>ERZ773147.1234-NODE-1234-length-27205-cov-4.175985_pt1 | contig 27205 bp, 27 predicted proteins | sample MGYA00580851_ERZ773147 | MGnify/ENA primary metagenome ERZ773147 (study PRJEB29015, sample SAMEA2737818) | human gut metagenome | biome: human gut; feature: human-associated habitat; material: faeces | place: China | collected 2012 ... | reverse complement strand
CCGCCGCGATCCAGATAATCCTCCCAGCCGATGTCGAACAGCGCGTCGCTGTCGTCCAGACGGTACATATCAAAATGGAACAGGGGCGTTTTGCCCAGATACTCGTTGACGATGGTAAAGGTGGGGGAGGTGACCCGGCCCGTATAGCCGAGGCCGCGGGCGATACCGCGGGTCAGGGCTGTCTTGCCCATGCCCAGCCCGCCGCGGCAGGCCACCACGGTATTGGGCCGCAGCTGCCCGGCCAAACGGCAGCCGAATTCCTCTGTATCCGATACGCTGTGGGAAATGTACTGCATGATAAACGTCCTTTCGGAAAGTGAAACGGCCCTATTCTGCCATTTTTATTATCGTACCACAAAAAGTTCAAAAAAGAAAGGGGGTAAGACAGGTTTACACGGAAAACTTCTTGTGGTACAATGTACAGGATTTATCTTGGGGCGGTATGCCCCGGCAGCCACCACGGAGGAACCATTCATGCAGCGTGTGCGGGAATTTTTGCGGGATATCTTGCGGCAGACGGACCTTGTCCTGCTGTCGCTTTGCTGCGCCGCCACGGCCTATGGCATCCTGATGATCTATTCCGCCACCCGGTATATGAATACGCTGCGCCTTGTGCTGGTGCAGACCGGCGGCGCGGTGATCGGCATCATCCTGTTCTTCCTGCTGTCGCTGGTGGATGTGGGCGAGCTGATGCGGAAAAAGGGCTGGCTGTGGCTGACGCTGTTCGGCCTTGGCATGATCCTGCTGCTGAAATCCCCGCTGGGCCGTGCCGGTGACACGGGCAATCTGGCGTGGCTGAAATTCCCGCTGCTGCCGGTGATGGTGCAGCCTTCCGAGATCGTGAAGCTGACCTTTATTCTGGTGCTGGCGTGGCAGCTGGTGTGGCTGGAGGAGAACCGGACGCTGCGGCGGCTGCCGGATATCCTGTTTCTGGGCGCGCACCTGATGGTGTTCTTTGGCCTGTACTATAAAATATCCTCCGACATGGGCAGCGATCTGGTGCTGGCGGCAATTTTTATCTGTATGTGCTTTGTGGCCGGAGTGTCCAAGGGCTGGTTCATTGGCGGCGGGATCGGCGCAGTGCTGGCGTTCTATATCCTCTGGCAGGAGGATGTCATTAAGCCTTATATGAAGAACCGCTTCCTTGTGGTATTGGATCACAGCTTTAAACCGTTGGAGGAGGGCTGGCATCAGACCCGCAGCCTGATGACGCTGGGCGGCGGCAAGCTGATGGGCATGGGACTGTTCAAGGGCGTCCAGACCCAGAGCAAGGACAGCTCCAGTCTGCCCAACCGCCACACAGATTTTATCTTCTCCGTCATTGGCGAGGAGCTGGGCATGGTGGGCTGTGTGCTGGCGCTGGCCATTCTGGCGGCCATCGTGCTGCGGTGTATCTATGTGGCCCGCAACGCCAGCAATAAGCTGGATGCCTATATCTGTGTGGGCGCGGTGGGGATGCTGCTGTTCCAGATCCTGGCCAATGTGGGCATGTGCCTGTTCGTGATGCCGGTCATCGGCCTGACGCTGCCGTTTTTCAGCTATGGCGGCACGTCCATCGTCATTACCTTCGCCACCATGGGACTGGTATCCGGCGCTCACAGCCGCTCCCGCCCGGACTGGCTGCGGAAATAAGGATTGAAAAGTAAACCACCCGTACAGCATTTGCTGTACGGGTGGTTTTATCATGCGGCGGCATCGGCCGCGGCGGGAGCCGTGCGCCGGGCGTATAGGGTGTTCAGCCGGGGATACATGTCGGCCTCACCGAAATAGCCTACCGTGACCACGCGGTTGCCCAACCGCAGTATTAAGTCGTGATGGTGCCGGATAATGTCCGCAGGGACGTTCTCATTGTTGTTCCAATCCTCCTGGAGCGTACTGGTATATTGGCGGTACATGGCCTGATCCCAGCCGGTGATCTGTACCGTCTGCCAATCATCATGGGCAGCTGCCTTTTCGGCGTAGTATTTCTCCGCCAGCGATTCGCTGCGGATATCCTCGACGCAGACCCAGTAGCTGAAGGGGGAATAGCCCCAGCCGGGGTAATTATCGCCAAACCAGACGGTAGGGCCATCCTGCCGGTAGGTGGCAAAGGAGTAAAACAGGTACTTTCCGCCGGTGCCATGTGGTGCGTCAAGGCGATCCACGTCATAGTCCAGCTGCGCCGCTTCCTCCGGGGACAGGGATTCCAGCAGCACCACGGGACAGTTGGAGAGTGGTACGTCATAGCTGCTTCCGGCGGAGCCGATGGCGACCACCATAAGGAACAGCACACAGACGCCGCTCAGTGTCAGCAGCGCGATACGGACATGCTTGCGCTTGCGTATCTCCGGGTCTGGGCGGAAGCTTCTGTCCAGCAGATACCGCCGCCGCAGCGCCAGGGAGCGGAGAATACCAAACACGCCCAGCACCAGCCAGAAAGCGGCCAGCAGTGCGGCGGAGACCGTCAGCAGTGCGGCGCCGTCCAGCAGCATATCGTAGAAGCCGTCGTAATGGCGCATGAAGCGGAGGTTATTGCGGAGTATATTGGGGATCAAAAGGATCAGCAGGATACTGGAAACCAGATCCAGCCGGTTGGCGGATTTGATCGAATCCCGCAGGGCGCTTTCGTCGGTGTTGATCTCCACCGCGTCGGGCCGCGCGGCACGGTAGATATCCGCCCGGTAATTCAGCCGGTCCACATACTCCCAGCCCAGCTCCCGCATGGTCTCCCGGTACTCCTCCCGCCGGGTGTAGTAGCCGTCCTTGGGCTTGATGTGGACACGGTAGCGGGTAGGGGCTTCTGTGCTTTTTACAAAGACGGCTCGTTTGTATCCGAAGCTGAAGCCCCGGATGCCCACCAGCTGCAAGCCCTGCTGAGACTGTTCGTCCAGCCACGCCTCCAGCGCGTCTACTTCATACCATGCGAAGGGTATCTCTTTTACGGTGTTGTACTTGCTCTTAGTCATAGCGGCGTCTCCTTTCTGACCTCAGCGGGCGAATTTGTCCAGTGCGTCCAGCAGGCTTTCCTCGCGGTCACAACCGATCTCCCATACCTCCCTGCCGTTTTGCAGCAGCAGCGTCTGACCGCCCCATACGGCGCTATTTGCGCTGTACCAGGCGTGTTCCCAGCCGGGGATGGTGATCTCCTGTAGTTCAAATAGCTGCGCACGCTCCCGCGTATAGCCGTCGGCGACCCACTGCCATGCGATTTGGTACACATCCGCGTCGTAGAACCAACTGCTGTAGGAAGATCCCGTTTCAGGATCGGTGATATTTGGCCCCTTTTGCCTCAGGTAGCTATGGTCACACAGCAATTCGGAAAATTCCACCGCCCGGGAGTGATCGGGCTCATCGGTATCAGAAAACACCTGTGCCGCCGTCGGTACCGGAAATTCATCCACAGGGACGGGATTGCCGGGGTCTGCGATTACCGCGCGTAAAATGAGACACAGTATCAGAGCGGCCAGCGAAAGGGAGATGGATAGCAGTTGAAGGAGCTTCCCCCGCCGCAGTTCGGCAGGGGTGCGTTGTGCACGCTTCAAAAGCATCCGCCGTCTGGTGGTCACAGCACTGACGATACAGGTGACCGCAGTAATTGTCCAGAACAGCACAAGGGTTCCCGCAGGAACAAATATCCAGGCGTCTCCGCTTATCAATTGCGCATATATGCCTGTATGCTTCCAGTAATAGAGGAAAAAGATGCAGTAGAGCCATACAGGAATCGCGCACAGACTGACAATACTCCATATCGTTTGGCTTTTCAGCTTTTTGTCCAGCACCTCATGGAGCGTTTCCTCGTCGGTGTTCAGCTCCGGCGCGTCGGGATCGTCACAGCGATAGACGTCCATGTCAGCGGCAAGCTCGCAGACATATTTCCAGCCAAATTCCTGATAGTCGGCAATGCGCTCTTTCTCGCCGTAAGTACCGGGATTCTGCTTCACATCAATACGGTAGCGCACCGGACGGGGGTCACCCTTTTCAAAGTCCATGGTCAGGCGGGAGCGGACGTCTGTCAGAAACAGTCCCTGCCTTGCCTGATCGTCCAGCCAGCTCTCAATAGCATCTACCTGATACACATAGTAGGGAAGGATCTTGATCATGTGTTCTCCTCCTCTCTGTCCGCGTCGCGGATGCAGCGGCGCAGACGGGCACATTCGGCATCATACAGGGCGCGCCCCGCGTCGGTCAGCTCATAGGTGCGCTTGCGGCCCTCCACGCTGACCTCCCGGATCATCTGTTCATCCGTCAGCTTGGAGAGAATGGTGTACAGCGTCCCCGGCCCCAGCGCCATGCGGCCGCCGGTGGTCTCGCCGATCCAGTGGACGATCTCCACGCCGCACAGCGTCCGGCGGCGCAGGGCCATCAGCACATAGAACATAGGCTCCGACAGGGTCTCCAATGACCGTTTCGGCATGGTGCTCCGCTCCTTTCTATTAAATATCGTTTTACGATATCACTATAGCATCGTATTACGATATTGTCAATAGGTGCAAAAAATATTTCTGAATTGTGAAGAAAATGCTTGCAATCGGGAAAAAGCTGTGCTATACTCCCCTCATCAATTGAACAGCACCCGATGAGCCTTTCAGAATTCCGGCGGAAAACTGAAAGGGGAGGGGACTCTGGAGAATCCCATTGAATTGGGTGCCGAAGGTGTAAGGCGCGAAGGCGCTGAATCTCTCAGGCAAAAGGACAGAGAAGACATTTGCGTGTCTGCCTTGTTTCTCCGGAGTCGCTGCCCAGCAGCGGCTCTTATTTTTCTGCTGAAAAGGAGAGAATCAACATGCAAGCCATCGAATCCGTACTGTTTCCCATCGTGTGTAAGATCAACGAGTACCTCAGCAACTACATTCTGGTGTTCCTGCTGGTGGGCGTGGGCCTGTGGTACTCTATCAAGACCCGCTTCGTGCAGGTGCGCTGCTTTGGCGAGGGTATGCGCAAGGTGTTCGGCAACCTGAAACTGAAGGGCGATAAGCACGACTCCGGTATGAGCTCCTTCCAGGCGCTGGCCACCGCCATCGCCGCCCAGGTGGGCACCGGCAACATCGTGGGCGCCTCCGGCGCCATCCTGACCGGCGGCCCCGGTGCCATCTTCTGGATGTGGGTCATCGCCTTCTTCGGCATGGCCACCATCTACGCCGAAGCCACGCTGGCCCAGAAGACCCGTATCGTTGACGCCGACGGCACCGTCCGCGGTGGCCCCGTGTACTACATCACCACCGCGTTCAAGGGCGGCTTCGGCAAGTTCCTGGCGGGCTTCTTCGCCGTGGCCATCGTGCTGGCTCTGGGCTTCATGGGCTGCATGGTGCAGTCCAACTCCATCGGCTCCACCATGAATACCGCCTTCGGCATCCCCACCTGGGTGTCCGGCGTGCTCCTGGTCATTATCTGCGCCATTATCTTCCTGGGCGGCGTGCAGCGTCTGGCCGCCGTCACCGAGAAGATCGTCCCCATCATGGCCTGCATCTTCCTGCTGGGCGGTCTGGCCGTTCTGGTGGCCCGCATCACCTACATCCCCGCCACCTTTGCCATGATCTTCAACTATGCCTTCCAGCCTCAGGCCATCATCGGCGGCGGCTTCGGCTACGCCATCAAGACCGCCATCAGCCAGGGCGCGAAGCGCGGCCTGTTCTCCAATGAGGCCGGTATGGGCTCCACCCCCCACGCACACGCCCAGGCCAACGTGGCCCATCCCCACGATCAGGGCGTGGTGGCCATGATCGGTGTGTTTATCGATACCTTCGTGGTGCTGACCCTCAACGCGCTGGTCATCATCTCCACCCTGTATACCGCCGACGGCCCTCTGGCCGACTGCGGCGCGGCCGCTGCCAGCACCACGCTGACCAAGGCCAATCTGGCCCAGACCGCCTTCGGCACTGTGTTCGGCGAGAAGCTTGGCGCCATGTTCGTGGCGGTGTGCCTGTTCTTCTTCGCGTTCTCCACCGTGCTGAGCTGGAACCTGTTCGGTAAGATCAACGCCAACTACCTGTTCGGCAAGAAGAATCCCCGCCGCTGCACCGTGGTGTACAGCATCATCGCGCTGGTGTTCGTGTTCATCGGTACGCTGGCCAGCAACGATCTGGTGTGGGAGCTGACGGATATGTTCAACAACCTGATGGTCATCCCCAACGCCATCGCCCTGTTCGCCCTGACCTGCATGGTGGTCGCTATGTGCAAGGAGGGCAAGCTGGCCAAGAAGTAAGTAATCCTTTGCTTTCTGACATATTCTCCCCAACGGAAACGCCCGGTCCTGTTCGGATCGGGCGTTTTCGTTGACAAGCGTTTATTGTTGCTATATAAATATAGGTAAGAAACTACGAAAAGAGGTGCAGTCATGTACGAATTGAATCATATCACCGGCAATAGCTATTACATCCAGAGTCCCTCCAAGATGGGCCTTGTAAAGCTCAGCGATACGGACGTCTGCCTGATCGACAGCGGCAACGACAAGGACGCGGGCCGCAAGGTGCGCCAGCTTTTGGACGCCAACGGCTGGCATCTGACCGCCATCTATAATACCCACTCCAACGCCGACCACATCGGCGGCAACCGCTATCTGCAGGGCCAGACCAAGTGCAGGATCTACGCCCAGGGCATCGAGTGTGACATCACCCGCCACCCGGTGCTGGAGCCGGCATTCCTGTACGGCGGCTTCCCGCCCAAGGATCTGCGCCACAAGTTCCTGATGGCCCAGGAAAGCGATGCCCAGGAGCTGACCCCCGCCGTGCTGCCGGAGGGCTTTGAACTGCTTCAATTGCCGGGTCATTTCTTCCATATGGTGGGGTTCCGCAGCCCGGACGATGTGGTGTATCTGGCGGACTGCCTGTCCAGCCGAGAGACGCTGGACAAGTACCAGATCGGATTTATCTACGATGTGGCCGCCTATCTGGACACGCTGGAGAAGGTCAAGATCATGCAGGCTGCCGCCTTTGTCCCTGCCCACGCCGAGGTCACGGAGGACGTCGCGCCACTGGCTCAGTACAACATCGACAAGGTGCATGAGATCGCCGACCATATCGTGGAACGCTGCGCCGAGCCTGTTATCTTTGAGGAACTGCTGAAGAAGCTGTTTGACGATTACGGCCTGACCCTGACCTTCGAGCAGTATGTGCTGGTGGGCAGCACCGTGAAGTCGTACCTGGCATGGCTGAAGGACACCGGACGGCTGACGGTGCTCTTTGAGGACAACCGCCTGCTGTGGAGGCGCGTATGAAAATCGAGACAGTCAGGAAAAACGGCGTGACCATCGCCGTTGTGACAGAGGGTGCGGCCATCACCGATGCCGCCTCCGCCATGGAGCTTGCTATGACGATGCGGTACGAGACCGGCTGCTCCCGCATCGCCATCGACAAGAAGCTGGTGTGCGGTGATTTCTTCATCCTCAGCACCCAGCTGGCAGGGGAGATTTTACAGAAGTTCATCAACTACCGCGTCAAAATGGCCATCTACGGCGATTATTCCCGCTACACAAGCAAGCCGCTGCATGATTTTATCTATGAATCCAATCAGGGCAAGGACTTTTTCTTTGTGGCAACAAAAGAGGAAGCGCTGGAAAAGCTCTCCAGCGCCGGATGATCTGAGATCACGACAGCTTCTGCTGCTTCATCCACACGTCCATGACCACACTGTGGGGCAGAAGCTTCGTCAGCGCCGCCTGACCGCGGGCCACAAAGCCGTAGGTACACACATCCCGGCCCCGCTTGGCGTCCCGCCATGTGCGGCGCACGATGTCGTCGGGATCGTACATGGCGGCGTACTTCTTCACCACGTCCTCGCCGCCGGAAGAGGTGGCCCGGTCAAAGAAGGCGGTCTTTGTCCAGAAGGGGCAGACTGCCATGACGCCCACGCCCTGACGGCGCAGCTCCCGGTTCAGCGCCCGGCTGAAGCTGAGAACGAAGGCCTTCGTCGCGCCGTAAACGTCGATATAGGGGATGGGCTGGAAGGCCGCCACCGACGCGATGTTGATGATCTGGCTGCCCCGGGGCATATAGGGAGCCGTGATCTGGCACATGGCCACCACCGCCTGACAGTTCAGGTCGGTCATGTTGAGGTTGACCTCCAGCGGCGTGTCCAGCACCGCGCCGAACTTGCCGTAGCCGCTGCAATTCATCAGCAGGCCCACCTGCACCGGCTCCTCCGCCAGCGCGGAGCGGTAGGTGTCGAAGCTGGCCCGGTCGGTCAGATCCATGGCCAGCACCCGGACAGGGAAGGGCACCGTGGTGCGCAGCGCCTCCAGCTTGTCCTGTTGGCGGGCGATGACCCATACCTCATCAAAGGCGCCGTACTGATCCACAGTTTCGGCAAAGCGCTTTCCCATACCGCTGGAAGCGCCGGTGATCACGGCAATTTTCTTCATAGGGGATATCCTCCTTTTCTTTGTCTCCATTATGCCATGAAAGGGGCGGCTTTGCAAGGGACAAACCCCTTGACAGGCGGCGCGGCTTTGCCTATAATACGAAAAAACAGTCAGGAGGGTTTCCCATGATCCGAAAAGGCACTGAACAGGATATCCCGCATATCGCGGCCATCTACGAGCACATCCACGACAACGAGGAGGGCGGCAGGTCCACCGTAGGCTGGATCCGCGGCGTATACCCCACGGCGGACACGGCCCGCGCGGCGCTGGAGGCCGGTGACCTCTTCGTGATGGAGGAAAACGGCGCGGTGGTGGCGGCGGCCCGCATCAACAAGATCCAGGTACCGGTGTACGCCGATGTACCCTGGCGCTATCCCGATGTGCCGGATGAGCAGGTGATGGTGCTGCACACGCTGGTGGTGGAGCCTGCCTGCTCCGGAAAGGGGTACGGTACGGCGTTTGTGAAGTTCTATGAGGACTACGCCCGGGAAAACGGCTGCCCCTATCTGCGGATGGATACCAACGCCCGCAATCAAACGGCCCGGAAAATGTACGCCGGTCTCGGCTACTGGGAGGCGGGCATCATGCCCTGCGTGTTCAATGGTATTCCCAATGTCCAGCTTGTCTGTCTGGAGAAAAAGTTATAAAAACACCCCTACCGGAGCCGCTTTCACGGCTCCGGTATTTTTCTGCAAAAAATGTCAGTTTCTGGCATATTCTTAACGTTCCGTTAACGGCATACGGGCGTATAATATGCCATCAAAAAAGAATATGCCAAATGCAGAAGGGCGGTATGATCATGGATATTTGGAAAGAGCTTCAGGACGAGGGTATCGACAAGGCGTTGCTGGACGAGATACGGCAGTTCCGCGCGTCGCATCCCGCCACGCCGGAGGCGGCGGCACGGATACCGGTACCGCGCTTTTTATACTACGGCAAGGAGATCTGGGAGAGCGCGGCGGCGGCGCTGCTGTGCGGCGAGCATCTGCTGCTGGCAGGCCCCAAGGCCACCGGCAAGAACGTGCTGGCGGAGAATCTGGCCGCCGTGTTCGGCCGTCCCAACTGGGATGTGTCCATGTATGTGAACGTGGACGCCGCGTCCCTCATCGGCGCGGACACGCTGAAGGACGGCAAGGTGGTGTTCCGTGAGGGGCCTATCTGCCAGTGCGCCCGCATGGGCGGCTTCGGCGTGCTGGACGAGGTGAACATGGCGAAGAACGAGGCGCTGGCGGTACTGCATGCCACGCTGGACTTCCGCCACGTCATCGACGTACCCGGCTATGAGCGCATCGAGCTGAACCCTGCCACCCGCTTCATCGGCACCATGAACTATGGCTATGCCGGCACCCGCGAGCTGAACGAGGCGCTGGTGTCCCGCTTCGTGGTGCTGGATATGCCGGTCATTTCCGAGGAAAATTTGCAGAAGCTGCTGCGCCGCGGCTTCCCCGGCCTGAGCAGCAAGTGGATCCAGCAGTTCTCCGCCCTGTTCCGCGACCTGCGGCAGAAGTGCGACAACGGCGAGATCTCCACCAAGGCGCTGGATCTGCGGGGTCTTCTGTCGTCCCTGCACCTGATCGAAAAGGGCATCACCTCCGGTGAGGCGCTGAAGCTGGGCATCATCAACAAGGCTTTTGATCCCTTCGAGCGGCAGCTGGTGGCGGACGCGGTGTGGAGCCGCATCCCCAGGGACGCCGACCGGTCGAAGCTGTTTGGCAACTGATATGGACAGAGAAGATATACAGAGCCGCCGCGCGGCCAATCAGGTGTGGAACGGCGCGGAGAACTACGATGTGCGCCCGGAGTTTCAGGCCTACGATGCCGACGGCGAGGCCCAGCTCTACATGAATACCATCATCGGTCTTGTGTACCGGTGCTATCAATTCGATAAATTCAAGCCCCTGTTCCACGCCTTTCAGCATCAGCAGAAGGGCGAGCTGTACAGCGACCTGTTCTGGCTGGGACTGGAGGGCGTGGCCTACGAAAAAGCGTTGGAAGAACGTCCCGTACTGGAGGAGCTGCGGCAGGAGTATGCCCGTCGGATGCTGGCCCAGTCCCACGCCGCCGATCCCCGCAGCGCGGAGGGTTTGCGGGCGGCGTGGTTCCGCCGGGTGCTGCATGAGCCACAGGAGGATGCCTGGCAGAAGGAAGTGCTGGACGCCCTGACCTTTGATCCCGCGTGGGACGAGCAGCAGCTGATGGACAAAATGGAAGCGCTGCTGTTCCGCTATTTCCAGCGCGCCCGCCGCAGCGTCACCGACCGGCAGTGGAGCATGTGGGTGGGGCGCTCCATCGGCGGCCGGGGCAGAAAGACCAGCCGTTTCGTGCGGCCCAACGCCCTGCGCCGTCTGGAGCAGTCCGGCGGCGGCCCCAACGAGGAGGAGACCGGGAAGAAGCGGCCCCACCCCTTGTCTTTTTTGCAGGGCAGGACACCGGAGCCCATCCTGCGGCGCTATGTGGAGGACTGCTTCGGCGTGTCCATGCTGACGCCGCCGGAGCTGGCGCAGGTGGAGCGTGAGCTGTGCACCGGCGTGCATAAGAACTGCCGTCTCCACTTCACCAGGGGCGTTCCCGTCAAGCATGAGCTGAGCCGGGAGACTGCCTGGGATGTAGGCACCTTCCATCAGCAGCGGGAGAAAAACTGCGCCTACTATCAGGCCCATCTGGTGGAAAACAAGCTTATCATTGCCCAGCTGACCCAGAAGCTGCAGAATACCATCCTGCTGCAAAGCGACGTATCCACCAACCTGGCCCGCGTGGGACAGCTGTATGCCCCCGTGGTGTGGCGCAGCGCCGTGCTGGATGAGGAAAAGGTGTTCGTCCAGCGGCAGCAGAGCGAGCTGGGCGACCTGACGGTGGACATCCTGCTGGACGGCTCCGCCTCACAGAACCAGCAGCAGGAGAAGCTGTCCACTCAGGCGTATCTCATCGCGGAAAGTCTGGAGCGCTGCCGTATCCCCGTGCGGGTGACGGCCTTCTGCTCCGTCAGCGGCTGCACGGTGCTGCGTATCCTGCGGGATTATGACCAGACGGGGAAGAACGACGCTATCTTCGATTATGTGGCCGCCGGGTGGAACCGGGACGGTCTGGCCCTGCGGGCCATGGGATGGCTGATGCGGCGGGGCAGGGCCGACCACCGGCTGCTGATCATCCTGTCCGACGCCAGCCCCAACGATGACCAGCGCATCCCCATCGGGGCGCTGCCCCTGGGCGGCTATGTATACAGCGGCAAGCGGGGCATCGAGGATACCGCCGCCGAGGCGGGCATCCTGCGGCATCAGGGCATCACGCCGGTGTGTGTCTTTACCGGCAGCGACCTGGAGCTGGAGGGCGGCCGCAAGATCTACGGCAAGGCGCTGACCCGCATCCCGACCATCGGCTGGTTTGCCGACGCGGTCAGTAAGCTGATACAGGGACAGATACGACAGTTATAGGAAACAAGAGGGGAAAACGCTTGCGTTTTCCCCTCTTGCCCGCTATAATCTTGACTTAACTATCAGATGGGAGGCGTTGCCATGTATAAGAATGAAAAACGGTATGCCCTGACCAACTGCGTGCTGCTGGACGGCACGGAGTATATGACGCCCCAGACCGGCAAGACCGTCTATATCAGCGGCAGCAGGATCGTGGATATCGGGGATGAGAGCCAGATCGCCGCGGGCTATGAGCGGGTAGACCTGAACGGCAAGTATCTGCTGCCGGGCCTCATCAACCTGCATGTGCATCTGCCGGCCTCCGGAAAGCCCCGGAAAAAGCCCTCCGACCCCAGAAAGCTGGTAAAGCTGATCACCACCAACAGCGTCACCCGCGGCTTCGGCGTGAAGCTGTGCGAGGGCTACGCCAGAACGGAGCTGCTCAGCGGTGTGACCACCATCCGCACCGTGGGCGGCGTGGCGGATTTCGATACTATCATCCGGGATCAGGCGGCGGAGGGGAAGATCCTGTCGCCCCGTGTGGTGGCCTCCAACATGGCGGTGTCCGTTCCCGGCGGCCATATGGCCGGTTCGCTGGCCTATGAGGCCAAAACGCCGGAGGAGGCCGCCGCCTATGTGACCACCATCGCGGCGGAGAAGCCTGACCTTATCAAGTTGATGATCACCGGCGGCGTTATGGATGCCGAGGTGGTGGGTGAGCCGGGCGTGCTGCGGATGCAGCCGGAGCTGGTAAAGGCTGCCTGTGACTGCGCCCATGAGCTGGGCATGAAGGTGGCCGCCCATGTGGAGAGCCCGGAGGGTGTCCGCGTGGCGCTGGAAAACGGCGTGGACTCCATCGAGCACGGCGCGAAGCCCGACGGGGAGATCATGCGGCTTTTCCGGGAGCGGGGCGCGTTCCAGGTGTCCACCATCTCGCCCGCAGTGCCTTACGCCCTCTTTGACCGCGGTATCTCCCATGCCACCTACGAGCAGCAGGAGAACGGCAAGGTGGTGTTCGACGGCATCGTGGCGCTGGCAAAGGCGTGCCTTGCCGCCGGTATCCCCGTAGGATTGGGCACCGACACCGGATGTCCCTTCATCACCCATTATGACATGTGGCGGGAACTGTGCTACTTTGTGAAGTTCTGCGATGTGACACCGGTATTCGCCCTCCACAGCGCTACGCTGCTGAACGCCCGGCTGGCGGGCATCGACCACCTGACCGGCTCCATCGAGAAGGGGAAGGCTGCCGACCTGATCGTCTGCGGGGAAAACCCGCTGGAGGATCTGACGGCGCTGCGGAAGCTGGACATGGTTATCAAGGACGGCTGGCGCATCGACCACCCGGCTGTGAAAAAGCTGCCCCAGGTGGAGCGGGAACTGGACAAATTTCTGTAAGATCATTTTCTGCAATTTCAGTGTTGAAAATTGCGCCCTTTTGGGGTATACTATCCTAAAATACACTTGGAGGTCAAAATCATGATCGAAATTACCAAAGATACCATTATCGGTGATATTCTGGACATCGCGCCCCAGACGGCGCCTATCTTCCTCTCCATCGGCATGCATTGTCTGGGCTGCCCCTCTTCCCGCGGCGAGACCGTGGAGGAGGCCTGCGCCGTCCACGGTGTGGACGTTGACAAGCTGCTGGCCGTGGTCAACGAGGCTGCCAACGGCAAGGCCGAGTAACTGATGCGATCAGATAAAACGCATACGGCGTGCCGTATGCGTTTTATCCTGTTTATCCTTGCCAATCGACGGTATGAAGATGAGAGAATTACAATTACAGCCCCGTTTGCAGCTGCTGGCGGACATGGTGCCGGAGGGCAGCCGCCTTGCCGATGTGGGAACGGATCACGGTTATATCCCCGTCTGGCTGCTGAAAAGAGGGCGCATTGCGGCCGCCATGGCGTCGGATATCGGCGCGGAGCCGCTGCAGCACGCCCGGCAGACGGCGGCGGAGTATGAGGTGACGGACATCGATTTCCGTCTGTGTCCGGGCCTTGATGCCATCGCGCCGGAGGAGGCGGATACCATTGTCATTGCCGGTATGGGCGGCGAGACCATTCAGATGATCCTGGAGGCTGCGCCCTGGACAGCAGGAGGGGAGCATTTGCTGCTGCTTCAGCCAATGACGAAGGTGGAATACCTGCGGAAATGGCTGGTTGACAACGGATATCGCTTTACAGAGGAACGACTGGTTTTCGATAAGAGCTACCTCTATCCGGTGTTTGCCGTGCGGGGAGGGACACAGCCGCCCCTGACACCGGCGCAGCAGTACGGCGGCATTTTGCTGGACGGCGATCCTCTGTATGCCGATTATCTGGACGAGCGGATCGGCAAGCTGCAGAGGGCCGTGGACGGCCTGCGGCGGTCCGCAACACCGGAGAATTCCGAAAGGGCGGATTACCTGTCGGAGGTCTGCCAAGCACTGAGAGAAAAGAGGGAGACGCTGTGACAAGAGTTTGCGATATCGAGAGCTTTCTGTACGGCTGGGCACCCCGTGAGCTCACCATGGCGTGGGACAATGTGGGCCTGCTGGCAGGCGACGGCGGCGCGGAGGTACACAAGGTGCTGGTGGCGCTGGATGTGACGGAGGCGGTGGCGGCGGAGGCCGTGGCCATGGGTGCTGACCTGATCGTGGCCCACCACCCGCTGATGAACTGCGCGTGGCACAAGGTGCAGCATGTGACTACCGGCGACGCCCAGGGCCGCACCATTACCACGCTGCTGAAAAACGGTGTGTCCGCCATCTGCATGCACACCAATCTGGACGCGGCGGAGGGCGGCGTCAACGATGTTCTGGCGGAAAAGCTGGGCCTTTATGACACGAAACCCCTGACGGATGAAAAAATTGGCCGGTTTGGAACGCTAAATTGTGAAAAACCCCTTGTGGAGTTCCTGCAAGATGTGATAAAATATTTGGGCTGTAATGGCCTTCGATATGTGGACGGCGGCAAACCGGTACATCGCGTGGCGGTGGGCGGCGGCGCCTGCGGCGACTATATCGGCCAGGCCATCGCGCTGGGCTGCGACACCTTTGTGACCTCGGATCTCAGCTATCATGAGTTTCTGGATACAAAGGCGCTGAACCTGATCGACGCGGGACATTTTCCCACAGAGAATGTGGTGTGTCCTGCGATTGCGGCGCGTCTGCAAGCGGCCTTTCCCGACATAACCGTGGCCCTGTCGGCCACCCATGACCGAGAGATCATACAATATTGCATAAAGAAGGAGAAGTAAACTATGTCCGGACATTCCAAGTGGCACAATATCCAAAAGACCAAGGGCGCGGCTGACGCCAAGCGCAGCGCTGCGTTCACCAAGATCGCCAAGGAGATCATCGTGGCCGTCAAGCAGGGCGGCAGCGGCGACCCCAATAATAACTCCCGTCTGGCTACCGTGGTGGCCAAGGCCAAGGCGGCCAACATGCCCAACGACAACATCAAGCGCACCATCGATAAGGCGCTGGGCGCCGGCAACACCGACAACTACGAGTCCGTCACCTATGAGGGCTACGGCCCCTGCGGCGTGGCCGTCATCGTGGAGGCGCTGACCGATAACCGCCAGCGTACCGCCCCTGAGATCCGTCACTATTTCGATAAGTTCGGCAAGGGCATGGGCGCCCAGGGCTGCGTCAGCTGGTCCTTCGGCCGCAAGGGCGTCATCGTGATCAACAACGAGGACGAGGAGCTGGACGAGGAAGCCGTCATGATGGACGCGCTGGAGGCCGGTGCCGAGGATGTGGAGGCCGACGGCCCCGTGTTCGAGGTCACTACCGATCCCGACAGCTTCAACGATGTGGTCAAGGCGCTGGAGGAGAAGGGCTATTCCTTCGAGAGCGCGGAGATCGAGATGGTTCCCCAGAACTACATCACCATGACCAGCGAGGACGATGTCCGCAGCATGACCAAGCTTCTGGACATGCTGGAGGATAACGAGGATGTCCAGAACGTCTGGCATAACTGGCAGCAGGACTGATCAAAACGGATAAGAGGACCCCGAAACCGTCGGTTTCGGGGTCCTCTTTACATTATCGGTTCAACTCCGGGAACGGCACAAATGCTGCGGGCGGCACCGCGTGATCGCCCAGCGTTTTCTCCATCCACGCCATGTTGTACCATGTGCCGAACTTATAGCCGCAGTGGGGGAACCGGCCCACCGTGGTATAGCCCAGATGGGTGTGGAAGGCCACGCTGTTGCCAGTCAGATGGGCATCATCGGTGTCGGGATAGGCGATGCAGGCGTAGAGACTCTGCACGTGCTGCGCACGGGAGACATCCTCCAGCGCCTGATACAGCCGCTTGCCCAGACCCTTGCCGCGAACGTCCTGCCGCAGATAGATGCTGGTCTCCACGGCCCAACTGTAAGCGGCCCGTTCACCGAAGGGGCCGGTGTAGGCGTAGCCCAGAATTTTGCCGGTTTCCTCCGCCACAAGGTAGGGATAGCGCCGCAGGGTGCGGGCGATGCGGCCCCGGAACTCCTCCAGCGAGGGAACTTCATATTCAAAGGTGATGGCGGTCTGCTCCACATAGGGGGCGTAGACGGCCAGCAGTGCCGCCGCGTCATCCAGGTTGGCGGTGCGGATGGTGATGGTATCCATGAAATTTATGCCTTCTTTCGTTTCTTCGGGACGGGTGTGATGGGCTCCAGAACGGCGATGACCTGGGCGGTCAGCGCCGTGTCGTCGATATCCAGAATGTAGTGCTCCTTCGCGCCCTCATAGGGGCAGCCCACGGCAGCGTCCGCCAGCAGCGCTGCCAGCTCGGGCAGCTTCTTGACGAATACCGTGTTGTCGCATACCGTCAACAGGGGCTTGTTGTTGACGTAGACCATATATTCGCCGAACATCCTGCGATAACGCACATCGCCGCACTCCGGCAGGCGCTCACAGACGTATTCCATATAATCCTGTGTAGTAGCCATAGGTTTGCTCCTTATAGATCGTATTGCATGAAGATAGTGGTCTCTATCGGGCTTTCGTTGTAGCAGCCGATCTCATAAAACCCCATCTCCCGGTACAGGCGGATGGCGGAATGCAGGAAGGGCAGCGTGTCCAGCAGTACATGCCGGTAGCCGATCTCGCGGGCATCGTCAAGGATGCGGCGGATCAGCGCCTCGCCCATGCGGCGGCCCCGGAACTCCGGCCGGACGTACAGCCGCTTCAGCTCGCCCCGTTCTTCGTCCAGCTTCCGCAGGCCGATGCAGCCCGCCGGATGGCCCTCCCAACAGGCCAGATACAGCCGCCCCTCCGGCATGCCGTATTTTTCCTCCGGATGCGCCAGCTCCTTCTGGTAGTTTTGCAGGATCAGGTACTGCCGCACGGTCTCGTCCTGTTCCATCAGCATATTGGTGTACTCGGTGAACAGCGTGACGATCTCATCACGATGGCCGTAGGCCGGGATCAGCTCCAGCTTCCGCATAGCATCGCCTCCCTGGAAGGTTTTCTCCTATTGTATCCCTGCTCGGCCTCCGACGCAAGCCTTTTTATGATGGCCGACAGGGTTTCGTTTTTACGGACGGGGGTTGTTTTGGCGTGAGCCGTATGCTATCATAAAAACATACCGAACGGAGAGAGGGAGAAGCTATGAGAAAGAGATGTATCGCGCTGGTGCTGTGCCTGCTGTCGCTGCTGGTGCTGGCAGGGTGCAGAGGGGATAGTATACCGAAGGTCAAGGCCGGTACCTCCTGCGGGGTAGAGTGCTACAGTACAGCTGGTGTGTACACTACCCTGCGGCGTTCGGTGAGCCGCAGCTAACAACGACGGAGATAAAAGCACTGCTGGATTGTGGCGACGCCATGGAGATGACACTGACCGTGAGCACTGTGCCGGACGCACTGCGGCTGCTGCGTTTGCGGCATCAGGACAGCGAGAACATCGACAATCAGGACGCAGAAAAGACTCTTCTTCGCGGCAGCAACCAACCCCGCGGCTGGGTAGAGGCGTTTCTGTATCTGCTGGCAGGGGACTGCGAGGAGAGCGGACGCATCGACTTGTTCGCCAGCGATAACTACGATGCCTTTGCCACAGTCAAATGCGAAGGAATGTATTACGCCTTTAATCTCTTTGATATCAATGATGACAGGTGGCTCAGGTTGTCCGGTGAAGGTTACGCGGACGCGGATGTGCAGAAAGTTGTGGATGCGCTGATGCGAGATTACACCTACAGTGCATTCACAGAGGGACACTATACCGCAAGCGCATACCAGCCCCCGAATAAAGAGGACTGGGCACGGCGGGATGCCTTTAAGCAACAGGAGTATACCGACGAGGAGATACAGCAGCTGGCCGATGCTGGGCTGACGCTGGAGGAGGCCGCCGACAAGCTGCACACGGCGGAGGATGCCGTGCGTTTTTTACAGACGTCAGGTTATCATTCTGATTACAGATACAACCAAAATCAGTCACTCAATGGAATAGATTGGTCTTGGGTGCTACCCGCAGGATTTTCCTATGAGAAAATGGCTGGCACATGCGGCGGAACATCGAGCCTAATGAACCGACTGATGGCAGGGGACTACGAGGAACAAGGATATGTGGAGTATCTCGGCAGCCATGTCTTCAACTACATCAAGCAGGATGGATGGTACTATTTCTGCGATTTCATCAACTCCCGATATCTCGGCGACCCTGGCAACGGCGACTACCTGATGTACATGTGTCAGGATCCTCGCGACTTTGTGAACTACTACTGCACCAACGTTTTCACCGAGTGGGATGATCCGGCAGATGAAAATTATATGGTGTATATGTACATCTACCCACGGGACGGCAAAGATGTGCTGGCGATTGGCGGCGATGGAACAAACCAAAAATTTATCGGTGGACAGACCTGCAATGTAGTCTGTGCCGAAGTGCAGGACACCCTGATAGAGCTGTATGTGCGGGAGGGCTATTCACTGCGGTTCGTGGACTTTGACTCTGACGGCAACCGTCCGCCGACGGACAATATTCCGGACGATGCGCACTTTGACTGGCGAACCGGCGAGATCATCGAGTGATCAGAAACCATAAGACACGACTGCGGATATCCGCAGCCGTGTCTCTTTCGTTGGGAATCGCCGCGGCCAAAGGCAGCACTCACACGGCAGTCCGGTAAAGTTATCACTGAGTAACTGAACAGAGCTATAAGAAAATGCTGGGTACGAATGTGACAAAAATAATATAGGAGAAAATGTAAAAAAACGGAGAAAATTTTTCTTTTCAACTGAATAAATGTATGGTATACTTTTTCCATTATTATCAGAGGTAGTATTCATTATTAAAAAGGCAGGGGAGTGAGAGCGTTTGAGTGAGCTGCTGAGAATGGAACATATCAGCAAGCGGTTCGGCAATTTCTATGCCAACAGGGACATCAGCCTGACCGTGAACCGGGGCGAGGTGCTGACGCTGCTGGGTGAAAACGGCGCGGGCAAGTCCACGCTGATGAATATTCTGATCGGCCTGTATCAGCCCACCGAGGGTAAGATCTTTCTGGAGGGCAAAGAGGTTCGGATCGAGTCGCCCAGCCAGGCGGTGAAGCTGGGCATCGGCATGGTGCACCAGCACTTCATGCTGGTGGAGGCCATGACGGTGTTTGACAACATCATCCTGGGCGACAAGCACGCCAAGGGCCTGTTTATCGACCGGGCCGCCCGCCGCAAGGAGATCGAGGAGCTGTCCGCCAGATACGGTCTGGACGTGCAGCTGGATCGTCTGATCACGGAGATCTCCGTGGGCGAGCAGCAGCGTACCGAGATCCTGAAGGCACTGTATCACGGCGCGGAGCTGCTGATTCTGGACGAGCCGTCCGCCGCCCTGACGGATATCGAGGTGGAGGGCCTGTTCGCCATCATGCGCAAGCTGGTGTCCGAGGGCAAGAGCATCATCTTCATCAGCCACAAGATGCGCGAGGTCATGCACATCTCCGACCGCATCACCGTGCTGCGGCTGGGTGAGGTGGTAGGCACCGTCAACTGTGCCGACACCGACAGCAAGAAGCTGGCCAGCATGATGATCGGCCGCGAGCTGACCGCCTCACAGTATGAGAAGAAGGACTGCGCCGGCGCGGATGTGGCGGTGCAGCTGTCCCATGTGGATTATCATAAGGAATCCAAGCACAACGGCCTGAACGATATGTCCCTGACGGTACACCGGGGCGAGATCGTGGGCATCGCCGGTGTGGACGGCAACGGCCAGACCCAGCTGGCGCAGCTGATCACTGGCGTGATCGCACCGGAAAGCGGCAGCGTGGAGCTGTCCGGCGCACGGCCCGCCGTATTCGATCCCCATGGCTTTATCAAGGACGGCGTCTCCCATGTGCCGGAGGATCGCAATCTGCAGGGCCTGATCGGCGATATGACTATCGCGGAGAATCTGGTGCTGAAAAGCTGCGGCAGTGAGCGCTTCAGTAGCGGCAAGGGCCTGCTGCTGAAAAAGAAGGCCATCCTCGGCTACGCGGGCGACATGGCGAAGAAGTACGATATCCGCTGCACCTCCGTGGATCAGGATGTGCGCAGCCTGTCCGGCGGCAACCAGCAGAAGGTCATTCTGGCCCGCGAGCTGGAGTCCGACCCGGTGCTGCTGGTAGCAGCCCATCCCACCCGCGGCCTTGACATCGGCGCCGCCAGCTTTATCCATGACCAGATGATCGCGGCCCGTGACCGGGGCGTGGGCATCCTGCTGATCAGCGCTGACTTTGATGAAATTTTGGAAATGTCCGACCGGATCCTGGTCTGCTTCGAGGGCCAGATCATGGGCGAGTATTCCGGCAAGAATCCTCCCATCGAGGAGATCAGTCTTGCCATGACCGGTAAGTAAGGGGGAGAGTGTATATGGAAAAACTGAAACGCTCTCTGAGCAGCTTTGCGGTCCCGCTTCTGTCGATCCTGCTGGCCTTCATCATCGGCGGCATCATCATGGCGGCGCTGGGCGCCGACCCCTTCCTGGCGATGAAGTACCTGTTCCAGGGCGCCTTTGGTTCCCGGGCCAGCATCGGTACGACGCTGAATAAATCCACCCCTCTGATGTTCACCGCGCTGTGCGCCTGCTTCGCCTATAAGTGCGGTGTGTTCAACCTGGGCGGCGAGGGCCAGTTCCTGATGGGCTCCATCGCCGCGTTCCTGACGGCCTTCTTCAGCGGCCTGACCGGCTTTGCGGGCATCCTGCTGGCGCTGCTGGCCGGTACGCTGGCGGGCGGCATCTGGGGTATGATCCCCGGCGTGCTGAAGATCACCCGCGGCCAGAACGAGATGATCATCTCCATCATGCTGAACTATGTGGCCACGCTGTTCATGGGCGTGCTCTATACCAGCTGGATCCGGGATGAGAACATTCCCCAGACCCCGGCCGTCTCCAAGCTGGTGCAGCTGCCCCGCGTGGTCTCCGACATGCGCTTTACCTGGGGCTTCGTGCTGGCGGTGGTGGTGGGCCTTATCATGTACTATGTGCTGTTCTGGACCAGCGGCGGCTTCAAGCTGCGGGCGGTGGGCTATAACATGACCGCCAGCCGCTTCAACGGCATCCCCGTCAAGCGCTATATCCTGACAAGCTTCATCATCTCCGGCGCTATCGCCGGACTGGGCGGCGGCGCGGAACTGCTGGGCACCCAGTTCCGCCTCATCAACGGCTTCGGCGCGGGCTACGGCTTCGACGGCGTGGCCATGGCCCTGATCGGCCAGCTGCACCCCATCGCAACGATCATCGTGGCGCTGTTCTTCGCGGCGCTGCGCGTGGGCTCCACCACCATGCAGGCCGCCAGCGGCGTTCCCACCAGCGTGTCCGACATCATTCAGGCGCTGGTGATCGTGTTCTCTGTGGCCGGTATGGCGCTGACGAAGCTGCCGGAATTCGAGTCCTGGAAGAATCGGTTGTTCTCTAAGAGAAAGGCGGGTGACAAGTAATGGATTGGATTTCCAGTTTGCTTCTGGCCACCGTTCGCCTGGCCATCCCTCTGCTGCTGATCTCTCTGGCCGAGCTGTACGGGCAGCGGGCCGGTATGGTCAACATCGGTCTGGAGGGCCTGGCTGCCATCGGCGCGCTGGTGGGCTTCCTGGCCTGCTACATCACCGGCTCCAACTGGCTGGGCCTGCTGTGCGGCGCACTGGCCGGACTGCTGGTCAACATGATCTACGCATTCTCCACGGTGACGCTGTGCGCCGACCATACGGTGTACGGCATGGCCATCAATATTTTCGCGCCGGCGCTGGCGTCCTTTATCTACCGCGTGTACTTCGGCACCGGCTCCGACCTGAAGCAGATCACCACCATGTCCAGCATCGCCATCCCCGGCCTGAAGGACATTCCGGTCATTGGCCCGCTGCTGTTTGACCAGAGTCCCATGGTGTATTTCACCATCGCACTGGTGGTGTTCACGTCCATCTTCTTCAGCCGCACCCGTGCGGGCCTCAGCTATAAGGCGGTGGGCGAGCATCCCAAGGCGGCCGCCACGCTGGGCATCAACGTCATCGGCGTGAAGTACATCGCCTGCATGATCTGCGGCGCGCTGGCCGGTATGGGCGGCGCGTACCTGACCACCTGCTACTCCAGCACCTATACCGACGGCATCGTGGCCGGACGCGGCTTCATCGCGCTGGCTGCCGTGATCTTCGGCCGCTGGAGCGCCGGCGGCATCCTGCTGGCCTGCCTGTTCTTCGGCTTCTGCGACGCTTTGCAGATCCGCTTGCAGGTGTCCGGCATCGGCATCCCCTATCAGTTCTTCCAGATGATCCCCTATGTGGCCACGGTCATTGTGCTGAGTGCCATCGGTACCCGCCAGACCGGCCCCAAGGCCAATGGCCAGCCCTACCGCAAGGAGCAGCGGTAAACCGGTAATAACGCAAAACGCGCTATTATAAAAAGACATCTATTTCAGGAGGAAAAACAGAATGAAGAAGTTTCTTGCAATGCTGTTGGCGCTGGTCATGGCTCTGTCCCTGGTGGCCTGCGGCGACAAGCCCGACGCCAACGGCGGCAACGGCGACGGCGACAACAACGCCAACAACGGCGAAAAGACCTACAAGGTCGCCATGATCTGCGACTCCAGCATCAACGACGGCGGCTGGGGCGCTGCCTGCTACAACGCCATGGTCAAGGCCGCTGAGGAGAAGAACTGGCAGTATGATGTCACCGACTCCATCTCTCAGGATGCCTACTATGATTCCATCGCTGCCTACTGCGCCCTGGGCTATGACATGATCTATGCCCCCGGCAATCAGTACACCGATGCTGTGCTGCAGGCCGCTGAGGAGTATCCTGACATCGCCTTCGCCCTGCTGAACGGCGCCGAGGAGACCCCCGGTGAGGCTGTCAACGGCAACGTCAGCTCCCTGCTGCCCAACGCCCAGCAGATCGGCTGGATCGCCGGTGCGCTGGCCGGTCTGATGACCGAGTCCGGCAAGCTGGGCTTCATCGGCGGCTTCGAGCTGGATACCACCAAGGGCAAGATCGCCGGCTTCGAGGAGGCCGCCAAGTATGTGGGCGAGCAGGAGGGCAAGACCGTGGAGCTGCTGGCTGTACCCTACGCCAACTCCTTCTCCGATGCCCCCAAGGGCAAGGAGTTTGCCACCGAGCTGATCTCCAAGGGTGCTGACGTGTTCTTCGGCGACGCTTCCGCCGTTGACTCCGGCGCCCGCGAGGCCATCGATGCCGCCAACGCCGCTGCCGGTTCCGTGAAGATCTACGACATCGGCCAGCCTGCCGACATCCTCGGCCAGAACGAGTGCATCATCTGCTCTCAGGTCACCGACAACTCCGCCATGATCGTCGCCTCCATGCAGGCTGTCATCGACGGCACCTTCGGCGGCGCGACGCTCTACGGCACGCTGCAGAACAACACCCTCTCCGCCGGCGCGCTGAGCGATCTTGTTCCCGCCGACGTGCAGGAGAAGTACCTCGCCTACATCGACCAGATGATCGCGGGCACGTTTATGCAGTAATCTCTTGCGGAACGCCCAAAGCGCCCGGCGGACCCTGTGTCCGCCGGGCACTTTCCCCGTTTTCGGGCATTCTCGCCGGGAAATGCGGCTGCCGACCGGGGAAAACTGTCGATTTCTCCGGTTGACTCTTTTCCGATGTGTGTTATAATGTGGGCTGTCTGAAACAATATAAAATTGTAGCGCCAAGGTGTCCACCGCAAGGCGGGTGAAAAGGGAATCCGGTGAGAATCCGGAGCGATGCAGTCACTGTGTACGGGAGCGGACCTGCAAAGGAAGCGCCGGACCGGCCAGATGGCCGGTGTGTGCGTCCTTACCACTGGGAAACCGGGAAGGGCAGAGCCGCGAAGAACGAAGTCAGGAGACCTGCCTTGGCGTGGAATCTCAGATCCGCTGTCTACGGGTCGGCCTTCCTGCAAGTTTGTATGGTCTTCCGCTTTGGAAGACGACATTCGATACGGCTAGGGAGAACGGCTGCGCCAGCGCAGCCGTTTTTATATTTTTCAGAACATTTTAGAAAAGAGGTAGACCTCACATGAAAAAGACCCTCGCGCTTGTGCTCGCAGCCGTGATGCTGCTGAGCCTCCTCTCCGCCTGCAAGAGCAGCGCGGACGAGACCCCCACCGTAGACCCCGCAGAAACCGAACAGACCACTACCCCCGAAGAGACCACGCCCGCCGAGGAGCAGACTCCGGAAGAGCCGCAGCCCTCTCAGGAAGAGCTGGATCAGGCAGCCGCCGACAATGTCGCCGCCCTGATCGACGCGATCTATGTCCAGTCCCGCACCGATGAGACCGACGCCCAGTGCGAAGCGGCCAAGGCCGCCTGGGACGCCCTGACCGATGCGCAGAAGGAGCTCGTCGAAGGCGACGAGGCCAGCTCCGATTACTTCGGCCTCGATACCGGCGACGCTTCGCTCGACGATGCGCGCAATCAGGATGAGATCGGCGAGAACGAGCTGCTCGTTGTCTCCTTCGGCACGTCCTACAATGACAGCCGTGTTGCCGACATCAAGGGCATCGAAGACGCCCTGCAGGAAGCGAACCCCGACTGGTCCGTCCGCCGCGCCTTCACCGCGCAGATCATCATCAACCACGTCCAGGCCCGTGACGGCGAGAAGATCGACAACATGACCCAGGCGCTCGACCGTGCAGTTGCCAATGGCGTCAAGAACCTCGTTGTCCAGCCGACGCACCTGATGCACGGCGCAGAGTATGACGAAATGTGCGAGGCAATCGAAGCCTACCGCGACAAGTTTGAGTCTGTCGCCATTGCAGAGCCGATGCTCGGCGAGGTCGGTTCCGATGCCACCGTCATCAACACCGACAAGGAAGCCGTCGCCAAGGCGATCACCGCAGCGGCCGTTGCCGATGCGGGCTTTGAGAGCCTCGACGCCGCGAAGGACGCGGGCACTGCCTTCGTCTTCATGGGTCACGGCACTGCGCACGTGGCAAAGGTCACCTACAGCCAGATGAACACCCAGATGCAGCAGCTCGGTTATGAGAACGTCTTCATCGGCACCGTCGAGGGTGAGCCGGAAGAGACCGCCTGCGAGGCTGTCATCGAGGCCGTCAAGGCTGCAGGCTATACCAATGTCGTGCTGCGCCCGCTGATGGTCGTCGCCGGCGACCACGCCAACAACGATATGGCTGGTTCCGAGGAAGATTCCTGGAAGACCATGTTCGAAGCCGCTGGCTTCACCGTCGACTGCCAGATCCACGGCCTCGGCGAGATCGCCGATGTGCAGGCGCTCTATGTCGCCCACACCAAGGCTGCGATCGACTCGCTGAACGCCTAATTTGATTTAAACTGAGCTCCGGGGTGGGGAAGACCTGCCCCGGAGCCAAGCGCCATTCAGGAGGAACCATCATGAAAAAGACCATCGCCCTTGCGCTCGCTGCGCTGATGCTGCTCGCGCTGCTGACCGCCTGCGCGGCCAAGCCGGCGGAGACCGAACCTGCAGAGCAGGAACAGACCGTACAGACCGAACAGCCCGCCGAACCCGAAACCGACGAGACTGCGGAGGATGCGGATGCGTCCGCCGAAGAAGAGACGCCCGCGGAACCGGCCCTGCCCGACGGCGTCTATACTGCCGACTTCAACACCGACAGCTCCATGTTCCATGCCAACGAGGCCAACGACGGCAAGGGGACCCTGACCGTGAAGGACGGTCAGATGACCTTCCACGTCAGCCTCGTGGGCACCAGCATCCTCAACCTCTTCCCCGGCGTCAAGGAAGACGCGGAAAAGGAAGGGGCCGAGCTGCTCCAGCCCACCACCGACACCGTTACCTATTCCGACGGCCTCTCTGACGAGGTCTTCGGCTTCGACATCCCCGTTCCTACGCTGGACGAGGAATTTGACCTCGCGCTCATCGGCAAGAAGGGCACGTGGTACGACCACAAGGTCTCCGTCTCCAACCCCGTTCCCGTCGAGGAATCCGGCAAGACCGTCGACGATCTTGCCCTGGCCGACGGCACCTACACCGCCGAGCTGACCTTCGCAGGCGGCTCCGGCAAGGCTTATATCCAGTCTCCCTGCACGCTGACCGTCGCGGACGGCAAGGCCGTGGCTACCGTCGTCTGGAGCAGCAGCAAATATGACTACATGCTCGTGGACGGCGAACGCTATGACGTCCTCACGACCGAGCCCGGCTCCACATTTGAGATCCCCGTCGCGGCCTTTGACACCGAGCTCACGGTCATCGGCGACACCACCGCGATGAGCACCCCGCATGAGATCGAGTACACGCTGAACTTCGATTCTGCGACGCTGACCGCTGCCGAATGAAGAAGCTCTTTATAGCGCTCCTCGCCGCGCTGCTGCTGGCCTTCGCGGCCTGCGCTGCGCCGCAGCAGGAGACCGCCGCGCCGGAACCGGCGCAGAGCGAGCCGGCAAGCGCGGTTTCGTGGGACGACCTGACGTTTGACCGGACGCTCCCGCTTCAATACGCCACGCAGTTTTCTGTTTCCTACGCGGGCGAGGACTATACGCGCCTCACGATCGGCGACGATCAAACATTCCTCGTCGTCGCCGGGGACGCGCCCGTGCCGGACGGCGTCCCCGCGGATGTGACCGTCCTGACCCGGCCCCTTTCGCACATCTATCTGGTCGCGACCGCTGCGATGGACTATTTCCGGCAGCTGGACGCCATTGACGCCATCGCCCTCAGCGGCCAGAAGGAGGCGGATTGGTATATCGACGAGGCCAAGGCCGCGATGCAGGCCGGGACGATGGTCTACGCGGGCAAATATTCCGCCCCGGACTATGAGACGATCCTCGCTGCGGGCTGCGACCTTGCCATCGAGAACACGATGATCTACCATACGCCCGAGGTCATCGAGCAGCTCGAGCGCATCGGCGTCCCCGTGCTCATCGAGCGCTCAAGCTACGAGCCGGAGCCGCTGGGCCGCATGGAGTGGCTGAAGCTCTATGCCGCCCTGCTCGGCAGAGAGGACGCGGCCTGCGCATATTATGATGACCTCATCGCCGCGCTCGCGCCCGTGCTCGATCAGGAGCCGACGGGCCAGACCGTCGCGTTCTTCTA
>ERZ773147.1227-NODE-1227-length-27266-cov-7.110764_pt1 | contig 27266 bp, 20 predicted proteins | sample MGYA00580851_ERZ773147 | MGnify/ENA primary metagenome ERZ773147 (study PRJEB29015, sample SAMEA2737818) | human gut metagenome | biome: human gut; feature: human-associated habitat; material: faeces | place: China | collected 2012 ... | reverse complement strand
TCTCTTTGCTTGTATAGAAACCTGAACACTCTAATACAACGTCAACTTTTAATTCACCCCATGGGCAGTTGTTTGCATCTGGGAATGCATAGATTTTGATTTCTTTTCCACATACGATGATAGAATCATCTGTGCAGGATACTTCATCAGCATGCTCATATTTACCCTGAGAAGAATCATATTTTAACAAGTGTGCTAACATTTTAGGGCTTGTTAAATCGTTGATTGCTACTACTTCGTATCCTTCAGCACCAAACATCTGTCTGAATGCCAGACGACCAATACGGCCGAATCCATTAATTGCTACTCTTACTGCCATTATTAATTCCTCCTAGAAATTTAATATAAAATATCTTTATTTGGGATTGTACCCAATCTGGTATTATTCTAACCAATTTTTGTCGAAAGTTCAAGTAGTTCCCATCACTTTGTTAATTTTTTCACTATTTTTATTTCTTCTTTCTCATTTTCAAACAAATGTTACAATAGCTTTTCCATTTTTCATACTGTCTTTTGACAGATTGTCAAATTTCTATTATAGTATTCTGTGTATTATATACAAAGATTTTACTATACTTGTGAAAATGTAACATTTTTCTTAGTAGAAATGTGTAAACACCGGGTAAGGTTTGTGCAATATGTAGGCGAAAGGAATGGGAAAGCTTCTCCCCGAAAACACTGGAACAGTTATGATGTGAGAATCCGCAGCACTTCACGGGCAGTATTTTTCTTGAAATTAGGCTGTCTTTCCGGCTGCTTTGACCGGATACTGCTTTTGTCTGCCAGCAGCGGATACCACACTTTGTCTGAAGGGACTCTAAGAATTCCTGCAAAGATATTTGATTTGCGGCAACCGGCACAAATTCATATCCATATTCAGATTGTGCCTCGCTGGTACATCCATGTACCAGCGTTGCCGGGTTGCAAAGGGAATTCTAAGAGTCCCTAACAGACGCTGTTCACGGTATCCGCACGCTGGCAGACAAAATGCAGTATACTGTCAAACATTGGAAAGACTGCTTATTATAAAAGAAAGAAAAATACTGCAGGTTGAAGTGCCGGCTTCTTACATAAAAGCGTTCCGGTGCTTTTGGGAAGAAGCTTTCTCATCCAGTTCCCCACCTGCACAACCTTACCCGCCATACACCCCACAGAAAGGAGTACACTATGCTTTGGGACACACATATGCACACTGCTTTTTCTACCGACAGTGAGACCTCACCAGAATCCATGATTAAAGCCTCTATCGAACTGGGACTTGGCGGAATCTGCATTACCGACCATATGGATTATGATTATCCAAAAGAACATCCGGAGGATGAACCGGAATTTATCTTAGACACTCCGGTCTACTTCCCAACTATCCAGAAGCTGGGCCAGCAATACAAAGATAAAATAAAAGTGCTGACCGGCATTGAGCTTGGATTGCAGCCTCATCTTGCAGCGAAACATCAGGAACTGATAAGCCGATATGACTTTGATTTTGTCATCGGCTCTTCCCATGTAATCCACGGCAAAGACCCTTACTACTCCCGCTTTTTTGAAGGAAAAACCGAACAGCAGGCTTATCTGGAATATTTTGAATCTATCCTGGAAAATCTTGCGGTATTTGATCATTTTGATGTATATGGACATATCGATTATGTGGTACGCTACGGTCCAAACCGGAACCTTAAATATTCTTATCAGAAATATGCCGATGTCATTGATGCGATTTTAGAAAAGCTCATTGATATGGGAAAAGGAATTGAAATCAATACCGGTGGTTTCAAATATGGTCTGGGACATCCGAATCCAACAGAAGATATTATAAAACGTTATCACGAACTAGGCGGTGAAATCATTACCATCGGTGCCGATGCCCACAAACCGGAGCATGTTGCATTTGATTTTGCAAAAGTACCGGATATTTTAAAGGCCGCAGGCTTTCAGTATTTTACTGTATTCGAAAAGAGAAAACCGGCTTTTCTTCCGTTGTAAACTATGGGAATCACGCTTTACGAATTTCTCTTCTTATTGCGGTGTTCACCAAATCTGTATGCAGGCACGCGATTTTTCCTGTGTATGCAAAAGTAACGGCGCGGTTCGTCAACTGCGGAAACAACATAAATACAGTAAAGGGCACTTATCATGTCTCCTAAGTTGACGAACCACGCCGCCTTTTCTATCATAAGAAAATTGTTTTTACTTCAAATCCTACCCCAGCAGATGCAGCCGTTCGAATGCATGATACAGTCCGTCTTCATCAATCTTATCTGTAACCATATCCGCATACTGTTTTACTACCGGAATCGCATTTCCCATTGCCACTCCTGTTCCTGCAAATTGCAGCATTTCCACATCATTTGGTCCATCACCAAAAGCAATGGTATCTTCCCTGCCTATCTTTAACTCATCCATAAGCCGCTGCATTCCGGTTGCCTTGTTGACTCCCATCTTCGTCATTTCACCGGACATCTGACGATCCTTGCCAAAGCTTGCTCCGGTTATCTTGATATAATTTCCGACTTCCTTCTGCATCACATCCACCGGAATATCGGCATCAAAATACATTCCACTTTCAAGAGCCGGCATCTGTTCCGGATGTTCAACAAGCGTCAATCCGTTTAGAGCACCGTCAATATCAAGTCCAAGCCGCATACAGCGTTCTCTCATTTTCTTTGCATTCTCTTCATCCACATAACGTCCGTTGATTCCCTGCAGCATAAAGCATGCACCGTGCTCCTTCAGCACCTCTACCATATCCTGCACCTTATCATTTGCCAGAACGCTATGGTAAATCACCTTATCATTTGCAGACACATAAGCACCTGCCGAAGCCACAATGGCATCAAATCCAAACTCTAAAAGCCATGGATACACATTCGTTACAGTTCTTCCGGTACATAACGAAATCAGATGTCCCCGCTTTCTGGCCATGCTTAATGCTTCCCTGGCAGATTCCGGCATGTGCATGGTGAAATCCACCAGGGTTCCGTCTACATCCAAAAAAATCAGTTTACGGCTCATTATTCTGCGTCCCGAATCGCTTTTCGAACCGGAAGAACACAGCCAGGAGAAACAGATAATTCATCTACCCCCATCTCTAAGAAACGCTGGGTCAGAGTTGTATCTGCCCCAAGTTCTCCACATATTCCTGCCCAGATGCCTGCCTTGTGTGCATTTTCCACGGTCATCTGAATCAGCCGGAGCACTGCTTCATGATGCGGATTATAGAAGCTGTCAAGCTTTGCATTCTGACGGTCAATTGCCAGTGTATACTGGGTCAGGTCGTTGGTTCCGATACTGAAGAAATCAACCTCTTTTGCCAGTTCATCACTCATTACTGCTGCTGCAGGAGTTTCAATCATGATACCCTGCTCCACATTTCCAAAAGGAATCCCTTCCTTTGTAAGTTCTTCTTTCACTTCTTCTGAAATTGCTTTAATCTTACGCACTTCATCTACCGAAATAATCATCGGATACATAATTGCAATATTTCCGTAATTGCTTGCGCGGAATAAAGCACGGAGCTGGGTCTTAAAAATTTCCGGCTGGGTCAGACAGATCCGGATGGCACGATATCCCATTGCCGGATTGTCTTCTTTGTCGAGGTTAAAGTAGTCCACCTGCTTATCGGCTCCGATATCCAGGGTACGGATAATAACCTTCTTTCCTGCCATGGTCTCTGCGACCTGCTTATAAGCTGCAAACTGTTCTTCTTCTGTTGGAAAGGTATCTTTTTCAAGATAAAGAAATTCACTACGGAAAAGTCCGATTCCACCGGCATCATTTTTAAGTACTGCCGCTAAGTCAGAGACATTTCCGATGTTGGCATACAGATTGATTTTCTGACCACTCTTTGTCACATTTTCTTTTCCCTTTAAAGTCAGCAGTAATTCCTTCTGTTTTGCATCCTCTTCTGCTTTTTTCTTATATTCTGCCAAAGTTGCTTCATCCGGTTCAATGATAAGAGTTCCGGTATAGCCATCCACAATTGCCTGTTTTCCGTTCCACTCTTCCTTGATTTCCACACCAATCAGTGCCGGGATGCCCATAGTTCTTGCTAAAATTGCAGTATGGGAATTCGTAGAGCCAAGCTGTGTTACAAATGCCAGTAGCTTACTTTTATCCATCTGTACGGTTTCACTCGGAGCTAAATCCTTTGCTACGATAATAACCGGCTCATCCCCAAGGTCGCTTCCCATATCATTTCCACATAATACATTGATGACACGCTCAGAAATATCCTTCATATCAATGGAACGGGCTTTGAAATACTCGTCATCCATATTTGCAAATACTTCTGCAAAGTTATCTCCGGTAACACCTACCGCATACTCTGCATTTACGCTCTGACTCTCAATAAGATTGTGAACGGAATCATTATAATCTCCATCCTCTAACATCATGGCATGCACATCAAAAATCTGTGCATTTACTTCACCCACTTCTTTTAATGCTTTCTTGTAAAGCTTGTGGAGCTGTTCAATTGCAGTCTGCTTTGCTGCTTCATAGCGGGCAATCTCTGCTGCCGGGTCTTCTATTCTCTTTCTTACCACCTGATTTTCAGCTTTTAAAAGGAGTTTTACCTTTCCGATTGCAATACCGCTGAATACCTTTTTTCCATTAAACTTTTCCATAGTCCATACCTTCTTTCTTTTATAAGTTTTCTCCATTTGAAGCAATTACTTCTTTATACCAGTCGAAGGATTTTTTCTTTCTTCTTGCAAGAGTTCCGGTTCCATCATCATATTTTTCTACATAGATGAAGCCATATCTCTTTGCCATTTCTCCGGTGGATGCACTTACTAAATCAATGCATCCCCATGGTGTATATCCCATCAGGTCAACGCCATCTTTTACCGCTTCTTTCATCTCTTTGATATGATCCCGCAGATAGTCGATACGGTAATCATCCTGAATGCTTCCATCTTCTTCTAATTTGTCATAAGCGCCAAGGCCATTTTCTACTACCATAACCGGAATCTGATAACGGTCATAAATTTCATTTAAGGAATAATGTAAGCCCTGTGGGTCAATCTGCCAGCCCCAGTCACTTGCCTTAAGATATGGATTTTTAAGACCGGCAATCAGGTTTCCATCCGTCTGCTCGCCATTTGGATCTTTTGATACACAACTGCTCATATAATAGCTGAGGGTATAGAAATCCACACAGCCTTCCCGCAGAATTTCTTCATCGCCCGGTTCCATTTTAACATGAATATTATTTTCTTCAAAATACCGCTCCATATACGCCGGATATTCTCCTCTTACCTGCACATCGGAACAGAACCAGTTCATAATCCGCATTTCCTTCTGTGTTGCTAACACATCCTCCGGATTGCAGGTAAATGGATACTTGGTCATAAAGACATTCATATCACCGATAAGATATTCCGGATATTTTTCATGTGCTAATTTTACTGCTTTTGCACTGGCAACAAACTGATGATGCAATGCCTGGAAACGAACCTTCGGGTCATCCGGAATCTCTGTAATTTTTCCCTCATAGCCTTTTACAGTTCCAAGGGAAAGCAGGTTGCCAAGCGGTGTGGTTCCACCATTGATTTCATTGAAAGTCAGCCAGTATTTTACTTTGCCCTGATATCTTTCGAAAATTGCCTTGCAGTAATTCAAGAAATAATCAATGCATTCTCTGGCTTCCCAGCCATTGTATTTTTCAATCAGTGCATATGGCATTTCATAATGGGAAATGGTTACCAGCGGCTCAATGCCATATTTTAAACACTCATCAAATACTTTATCGTAGAATGCCAGTCCTGCTTCGTTTGGTTCATTCTCCATTCCGGTCGGGAAAATTCTTGTCCATGCAATGGATAAACGGAATACTTTAAATCCCATTTCTGCAAATAATGCAATATCCTCTTTGTAATGATGATAGAAATCAATTGCTTCGTGGCTCGGATAGAGATATTCCGGATGAATGGTTCTTGTTACCTTTTTCGGCTCAGTATGGGAACCATTCGTACACATATCAGAAACAGATGCTCCTTTTCCATCTACATCCCATGCTCCCTCAAACTGATTGGCTGCGGTTGCACCGCCCCAGAGAAAATCTTTACGAAATGTCTTCATTGCTTTTTCCTCCTGCTTCTTATTATTTTTATTTGTAAAAATTTATAATTTCTGTTTTTATATTTTTCTTTTCTTATTCTGCCCTGCAATAAGGCTTCTGATTTTGTTGGATAGAGCACGAGCCCTTTATCAGAGCCCGCACCCTTAGGTATAAAAAACTATGGAAAACTAATTTATAAAACGGTAATCAATGCGTCCAACGCTGCAACTTTCTTTGCATCTGTCGGAACTACATCTGCGTAATCTGCTGTGTTGCTGATGATAACCGGAGTCAGAACGGAATATCCTGCTCCTGTAATCTTTGCAATATCAAATTCCAATAAAAGGTCACCTTTCTTTACTCTGGCTCCCTGTGCTACCTTCGGTGCAAATCCTTCTCCATCTAATTTCACGGTATCCATGCCCACATGAATCAGGATTTCTGCTCCGCCATCGGCTACCATTCCAATGGCATGACCGGTTGGGAAGAAGGTTACTACTTCGCCATCACATGGTGCATATAATTTGCCTTCGGACGGAAGAATAGCAACACCCTGACCTAACGCTCCGCTTGAAAATGCTTCATCTTCTACTTCTTCCAAGGCTTTCACTTCTCCGGTAAGAGGAGATGCAATTACCTGGTTTGCTGCGGTTTTTGTGTCTTTCTTTGCTATTTTTGCTTCATCATTCTGTGGAGCATCATCATGATAGGTAATGTAAGTTGCTACGAACGCAACTACCATAGCTACTGCCATACCGATTAATACCCAGATCAAACTGTAAACGCTCTTTGACTCACCATCGATGAATGCCGGAAGTCCGAAGAATCCAAGACCACCCATCATATAAGTTTTAACACCTGCAAATCCTATGATTCCACCACCAATAGCGGACGCAATACAGGAAATCACGAATGGTTTTTTCTTTGGAAGTGTAATACCATAAATACATGGCTCTGTTACACCAAAGAGTCCGGAGATAAACGCCGGTAATGCAATATTTCTAAGTTTCTTATCTTTTGTCTTTAACACAATTGCCAGTACAACCATGGACTGCGCAAAAGATGCTGCGAAATATGGAGAAAGGATGAAGTCATATCCTAAAGTTCCATAATTAATCATTGCCAGTGGAACAAGTCCCCAATGTAATCCGAAGATTACCAGTACCTGCCAGAATGCTCCAACCAGGATACCTGCTACAAGACCTCCTACAACCGGAAGGTTATAGATTGCTCCAAAAATAATACCGATAATGTTGCAAAGGAAAGTAGATACCGGTCCGATTACCAGATAGGTAAGCGGAACCATTACTGCCAAAGTTACAACCGGAACGATAAATGTTTTGATAACGTCCGGAACTACTTTCTTTAATCTCTTTTCCAGCCAGGCAGCACAAGCCACTGCAATAACAATTGGTACTACTGAAGAAGTATAACCACTGGATGGCATAATAACAGGAATTCCAAAAAAGGTTGTATAATAATTCATTTCAAAGGAAGTTCCTGCAAACAGGGAACCTATCAGTTCTCCTGAAGTCAGATTAACCAGTGCCGGATAGGTAAGTGATATACCAAGTGCCATTCCGATAAATTCATTCATCTTAAATTTCTTTGCTGCAGTATATCCTAAGATAATCGGCAGGAAATAGAAGAATCCGTCTCCAATGGAATACCAGAGCTGATATGCTCCGCTTGTGGTAACATCAATTCCTGACTGACTTGCGATAAAAGACCACAGCGCCAAAAGACCTTTGATAATACCTGCTGCACAAAGCACACCAAGGAATGGCTGGAATACACCGGAAATCAAATCAATGAGTCTTGCGCCAAGCCCCATCTTCTCTCCGCCGTCTTCTGCATCCTCGGAAACAGCTCCATTTCCGGCCAGATGTGCATGTTCACAAACCACATCATAGACATCCGGTACATGATTTCCGATTACTATCTGATACTGTCCGCCGGATTTCATTACTGTCACAATTCCTTCCGTTGCTTTTAATACTTCGGTGTTAGCCTTGGACTCGTCTTTTAATTTAAAACGAAGTCTGGTAACACAGTGCGCAAGGCTTATGATATTCTCCCTGCCGCCTACGTTCTGGATAATAATTCTTGCCAGTCCATCATACTTACTTGCCATAACAATCCCTCCATTTTTATTTTTTTATAGCATGTTCATTTTTATCTAAAACACTCTTGTGTTTTATTCATTTTGTTAAAAACAACGAATGTGCCTTGGCACATTCTCGCGCCTGCGGCGGTCGCTTGCGACATCTACCTTATACGCCGCAGTGTGCATCCTCGCGGAGCGTTTTTTAATTTACAGGAAAGCAATTTCCTGTAAATTAAAAAAGCCCAAACAAATAAAACTCTTCCTATGAGTCTTATTCGTCTGGGTTTTGCCGTCTTAACGTAACAATCCCTTGCCGAAAGGGTATTTACTTATTCATACTGTGAATCACACGATGAATGTGTACTGCCAGATAGGAAATCTCTACATCCGAGACTTCATAATCAAGCTTCTTCTTCATGTAACTCTTTATCTTCTGTGCACATTCGTAGGAACGCGGGAAACGATCCGCAATCAACTGGTCAAATTCTTCATCATTACGTTCACTGTCTTCCCGACTGATTACCCGCTGTACAAAGAATCTTAAATGCGTTACAAAACGCTCATAGGACAGGCTCTTTTCATCCAATTCCACCTGAAAGGTATATCTGACTATATTGAGTATATCCTTTATCATTGCCGGCATGTTCCTGGACTGGTTCATCTGACCGCCCATCTGTGCATTTACCAGATGCATCGCAATAAATCCAGCTTCATCCTCCGGCAGCTCCACGTCTAATTCCTGTTTTACAATATCTAAGGCTTTCAATCCCACCTGAAATTCTGCATTGTAGAATTTCTTCATCTCCCAGGAAAGCTCATTCGCAACAACGATGCCCTGCCGCTTTCTCTCTATGGCGTATCCCAAGTGGTCTGTTAATGTCACATAAATATTTTTACTTAAATGATAACCTAATGTTTCTCTGGCATATGCGATAACCAGCTCGGCTGTCCGGATATATTCATACGACATGTCCTTTACCACCTGCATGAACTGGCTGGTACTTTCGTCCGGAAGGGAGAATACTTTTTCTATCTTTGTCTCTTCTATTTCTTCTCCGGCTTTCTTTCCGAAGCCTATGCCCTTTCCCATAACAACGATTTCTTTACCTTTATCGTCCTCGGAACTGATCACATTATTGTTAATTACTTTGATAATCTGCATTACGTTTCACCTGTTTATGATATAAAAAAAGCTGCATTACACTCTAAATAATCCGACCTAACAATTATCTTAAAGTGCAATCCAGTCTTGCCTATCTCTAGTAACAATCCGGTTTGCGTCCCTGCTTATTACATTACAAATGTACTATATTTTATCAGAAACGTCAAGTCCGGAATGTAAACTTCGTATATAATATATAATTTTATCACTCTATTTTTGTGCACAATTCACTATTTTCTTATGATAATTCCACCACCTGCGACAAAATCCCCATCATAAAATACCACCGCCTGACCCGGTGTCACAGCACGGACCGGTTCTTCAAAATGACAGCGGATCCTGCCCTCTCCGATATTTTCCACGGTACACATGGCTCCTGCATGTCCATAACGGATTTTACCTAAGAGACGTCTGCCATCAAAATCGGTAAGTCCCATATAATTGACATGGTCTGCAACCAGTGTATCCGTAAATACATCCTCTGGCGAACCTACCACTACTTCATTGGTTTCCGGTCTTATTTCTGTTACAAAAATCCGTTTGCCATATGGTATATTCAAGCCACGGCGCTGTCCTACGGTATAGTGGGTAATTCCTTTGTGCCGTCCGATAATTTCACCATCTTTTGTCACAAAGTTTCCCTCTCCCGGAACTGCATCTCCAACCTCACGGTCAATAAAACCTGCATAGTCATTATCCGGGATAAAGCAGATTTCCTGGCTGTCTCTCTTATGAGCCACCGGAAGTCCCACCTCTTCTGCGATTTTGCGGATTTCATCTTTATGATAAGCACCTACCGGCATCAATGTATGGGATAACTGCTCCTGTGTCAGGTTATATAATGCATAGGTCTGATCCTTGGCTGCTGTTACAGATTTTGCCACTGCGAAACGTCCGTTGTCACATTTTGCAATTCTTGCATAATGTCCGGTTGCAATATAATCTGCTCCGATGCTTAAGCTTCTGGCAAGAAGTGACTCCCATTTCACATAACGGTTACAGGCAATACATGGATTCGGCGTTCTTCCTGCCAAATATTCTGCCACAAAATAATCCATTACATACTGTTTAAATTCCTGCTTAAAGTTCATCACATAATATGGTATTTCCAACCGGTCAGCCACTCTTCTGGCATCATCCACGGCACTTAGGCCACAGCAGCCGCCATTTTCCTGCTGCTGTGTCTCTTCCTCATCCTGCCAGATCTGCATGGTTACACCAATCACATCATAGCCCTGTTCCTTTAAAAGATATGCCGCAACGGAAGAATCCACTCCGCCGGACATTCCAACTACTACTTTTTCCTTCATATATTTAATCCTATCCTACAGGCAAATTTTTAGCTGCACTCACAGTTTACCCACACTGTCAGCATCCGTCAAGTGAATTTTACGGTTTCCTTCTGTCCCCTTAGGATTGTGACATTCTTTTTGATGCAGGCAGTCACATAATCAATCTGCTCTGCCGTAATTTTTTCATTTAAAGTAAGCCGCAATGCTCCCCTTGCAATTTCCGGCGGTACACCGATGGCTGTTAACACATGGGATGGCTCATGTTCTCCGGAAGAACACGCTGAACCTGCCGATGCACAGATTCCATCCATATCCAGCATAACCAAAAGATTCCCACCTTCTAACTCATCAAAACAAAAGTCCACATTATTCGGAAGGCGGTTGTTCCATTCCCCATTCAGCCTTACCTTCGGCACCTGCTTTAATACTGAATAAATCAAGTAATCCCGCATCCTTGTCTCGATTTCCATCCGCTCTTTTAAGCTTTCCATCGCCATGGCTGCCGCTTTTCCCATGCCTACAATTCCCGGCACATTCTCAGTTCCCGCCCGGACACCGCTTTCCTGGCCTCCTCCATGGATAAAAGGAGGTATCCTCTTTTTCTTTCGCACATATAAAAATCCGGTTCCCTTAGGTCCGTTGAATTTATGTGCGCTGGCACTCATCATATCAATATTCATTCTGTTGACATCAATGGGAATATGTCCATATGCCTGTACGGCATCCGTATGAAAACAGATTCCATATCTCCTGGCAAGCATACCGATTCTTGCTATAGGTTCTATGGTGCCAATTTCATTATTTGCCATCATAACAGAAATCAATATGGTATCCGGCCGGATTGCCCGCCGCACCTGCTCCAAGGAAACCGTTCCCTTGTCATCTACCGGAAGGTAAGTAATCTCATAACCATTCTGTTCCAGATATCCGCAGGTTCTTAAAATAGCATGATGCTCTATTTTCGTGGTAATGATATGCCGGCCTCGCATAACCATACTTTCTGCGGTACATTTCAATGCCCAGTTATCAGATTCACTTCCTCCGGCTGTGAAATATATTTCCTCCGGCTGCGCCCCGATGCTCTGCGCAATGATCTGCCGGCTTTCTTCTATGGCATCATGACTTTTTTGCCCCAGATCATACAGGGCAGATGGGTTTCCATAACGACGCTCATAAAAGGGCAGCATTGCTTCGATTACTTCCGGTGCTGTCGGTGTTGTTGCTGCATTATCAAGATAAATCATTTTCTTCATGCTTCTTTCCCTCTGAGAATAGTTCTTTCTGCCTCTGATTTATCATATACTTTTGACAAATCTGGTTTTTCATGGAGGCTCCAATTGAAACCGTTGAAATCCATTTCAAATCCACTGATTACCGGTACTCTCCTGCTTACTGTGACCGGACTTTCCAGCAGAGTAATCGGTTTCTTCTATAGAATATTCCTCTCCCGCATAATTGGTGCAGAAGGTCTTGGAATTTATCAGCTTATTTTTCCGGTTTTTGCCCTCTGTATTGCCTTCAGTGCCTCCGGCATCCAGACCGCTGTCTCCCGCTTTGTTGCTGCAGCCGACCATAAAAATACCGGCATGAGTTACCTCTATGCCGGCCTGGTTCTTTCTGTGGGAATTGCACTCTCACTTACTATTATTCTGATTTCTTATTCTGATTTTATTGCCATTCATATTTTAGATGAAGCCCGTTGTGCTCCACTCCTTGTTATTCTTTCCTACTGCCTGATTCCTGCCAGTGTCCATGCCTGTATCAATGGTTATTATTATGGGAAGAAGAAAACTCTGGTGCCATCCGTAAGCCAGCTTATGGAGCAGGTTGTCCGGGTCTTAAGTGTCTATACACTTTATCTTATCTGCCTGGAAAAAAGTTATCCCATCACACCATCTATTGCTGTCTGGGGTGTTGTCTGCGGTGAACTGGCTTCTTCACTCTTTTCCGTAAGCTGCCTTCATTTCAAAAAGTGCAGCAGGCATATAAAAAGAATTTTTAAGGAACTTTCCCTCTTTGCGCTTCCCCTTACCACCAATCATGTAGCATATCACTTATTTTCCAGTATCGAAGCCATTCTGATTCCCATCTGCTTAAAAAATTATGGCTACAGCAATCAGGATGCCTTGAGCGTCTTCGGCATTTTTACCGGAATGGCAATGCCAATGATTCTTTTTCCCAATGTCCTTGTAAATTCTGTCTCGGTGCTGCTGATGCCTGCTATTTCAGAAGCCTATGCAAGAAAGGATTTTCACTTAATCCGCCGTACTATTAAAAAAACGGTGTTTTATTGTCTGCTTCTTGGCTTTTCCTGTACCTTCGGTTTTCTTCTGACTGGGAAATGGATTGGACAATTCGTTTTCCAGAACACATTAGCCGGCAGTTTCATACTCATATTAAGCTGGATCTGCCCTTTCCTCTATCTGTCCACCACCCTTACTTCCGTTCTTCACGGTCTAGGGAAACCGGGGCGTGCGTTCTACATTAATATGAGCGGCTGCACTTTACGCATTTTCTTTATCTATGCACTGATTCCAACATATGGCATCCGCTGCTACCTCTATGGCATGCTTGCAGGCGAACTGCTGACTACTTTTTTATCCTTTCTTGCGCTCCTTCGGTTTGCCAGAAAAAAATCGCAAAAAAACAGTCTGCTTTAGTCTATTGATTTTAAGGATTCTGCCATGTTGATACGTTCTAATTTGCCTGTCATCATACAGTTTACAATCCATGCAAAGCCCATCGTCAGCAAAACACTAAAGAGATAACTTACTGCATTAATCTGTACATTAAAGGATACCATATCAATCTGTATCTCACCCATTACAAAACGATGGAACCATTTTCCTAAAATCAGTCCCAGTCCGCAGCCGATAGCAGTTAAGACCATATTCTCCCGAAACACATAAGATGCCGTTTCCTTTGGATAGAAGCCTAATACTTTAATGGTAGCTATCTCCCTCACCCGTTCCGTAATATTGATATTATTAAGATTATATAATACGATAAATGCCAGTGCTCCGGCACAGATAATAATGATAATGACAATATAATTCATACAGGACATCATCTGTGAAATCCGGCTTAACATATCGGAATTAACGGTTACTGCCGTCACACCATCTGCTTTCATCAGTGCCGCACTCACTTCATGAATATCTGACGCATCCGGCAGTCTCACATACACATTTTTAAATACCACATCCCCAATCTGTTTTTCATAGGATTCCGGTGCAATGTATACATAATTATAAATATGATTCTCACAGATTCCGGTGACTTTTAAGTGCATCTCATTGTTGTCACTGTCACGCAGCAGAATCGTATCGCCTTTTTTGACTGCATAGGTTTCTGACACTTTCTTCGAAAGTACTGCTTCTCCTTCTTTTGGATAAGCAATCGGCTCCTGTTTCTTTGTATGAAGCGAAATAAAGTCTCCTACTTCATCCGGATTTTCCACTGCCACCATATGAATCGACTTAGTTCCTTTATCTGTCACCAGGTCAATGGTCTTTTCCATGGCATACATGCCTGCTGCATTTTCCTTTTCCAATACAGAATCTAAAGATTTAAGGTCAGCCTCTCCCGGCATCTTTCCATCTTTTAATGTAACTCCGATGTCGTAAAGCTGGATTTCTTCATACTGCTGGTCTGCCACTGCCACTACAGAATCCCTTACACCAAAGCCCATCACCAGCAATGCTGTACAGCCGCTGATTCCGATTACCATCATAAAGAAACGCTTCTTATAGCGGACAATATTTCTTACAGATACCTTCTGCAAGAATTTAAGTCTCTTCCAGATAAATGGTACATGCTCTAAGAATACACGTTTTCCGGCTTTTGGTGCTTTCGGCCGCATCAAATCTGCCGCCACTTCTTTTAACTCTTTATGGCAGGACAGCCAGGTCGTCCCAACGGAGCAAAGTACTGCAACGGTAAGTGAAACCAGTGCCAGTGGCAGGTCAGACACATAATAAATCCCACCCATTTTATAGACAATTCCATAGGCGGTTATGATGACTAACGGGAAGAAATGGATTCCAAGGACATAACCGATTAACGTTCCGCTGATGGCTGCAGAGCCGGAATAGAAAAGATACTTTCCCATTATCTTTCCTTCACTAAAACCCAGTGCCTTTAGCACACCAATCTGTGTCCGCTGTTCTTCCACCATCCGGTTCATGGTAGTCATACAGATTAATGCTGCCACCAGAAAGAAGAATACCGGAAATACATTGGCAATTCCTTTTACTACACCGGAATCATTTTTCAGGCACACATAACCTACATTGGTATTCCGGTCCAGTACATAAGTCTCCGGTTTCTCGATTTCATCTATCTTACTCTGTGCATCTGCTATCTGGTCATCCGCATCCTGCATCTGCTCATCAAATTCACTCTGCTTCTCCTGATACTGCAATAAGCCGTCTGCCAGCTCTGTTTCTGCAGCCTCAAGTTGATCTTCTTTTTCTTCTATCTGTTCTTTTGCTGCCGCAAGCTGCTTCTCCCCATCCGTAAGCTCCGCCTTTGCAGCTGCCAGTGCATTTTTTCCATCTTCTATCTGCTGCTTTGCGGCTGCCAGCTGGCTTTCCGCAGAAGAAAGCTGACCTGCGGCTGCTTCTAATTCCGCATTCTTTGCATTTAATTCTGCTTCTGCACCGGCAACCTCCGTTAAACCGGCCTCAATCTGTGCCAGCATCTCTTCATAGCCCGGAGTATTTTCCGTCAACTGTGCTTTTGCAGCCTCAAGGCTGTTTCTCTGATCCGTCACCTGCTGCTTTGCTGCCAAATAAGCATTCAATCCCTGCTCATACTCTGCCTTTTTTGCTGCCAGTGCACTTTCCTGCCCGGAAATCTGCTGCGATGCGCTCTCTAATTCTGCCGCCTTAGAAGACAATGCATCCTTCCCGGACTGCAGCTCCGATGCTTTAGCAGAAAGCTCGGTCTTTGCAGAAGCAATCTGATTTTTTCCATCGGAGATCTCTGTTTCTCCATCCGTAAGCTGCTGCTTTGCCGCTTCTAATTCCGTTTCGGCTTCTGCCCGCTTTTCCTCTAACTCTTCCTTCTTCTCATCCAGTTCGTCCTGTGCGTCTTTTACAATCTTTTCATAACGGATATCTGCCTGTTCCTTTGTATAGGCCTCCCAGTCTGCTTCCTTTGCGTCCATATAGGAATCATACTCATCGGAATAGATGTCATAATCTTCATCAAATTTAATATAGATTTCTGTGTCATAATCTACTGCAAATCCATCTTTTAATATATAGGCAAATCCGCTGATTCTGCCATTTCCAATGGATGTATTGCCACGTTCAAACTGGATATAGCACGGTGACTGTACCAGTCCGGTAATCGTATATTCTTTGTATGCAAATTTATCTAAATCATCTGTTGTATTATTTTCCGAAAGAACCAGCTTGCTTCCAATGGCATCCTCTGAAAAAAGTGCGGAATCTACCACACATTCATCAGCAGACTGCGGCATTTCTCCGGCAACCAGCTTCAGTTTATTGACCTTCTCTGTGATGGAATGCATCTTGATAACGCGCTCATTTTCTCTGGCATCCTTATAAAGAACCTCTGCCGATATGGCACCCTCTGCCGCCCGGACATCTTCTTTTTCTGCCAGTGCTTCTACATTTTCTTCTGTAAAGCCAAGTGTGGATACCAGACGATAATCATAGAATTGCAAATCCTTTAAATAGACATCCGCAGAATGCACCATGACCGACTGGGTAATCTTAAGGCCGGAAAAAAATGCAACACCCAGTGCAATAATGGCAAGGATAGCAAAATATCTTCCAAAGCTTTTCTTTATCTCACGAAATGTATTTCTCTTCATCATGGATTTCATATTTCAAACCCTTTCTTTTCCACATGGACTACCATTCAATCTCATCGACATCCACGATATGTTCATTTTTCTCTATCTTTTGAATGGTTCCGCTCTTTACGGTAATGACACGGTCTGCCATTGCAGTCAGTGCCTGATTATGTGTAATTACAATGACGGTTTTGCCTTGTTTTCTGCAAGTATTCTGCAGCAGTTTTAAAATGGCTTTTCCGGTATTATAATCCAGTGCCCCTGTCGGTTCATCACAAAGCAGCACCTTCGGATTCTTTGCCAGTGCTCTCGCAATTGCTACTCTCTGCTGTTCTCCACCGGATAGCTGTGCCGGGAAATTGGCTTTCCGTTCACTTAAGCCCACCTCATCTAAAACTGTTGCTGCATCTAACGGTTCCTTGCAAATCTGTGCTGCAAGTTCAACATTTTCCAATGCTGTAAGATTCTGCACCAGATTATAAAACTGGAATACAAATCCCACATCATATCTCCGGTAACTGGTAAGCTGCCGCTTATTATATGCAGAGACTTCTTCTCCATCCAGATATACTTTTCCGGTGGTCAGATAATCCATTCCTCCCAATATATTTAATATTGTTGTCTTTCCCGCTCCGGACGCTCCTACGATAACGCAGAATTCTCCCTTTTCTATTTCAAAATTCACATCATGTAATGCTTCTATCGTAACTTCTCCGGTTTTATATACTTTACTTACATTCTGAAAGGATACAAATGCCATTTGATAGCTTCCTCCTTTTATTCTGGTTATTCAGGTGATTGTGCAAACGGGATAGCGAACTTTGTTCCAATTATATTACGCTGATGCGCAGGGGATTATCTTCCGCTATGAAATGCCATGGTTCTAAAATACGTGTTTTCCTTGTTGTTATAAAAACCGTCTTTCCAATGTTTGTCAGAAGAGCTACACGGTTCGTCGAAATACAGATGCCTGATAAGGGCTGTTTAGGGACACTTGGAATTTCGTCTGGCAACAGGCAACGCTGGTGCACGGATGCACCAGCGAGGCACAACTGAACAAGGATGTGAATTTGTGCCGGTTGCCAGATGCGATTACATATAATATCGAAATTCCCAGTGTCCCTTGCAGGCATTATGTGGCATCTGCCTTCGACGGACAGTGCAGCTATTCCGCCAAAGCAACCGGAAAGACAGTTTACAAACAAGAAAAACACGCATTCTAAGAACGATTGGCATTTCATATCGAATAAAGATAATCCCTCTGTGCATCCCGTAATATTTTCAGGACAAAATCTATCCCCTTCACAATCACCTGTTACCTGCTTATTGTAATGGTAGCACAATCTTTTCACTTTTTGAAATTAAATTTTTCTAAAGTCAGGAAGTACGCTTTCCAAATTACACCTACAAAACCTGCCACCAGCATTTTCTTATGAATGCCTGACAACGAAAAAATCCACTTTCTTAGAATCACAGTCAGAATCTGCTATTCTAAAAAAGTGGATTATACATTCAAATATCCGAAAAATTTTTTCTTATAACAACGGAGCTATCACTGCATCAAACATACAATTTAAACTTTCTTCATATATCTCCTGATACGTGCGGTGAAAAGTCTCAGTAATTGCCATTGCCTGCTTTGGTACTTCTTCGTAAAGTCCAAATGCCGCCTCATATACTTCCGGATTCTTATCGTAAAATGCTTCTGTCATGGCATTTTCAAATTCAAATCGTGCGCCCTTGGAAAGATGCTCTTTAAAATCCTCTTTCCGTACATTTTTCACATAATCATCCTGAAATATATTTAATCCTTCTGCTTTGACTAATTCTTCTAAGCCTTCTTTTACATCTTCGTAAGTCATGGTCTTGAAATTCTCTACAAAGAATTTGTCAAAGGTCTCCTTATCCGGAAACTGCTTTGTTAAGCTCTCCATCTCTTTTTCCTCCTGTCTTATACCGCATGTAAAATCATGCGTTCCCGATATACCACTTCCATATGGTCTAATACTCTTCTCGCCCGCTGATACTGGTTATAATGTGTGCTGATAACGCAGACTTCCTTCGCCCCATTATAAGCAACTCTCTTATAAAATGGAACTCTCACCCAGTTCTGTGTAAATGGAATCTCATGGCTTACCAGTGTCCGCATCATCTGACTGCTGACTCTGGCATTGGTAGTTCTGCATAATTCCACATCCCGGTCAATATTTTTCCCCATGGTCTTCGGTTTGTTCTTCTTCATAATAATACCCTGTCTCCTTCTATTTGTCCATAATCTGAATCTCTACGGTCTTCCCCAGACAGCCTGCTACCTTCACCAGAAAATCCAGACTTGGATTATATCTTCCGCTCTCCAATCTGGAAATATTGGATTTCTTCGTGCCTGCCCGCTCTGCAAGCACTTCCTGGGTAATATGCTGTTCCTTGCGCACCGCCTTCAACTGACGCACCACATCCGAACGCGTCGACTGCTCCCTGCTCTTATTCTTCTCCATTTCTCACCTCAACAACTGTCTCTATGTTATCATATATGATAACTTATTGTCAACGAAAAAGAGCCTCAAAAAGGCTCTTTTTGAACTATTCTTCTATCTGACGCAGCACCTTGCGGAACTGGAAATAGAACAGTACAGACGTAAAGCTTACCGCCAGCACATCCGCTACCGGCTCTGCCATATAAACTGCCATTGCCTGATTGCCGGTAAAAATGTGCGGCATAATATAAATAAGCGGCAGTAATAATACGAATTTACGCATGACCGCTACAATAATGGAAGATACTGCTTTTCCCAGTGATGTAAATGCCATCTGACACGCCATCTGGATTCCGAATATCATAATTGCCATAAGATAAATCCGGAGTGCATTTCCCGTATATGCAATCAGTGCCTCATCCGAGGTAAACATGGCTGCAAATGCTCTTGGAAATGCCATCACCAATGCCCACAAAACAAAGGAAAATCCAACATCAATTTTCAATAATAAAAAATAGGCTTCTTTTACCCTGTCTGCTCTTTTGGCTCCATAATTATAGCTGATAATCGGCTGCGCTCCCTGACCCAATCCCTGTAACGGAAGTAGTGCAAACTGCATGACACTGGTTAATATGGTCATGGCTCCTACTGCCATATCTCCGCCATATCGTAATAACGAAGAATTAAAGCAGACTGAAATCACGCTCTCGCTTGCCTGCATAATAAACATTGCTGTTCCAAGTGCAATACTCGGCCAAATAATACTTGCCTGCAAAACCATATTTTTTCCTTTCAGGCGAAGATGCGTTTTCTTTCCGCATAAGAAAGCCAGCACCCAGATACAGGAACATGCCTGGGAAAGAACCGTTGCCAGCGCTGCTCCTTTTACACCCATTCCAAATCCAAAGATAAATACCGGATCCAGCACAATGTTAATCACTGCACCAATCAGTACCGACAGCATACTGGTTCTGGCAAATCCCTGCGCCGTAATAAATGCATTCATCCCCAGGGTCAACTGCACAAAAATCGTTCCTATAGCATAAATATTCATATAATCAGCAGCAAAAGAAATTGTATTTTCGCTGGCTCCAAATGCCAGAAGAAAGCCTCTGTTTCCAGCCAGCAGAAATGCAGTCAGTATCAGCGATACAATAATCTGGGTGCCAAAACAGTTCCCCAGCGTTTTTTCCGCCTTGTCCTTCTCTCCTTTTCCCATAAATATGGTTGCCCGTGGAGCACCGCCATTGCTAATCAGTGCTGCAAACGCAGATACTACCATAATAAGCGGCATGCATACACCAACTCCGGTCAGTGCCATTGCACCATCCCCCGGAATATGGCCGATGTACATACGGTCTACTATGTTATACATCATATTAATCAACTGGGCTGCAACGGTAGGCAATGCCAGTTTTAATAACAGCTTTCCTACCGGTTCTGTTTCTAAAAATGTTCTGTCATTGGTCTGTTCCATGTAATCCTCCTTACCTTCTACTCGCGTAACTACGGGAAACACGCTTAGCGAGTTTCTCGAGTTATCGCGGTGCTCGCCAAATCTGAACAGAAAAGAAGTTCGCCAAAACGAGCTTGGCTCCTTCTTTTCTCCCAGATTTTTCTCGCTACTCGCGTAAAAAAAGAACCGACCAGTAGTCGATTCTTTTCCAAAATATTAATGCCGGCAGCGGGACTTGAACCCGGGAACATGCTCTGAGCCCCAGTGTTTATGCGGTTTTCAAAAGTGTAGTAATCAAAAAACCGGTAATAGTAATCAAGATATTTTTCCTGCTGCTTCAATAATTTTCATTTTCTCATGAATACTCGACACATCATATGTATAATTTTCTTCATTCACTCGTTCAGTATGTCCGAGAAGAGCTGCTGCAACTGTTACTGGAACACCATTGCTTCGAAGGTTTGAATTTAATGTTCTTCTTATTGCATGAATACTTTTTGTATGTTCAAACTCTTTAGTCATTGTCATATTTCTTATGCATTCAGAAATTTTTCTAGCATGTACTCTTCCATCTACATCACTAAATACAAATTCTGTTAAAAAGCACCTCTTTATTTCTTCCTTTTTAACCCTATCGAGAACATCTTTTATCTCAGAAGTTAATGGAAATGTTCGTACTTTATCATTCTTGGTTGTGGAAATGTAAAACTCATTTTTCTTTCTATTATACTTTTCAGATCTGCAAATGGTTATTGATTGCTCTTCGTAATTTATATCTTCCCATTTAAGTCCGGAAAGTTCTCCAACCCTCATTCCTGTATAAAGAGATAATTCAACTGCATAGCCTGCAATGCTTATATGCTCTTTTTGATGGTTTACATTTAGTTTTTTAATAATTGCTTTTTTCTCTTCATTAGACACTGTACGTTCTTTTGCTGATTTTGGTCTTGGTTCTTTACAATGTTGCTTGAATATTGGCAAGTCTACATATTTACATGGATTTATTTCAATAACTTTGTCCATTAAAGCTTTTTCAAAAACTCCGTTCATATATCCAAACATCGCCTTTAATGCCCTATATGGAATATTTTTTCTTTCAAGCAGTCTTTGGATAAATTCAGCTATATCTTCATCTGATATATCTTGGATTGACATACTTTCTATTTTGTCACCCTGGAAAAACCTCTTATAATCCGATTCATACTTGCTAATCGTATTGTCTGTCCTTCCACACTTTTCTTGGCGTGAAATCCAAATAATAAATCTATCTTTAAATGAATTAAGAACTTTTTCACTCCAATAATCTATTACCTCATTTTCAATATCAATCCGTTTCTTTTTCTTTATGAGTTTTCTTCCGTTTCCATAAGGCAAATATGTGTTCCAATATCCATTTTTCCCTTCCCATATAGAATATGGATGTTTCTTTAATAATTCCTTTCTCTTCTGCATTTCTATTTTATCCTGCAAAAGTGCTGCATCAATAATACCATTTTCAACAGCATATTTCAATAATTCACTATCAGACAATTTGATGTCTGGCATAGGCTGCTCCGCCCTTTCTCTCCCTTCAATATAGTTATCGTAAGTGTTTTTAACATAAAAATACCGCCAGTTGAATGCTGGCGGTTGGTATTATTAATAAAATTATTGAATTTGCAAAAGTAATGGGAGTAAAGTCATCCCAACATCCATGCCTTTATCCGCAATCCACTTTACAATTCCTTTTGCATTTTCCCACTTCCTAGTTTTCCTGTCGCTAGATTGAATTATCTTCTCCAACTCATCAACCTTCGAAAGTATTTCTTCTACCTCAGAATCTGGTAATGCAGTCATATTTTCAATTGTACTTCGTGCTTGCTCAAAAGAAATATTTATATCGACAGTATTGGAATTTGTATTATTATTATTTATTGTAATACCATTTTCTTTTTTGTCGACACCATTCTTATATTCCATCGCCCTGAACAGTTCAAGTTTCGACACCATTGTTTTTATATTTGAAAAACAATAACTCATATCTTTGTCATAAATAAGAGAGTAGAGGTTCTTCCCAAAAGAATCGATTATTGGAGAATATTTCGAAATGAGGGTTTTATGAAACTCAATACAATTGACCGTGTCCTTTTTTTCTACAATTTCTTTTCCACATCGAATATCTCCATCGATAATGGCTTTAAATTCTTCTGTCATTTGTGATTCCCCCAATTTCTTATGATAGAGGAATTATATCACTTCCACCGCCAGTATTCAATTTTCAATGTACAAAAGTCGAGTGTTATCGACAAATTCTATGGGGTATTGCCTACTCTTTGATTCCATTCATTTATTGCAATATCTCTTTCGTCATGGCATGCCACAATAGCTCCGGTGCTGTTCATATCAACTCCAATAGTATGTTGCTTAGGTGAAGATACCTTACATTTTGAACAAACAATTTCAAAAGTAAAAAATGCTCCCCCATGTGAAGCTGATTTTGCAATCACATGAAATTCTGCTTCACCACCACAGAACGGGCATGGTTTCAGTTCTTTACTCATTCTTCATCACTCCAATCTAATTTCTGACCACAATCACAATACATCGCATCTACACTCCGGTCTAGGTATTGTTTGCATGATGGGCATTTCCCACCTCTGCCAGATGTCCCTAATTTAAATTGCTCAGTCGGTTTCTTCGACTTCTGCTTCTCGATTGCTTCTCTGCATTCTTCCACCGTACCGATTGCGCGGTACTGCTGAATTTCTTCCAGTGCCTTGATTGCCATCTCGTAACCTTGGATTTCTCTTTTTCTCTCGTAATTCTGTGTACACATTTTGGCTAACTCAATAGAGGCCTGGAGTTCTTCAATAGCTTCATTCTCTGTCATTCCTGCACCTCCAACAGTTCCGGATTGTCAAATACGTTACCAAGCACAGAACATTCATCGTCTAAAACCTCATAGCTTTCAGCAGATAATCTGTTTGTCACTTGGAAGGAAATTGTTTCATCATCCCATACGACTTTACCGATGCAATCTGCTTCAGCCAGTCCGTTTTCTGTACTGTATGAATCCCAATAAGCTACAATGTCATTCTCCCAAATCAGATTACCGTTCTTGTCTTTCAATCCGGTGCACTGGCAGATGGTTAATGGGTCTACTTCATACGCAATGTAATCTGCGCTATCTGTCTCAAATTGGAAAATGGTATATTTGCCGCAATCGCAGCGCAAACTTCCTTCTACCCACTCACCATCTTCCTTTCCGAAGTTGTAAGTTCCAACAATACACTTTGCCTTTCCACGGAATAAATATCTATTCTCCATTCTTTTCCTCCATTTCTTTCAGCTTGGCTTCGGCTTCCTCTTGTGATAAAAACCAGGTTTCCTTGTACATTTTTTCTGACAGGATTCGGTCTGTAGCATATTCTCGATCCTTATCACACTCCATGTACCATCCTTTTTCTGTAAAAGTAATCAAGGCTACTTTCTGATGATAAACTCGGTTATCTTCAGGATGCCCTGCAAGGATATTCATCCTGAAATTCACTTCACTTGGAACTATGTATACATCTGAGCCAATTTTGCACGGCAATCGCAGAAGCAATCCCTGCTCCTCGGCATCCTCATAAGTAGCAAGTTTATTAATCAGTGCCTGTAGATTCGCCTTTCCATATTCATAAGGTGTATCTATCGGATTTATAGATTCATAATCCTTTCCGTTTCCCATATATTCAGTTAATCTCTCCATATCTCCTACCTCACTTTTACATCTTTATCATTTTTTCTGATTTTAAATTCCAGTCCACACTCTTCCTTGAGTATTTCTATCTGCTCGTCCCAAGTCGTGTAATCATCCATAAGGCACTCTGCCTTGCTATTGAACCGCTCTATGTACCTTTTAATTCTTTCTGCGCCAAATCCGAACTGGTCCCGGAGTGTGATTGCTGACAGAATTGTTATTGTATCAATGGTATTCTCTTTGATTTTCAGCACACATTCATCTATCGCATTCTTTGGAAGTGCCAGGGGCATTTTCGTTGCCCCTCTGAATTTGCATTCCTCTTCCAGTCCTTCAATTCCTTTGGTTTTGGCTATTTTTAAGGCATAAGCCATTCCCTCACGTCTCGCTTCTTCTAATTTATCCCTTGCCATTTTTTCTCTCCTAAACAATACATATAACCTCGTTACTTTTGTTTGTAATTTGAACTTTGTTTTTTTCAAAATCCTACATATTTTCATTGTCCAGAATTTCAAAGGAGGAAGAAAATATGTTATCATTTTTTACACTAATTCTTTATGCTCTCTTCACAGCGTTAGATCACCATTTTGATAATTTTCTGACGTTCCTTTTACTCAACATCTTTGAAAATTATTATATGGAAATTGGCAAACTAACTTTTCAAAAAATCGAACAATGTCGGCTCGTCCACCTCATTTTCCGCCGCCTGCAGGTACCCCACGCCATCACGGAAGTAATCCGGATTCAGTTCACATCCTTTGCCGTACCGGTGCATCTTGACCGCTGTCATAGGTACCGTCATCAGTCCGCCAAACGGGTCATATACCGTATCACCCTCATTGCTGTACCGATTGATGATTCTTTCCACTATATCAAGTTGCAATGGGCAAACATGCATCTGCGCCCTCCTCCTGCTCTGAGTCGTATTCAAAGTCCGCATCCGGTTAATATCATCCCATACTTCCAACTGATTCCAAGAGCCGGGAGCTACCACCATAAAAGTTGCCGGTAATTTTCCATTTTCATCTAAATCCTCGGCAAGTTTCACATGCTCAGCATAATCATAAACTGTGCCACGGCTATAATCTCTATAGACCTTCTGTAAACTGTCAACCGGGAAGTCTTTCAATTCTTCTTTACTTACAAGCCTGTCTCCTGAACTTCTCCAATATCCATGTGCATCTATCTGCCACTGTGCCCGTGTATAATCTTCTTTTGATTTCTTTACTGGCACATCCGCATAAGCTGTCGAGCGGTCAGTAGGCAGCTTACGGAAAAGCAGGATATATTCCGGGCAGCCAACTCCCATCTTAGAACCATCCTTACACTGCTCTGTCCATCCAAGGCGGTATGTCTGGTTATTCTCCCTGACCACATCCGTTACTACCGTAATCATTCCAAAATACTGGAAGCCATATTTCATATAATGCTCAATGCAAAGTGCATGGAATGGCTCTATAGTCGGCATTCCGGTACCGGTGGCATTTCCAAATAAAACTCTGTCTTTCACATGTATTGCTGCCACTCTTCCCGGCTTAAGAACGCGAAGCAGCTCCGGTGTCAGATAACACATCTGTTCAAAAAATCGTTCTGTATTCTGATTATGGCCAAAATCATTATAGTTTGCGGAATACTCATAATGATTACCGAATGGAATGGATGTGTGAATCAGGTCAACACTATTACTTTCCATTGCTTTTGTCTCTTCTACACAGTCACCGTAAACAGCTTCATAATGATTTCCTTTTACTGTTCTTTCTTCTCTGCTTCCTTCCACACCCATCTTCCTCTCTAATCGTTCCGCCTTATTTGCGGAGTTTAATCCATATTTCTTTACAATTTCTATCATCTTATCCACCATGTGATTATGATTTTTCCACTTTTCCAGAAGTGCTTCTTTTATCTGCCGCTCATTCTCCATATAGATGATGTCAATCACTACTGGTTCTTTCTGCAGAAAACGATAGCATCTATGTACTGCCTGGATAAAATCATTGAATTCATAATCAATTCCAAGAAATATCTCCCGGTGGCAGTATCTCTGAAAATTACAACCAGAACCGGACAATGATTTTTTTGTTGCAAACAGTTTTGTCCTGCCTTCCGAAAATTCAATTACTCTCTTTTCTCTTAAGTCATAATCCATAGTTCCATATATATCCACCACTTCCGGTAGTGCCTTTTTAATTGCATGACGCTCATTTTCCAAATCATGCCATAAAAGGAAATGCTCTTCCGGGGATTCTGCAACAATCCGCTTCATTTCCGCAACTCTCTTATCAATGCTGTCCCTTTTTACTGCTGCAGCTTCTTTTAATCCTTCTGCAGCTTCCTGAAACAACTGTATCTGACCATCTCTGTCAGCTGTATCTCCATAGTGGACAGGTAATTCATGCCATTTTACGTCCAGTGGCGGCAAATCATATCCTTCATCCGAATAATCCGGATTTAAATCTGAAGGTTTCGTGATAAAAAGTGCCCAACTGCTTACCCACATCCAGAATTCATCTTCCATATTCGGATACAACGTCAAATTATTAGCTTTCGTACTGTCTCTTTGAAAGAATCTTGTTAATGCCTGTCCGGTATCCATCACTTCCAGATATCCGGCATAATGTATCAATTCCTTATACTTATTTGGTGATGGTGTAGCTGTTGCCACCAGCTTATACGGTACATTCTTGAATTTATCCAAAAATGTCTGATATGTCTTACTGCCAAAACTCCTTAAAACACTGGCTTCATCCAATGATGTGGCTATAAAGTATTCTGGCCGGATGTCTCCATCCCGGACACGCTCATAATTTGTCAATACAATCTGGCTTGTACTCTTTTCTACTTCTTCCATTGTCCGGCAGTATTCCGGCTTTTCATATCCAAGCACATCTACAGCATCCCTGGTAAACTCCTGCTTTACTCCAAGCGGAAGTACAATCAATGCTCTTCCACCACACTGCTCTGCTGCCAAATGGCAAAATTCAATTTCCTGCACTGTTTTTCCCAATCCAAAAGATTCAAACAATGCACGCCTACCACCTTTTAATGCCCATATAACAGCATCTCTCTGATGTGGCTTTAATATTTTATTTACTTTTTCTGGCTCTACAACAAATCCACTATCTGTTGCAAGCTCTATCTTCGATTCTAAAAATTCTTTGTATGTCATTTT
>ERZ773147.1224-NODE-1224-length-27383-cov-5.498170_pt1 | contig 27383 bp, 29 predicted proteins | sample MGYA00580851_ERZ773147 | MGnify/ENA primary metagenome ERZ773147 (study PRJEB29015, sample SAMEA2737818) | human gut metagenome | biome: human gut; feature: human-associated habitat; material: faeces | place: China | collected 2012 ... | reverse complement strand
AAAGGAATCTGATTTAAAAAAATTAAACATTATTAAGGAAGAATTTATTACAAATGTAAAAATAATCGAAGATAATAAAATAAATAAAATTAGTAATTCAAATTATACTTATTATTTAGTTAATATTAAAGATATGATTTATTACTTTGATGAAAAAAATGAAAGTATATATGATTTAATAAATACAGAAAATGTTAATAACTATATTTTCTCTTTAGTAAAGATAAGTTATTTTTCAAATGATAAAATTATGACTGCTTATTCAGGCAAATATTTTGATGTGATAAATTGCACAAATATCAATGAATATTATATAGTAAGTAAAGACTATGAATATGATGAAAATTTTTGTAAAAACTATTAAATAATTTTGGAAAAGTAAATAAAATGCTTTTCTTTTTTTTACGAAAAATGTCGAAAAAAGTAGAATAAGATGTTATATAAAAAAATGTTTTGACATGTTTTGTCGAAGTTGTTTAAAAAGTTTTAAAAGTGTGCTTTATTATTATATAGAAAAGAGGTTATTATGCTTAAAATGAATTTAGAATATAATAAAGGAATACTTTTTGTAAGACTTGATGGAATGCTTCATCGAGGATCTACTTATAAAATAAATAATTATTTAGTACCTGTAATATTAAAACATAAAATAAAATATTTAGTTTATAATTTTTATAACCTTGAGGATATTGATGAAGATGGGATTGATGCACTATTAAATAGTGAAGAAGCAATTAAAACTAATAAAGGTGTTATGTATATTTGTGAAGTTAATAAAAGATTAGAAAGGAAATTAAAACATTTTCGTGCAAGAAAATTTGATAATGAACTTACTTGTATGAAATTAATCGAGGTCTAATATGAACAAAGAACAAATTATTAATGAGAATGTTGGTTTAATTTATATGATAGCTAAAAAGTTTTATAATGTTTCAAAAGAGGATCTTTTCCAAGCAGGTGTTTTAGGACTTTTAAAAGCATATCAAAATTATGATGAAAGTTATGGTGCTAAATTTACATCTTTTGCTTATAGATATATTTATGGAGAAATGTATACACTAGCAAATAATAGACAAATAAAAATAAATAAAGATATTTTAAAAGTATATAAATTAATCGAAGAAACTAAAAATAATTTGGCTTTAAGAAATGGAGTTGTTCCTAGTTATGAAACTGTAGCAAACTTTTTAGAAATTGATCCTAATAAAATATATGAATATGTTTATGCAGGGCAAAGTATAATGAGTCTTGATAATGATGAAAATAGACCATTATATGAAACTATTTCAAATAAGGATGATGTTTCTCTTGATGAAAGAATTGAACTTAAAAATAGTATGTGTACTTTAACTGAGGATGAAAAAAATATTATTATGTCAAGATATTATGAAGATTTAACTCAATGTGAAGTTGCTAGAAAACTTTCAATGTCGCAAGTAATGGTTTCAAGATATGAGAAAAAAGGTATTGAAAAAATGCGTAATTATTTGAGTTTATAGTATAATTATCACCATTTATTAAATAATAATAGTGGTGATTTTATTTTGAATAAAGAAGAATATAAAAAGCTAGTTAAATCTTGGCAAACTAAAGAGCCTAAATTGAAAAATGCTGTTACATCCTTTTTAGTGGGTGGAGGTATAGGTATATTAGGACAAGTTGTATCAAAACTTTTAATGATATGTTTTGGTATTTCACAGGTTATTAGTTATAGTATTGTATGTCTTTTGTTAATATTTTTAGCATCACTTTTTACTGGACTTGGTTTTTTTGATGATTGGGTTTGTAAAGTAAAATGTGGGTTAATTATTCCTACAACAGGATTTGCGCATAGTATGACATCATGCGCACTTGAATATAAAAAGGATGGTCTTATTACAGGTGTTGGAGCAAATTTTTTTAAACTTGCAGGTTCTGTACTTCTATATGGAATTATATCATCATTTTTTCTATGTCTAATTAAGGTGGTTTTTTATGGGTAATTTAAAATTTAACAATGTTTATATTAAAAATTTTTATACAATAGCGGGTCCTAAAGAAAAAGATAGTAAAATATCTAATGTTAATTTAAAATTTGATGATTTATATTTTGGTAAACAAACTTTTGAGGATGCTGAAATTAAAATGCAAGAGGTATCTATTCAAAATTTACTTAATAATGAAAGGCTTTCTGAAAATAAAATTGATTATGTTTTTGCTACGGATTTAATAAATCAATTAGGAGTTTCAAGCCAAACTATGAGTAATTTTAATATACCTTTTGTTGGAGTATATGCAGCGTGTGCTGGATTTCCTTTGCAAATACTTTTGGGTTCAAACTTAATTGAAAGTAAAAATGCAAAGAATATTATTACTCTTGCATCCTCACATAATTTGACTGCTGAAAGACAATTTAGATATCCTACTGAGTATGGTTGTCCTAAAAAAGGAACAGCGACTTGTACACTTACTGCTTGTGTAAGTATGCTTTTAACAAATGAAAAAACTAACATTAAAGTAAGTGGAGGACTAATTGGTAAAGTTGTAAATTTAGGAATAAATGATGTTAATAATATGGGTGCAGTTATGGCTCCGGCTTGTGCAGATACAATTTATACTTATTTACAAAATGCTCATGAAACAGTTAAAGATTATGATTTAATTTTAACTGGTGATTTAGGGAAAGTTGGTTTAAATATTTTAAAAGAGTATTATGAAAAAGTTTATAATGAAAGGCTTAATAAAATAATGGATGCTGGTGATGAAATATTTTTAGAAACTTCCCAATATAGTGGAGGAAGTGGACCAGTATGTCTTCCTTTAGTGTTCCTTACAAAAATACTAAAAAATAAAAAATATAAGAAAATTTTAATTGTGGGCTCAGGATCACTTCATAATCCTACTTTAGTAAATCAAGGTAAAGAGATTCCCGCGATAAGTCATTTAGTTAAAATCGAGGTGTTATTATGATATATTTAAATGCTTTTTTATTCGCAGGCTTTATATGCATGCTTGGACAAATAATTTTAGATAATACAAAACTTACACCAGGACATATTACTTCACTTTTTACAGTAGTTGGAGCACTTCTTTCCTTTTGTGGAATTTATCCTACATTAATTCAAAAATGTGGAGTAGGTGCAACATCCCTAATTATGAATTTTGGTAATATGTTATATCAATCTGGAATAAATGGCTATGAAAATGCTGGTATTTTAGGAATTTTTTCTGAACTTTTAGATAAAAGTAGTCTTGCAATAGTTAGTGCAATTATATTTGCTTTTATCATTTCTATTATCTTTAAGGCAAAAAAATAACTAAAAAATAAAAAAATATTCAATTTATACTAGGAATATTTTCTTTTTTATGTAATAATTATAATAGAGGTATGATAGATATGGAAGAAAATAACGATTTTAAAATTGAATTACCAAAAATTAATGAGGAGGTAGTAGAGCCAGTTGTGGAATCTCCAGTAGTAGAGACTCCAGTTGAACCAGTTGCTCCAGTAGTGGAAACACCTGTTGAACCAGTTGCTCCAGTAGTTGAGACTCCTGCTGAACCAGTTGCTCCAGTAGTGGAAACTCCTGTTGAACCAGTAGTTGCTCCAGTAGTTGAAACTCCTGTTGAACCAGTTGCTCCAGTAATGGAGACACCAGCTGAACCAGTTGCTCCAGTAGTTGAGACTCCATCAGAACCAGCAGTTACTCCAGTAGTAGAAACTCCAGCTGAACCAGTTCAAGAAACTGTAACACCAACAATAACACAAACTGCACCAATTATGGAAACAGCACCAGTTGTTGAGGGTGAGAAAAAAGAAGAAACAGACAAAAATGGCTTACCTAAAGTTAGTAAACCAGTTAAAATTATTTGTACTGTAGTAGTACTTCTTGTTGCTATTATCTTAGTAGTTGTTTTGGTAAAAAGATTTTTTATGGTTAATTAAGACTTACAATTTGGTCAAATAAGATTGTATTATTTTCAAAATAGATTTTATGATAAGTAAAGTCTATTTTTTTTATGTAACTATTTATTAAATTAATATTTCCATTTTGATAATATGAAATGTTAATTTTACTTTTACTATAGTAGGCAATAAGAAGTTTTTGTTCGTTAACATTTTTTTGTTCTTCGGATAAAATTGGCATACTTATTTTACTTTTATCTTTTAAAATACTATTTATAATTTCTTTACTAGAAACCACTGAATTAAAGGGCATCCATTTAATCATTCCACGATCATGCATTATGACCACCAACTTTTTTATTTCTTTCTTTAATTGTAGAATCTTCGAGTAAACTTGAGGCTTTTAAAATACTATTTTTACCGTATTTTTGTTTTATTTTATCAATAGTTAAATTAACTTCATCATCTTTTTTAATATTTTCATAGTTTTCAAATAGATTAAGTTGTGTTCCTTTTTTATCTTTTAAACTGCCAGCACAAACAGTAACTTTTCTTATGGGTAATCCTTCATAAAATCTATCAAATATAATACTTGCATATTTAATAAGTTCATTATTTTTATCTGTTGGACTATCAAGTTTTATATTATGATAAAATCCTCCAGGGGTGTTTTTTGAGTAGCCAATTCCAAGCCCAAAGTTTTGGCACTCTTTATTACTATTACGAAGTCTAGCACATAAATTATCAATCATTTCATTTATAATTATAAAAATATTTTTTTCATTATAATCTTTGAATAGAACTTGTGAATTTGAATATGATTTATCTTTCGTTTGTCCATTGAAATCAGAAATTTTACTTGTATCAATACCATTAGCATGATTCCAAAGTTCAAGTCCCATAACACCAAATTTATCTTTTAGAATACCGGGATTTGTTTTAGCTAAATCCTCGATTGAAAAAATACCTATTTTATTTAGATTTCTTTCCATATTTTTGCCTATACCCCACATATCACTTAAGGGAGATATTTTCCAAAGTTTCTTTTCTACGTCAGCATATGTCCATTTACTTATATTATCTTTTGTATGTTTTGCTTCAATATCCATACTTACTTTAGCAAGTAGCATATTTGGACCAATACCTGCGGTAGCGGTAAGATGAGTTTTTTCATATACTTTAGCAAGTATTTCTTTTGCAAGTTCATAATCTGTTTTTTGATATAACTTTAAATAATGAGTAACATCTAAAAAACATTCATCAATAGAGTAGATGTGTAAATCCTCTTTAGAAACATAGTCTAAATATACAGAAACTACTTCTTTACTTTTTTGAATATAATAATTCATATGAGGCATTATGGTATCGTATTTAATATTTTTAGGTATTTCAAAAACACGACCTCTTGAGGGAACTCCTAAAGTTTTTAAATAGGGGGTAACTGCTAAAGTAATAGCACCACCACCTTGACTAGGATTTGCCACAATAAGAGGATAAGAAAATGGATCTTTATTTAATCTAATACATTCACAAGATGCAAAAAAACTTTTTAAATCTATACAAATAATATGATTGTTTTCCATAATACCTCCTTACAAACAAATGTTTATAACAATATTATATCTAAAATTTTGTAAAAATCAACTGGTAAAAATATGAAAAAAATATTTATATTTTTCTTTTTATTTGCTATAATTAATTACATGAATGCATATGTTTTTAAAATTGGAAATTTTGGTGTTAGATGGTATTCACTACTTATACTTATTGGTGTAATTGTGGGTATTCTTTTGATTGAAAAAGAGGGTAAAAAATTTAATATAAGTAAAGACTTTTTATTTAATATGGCTTTTTGGGCTATTATAATAGGTGTAATTGGTGCAAGGCTTTATTATGTAATATTTAATTTTAATCTTTATCAAAATGATTTACTTTCAATATTTAAAATATGGGAAGGTGGACTTGCTATTCATGGTGGTATAATTGCAGGTTTAATTGTAATTGCACTATACTCTAAAAAATATAAGATGCGTTTTATTAGAATAACAGATATATGTGTGCCATCACTTTTATTTGCTCAAGGCATAGGTAGATGGGGAAATTTCTTTAATCAAGAGGCACATGGTGCAGCAACTAGTTTGGAACATTTAAAATCTCTTCATTTACCACAGTTTATTATAAATGGTATGAATATAAATGGAATATATTATGAACCAACATTTTTATATGAATCACTTCTTTGTTTAATTGGGTTTATCATTGTTTTATTTATTCGTAGGGGTAAATATACTAAAGTTGGAACAATTACTTCATTTTATTTAATGTATTATTCAGTAGTAAGATTTTTAATTGAAAGTATGAGAACAGATTCACTTATGCTCGGAGGATTTAAAGTGGCTCAAATTATTTCAATTATATTGTTTTTAATAGGACTTGGTAATATAATGCTTATATCAAGAAAAAGTAAGTTTGAAGATTTATATAATAATGTATATAAAAATGAAATGAGATTTTAAAAAGGAGGATGTCTATGTATGATGTTATAATTATAGGAATGGGTATTGGGGGAATAACTGCAGGAATTTATGGCAAAAGAGCTGGATTAAATGTATTAATGTTTGAAAAAAGTGCCCCTGGAGGAATGCTTCAGAAAATTGATAAGATTCAAAATTATCCAGGTTTTTCTGAAATAAGTGGACCAGACCTTGCACTTAATTTATTTAATCAAGTTAAAAAGGTTGGCGTACCATTTAAATTCGAAGAGGTTATTGATGTAGAAATTACTGAAGAATATAAAAAAGTTATTACTAAAAATGGTACTTATGAAGCTAAAAATGTTATTGTTGCTACCGGAAGAACACCTAAATATTTAGGACTTGATAATGAAAAAGATTATTTAGGAAGAGGTTTAAGTACTTGTGCTAGCTGTGATGGAAATTTTTATAAAGGCGAAGATGTTGCAGTAGTAGGTTCAGGTAATTCTGCACTTCAGGAAAGTTTATATTTAGCAAATATTGTTAATAAAGTTTATCTTCTTCATAGGGGAGTAAACTTTAAAGGTGATGATGCCTTAGTAGAAAGAGTAAGAAATACTAAAAATATTGAAATTGTTGATGGCGTAAATATTAAAAAGATAAATGAAGTTGAAGGTAAGATTGAAAGTGTAACACTTGATAATGAAAAAACTATAAATGTAAAAGGGGTATTTATCTATATTGGTTATAAACCTGATACAGAAATGTTTAAAAAACTTGACATAACTAATATAAATGGTGATATTATAGTAAGTGAAAATTTTGAAACAGAAATTGATGGGCTTTATGCAATTGGTGATTGTGCAAAAAAAGATGTATATCAATTAGTTACCGCTGCAAGTGATGGTTGTATTGCTGTTTCAGATATTGAAAAAATTAGAAATTAGGAGGTTTTTAAAATGGAAGTTAGAACAAGATTTGCTCCATCTCCAACTGGATATATGCATATAGGTAATTTAAGAAGTGCCTTATTTACATATTTAACAGCAAAGAGTATGGGCGGAAAGTTTATATTAAGAATTGAGGATACAGATCAAGAAAGAAAAGTTGAGGGTGCAGTTGAATTTATTTTGAATACACTTAATATGCTTGGACTTCATCCAGATGAAGGAGCTGGTGTAGGTGGTGATTTTGGACCATACTATCAAAGTGAAAGACTAGATATTTATAAAAAATATGCTGAAGAGTTAGTGGAAAAAGGCGATGCATATTATTGTTTTTGCGATGAAGAAAGACTTGAAAAGTTAAGAGAAATTGCCTCAGCAAGAAAAGTGCCATTTACATATGATGGACACTGCTCACATATTCCTTTAGAGGAAGCAAGAAAAAGAGTCTTAAATGGTGAAAAATATGTTATTCGTCAAAAAATGCCTAAAGAGGGAGTAACATCATATATTGATACTGTTTATGGTGAAATTAAAGTTGAAAATAGTGCTTTAGAGGATCAAATACTAATTAAATCAGATGGATTTCCAACATATAATTTTGCTAATGTAATTGATGATCATTTAATGAAAATTAGTCATGTTAACAGAGGTAATGAATATTTATCATCAACACCTAAATATTTACTTTTATATAAAGCGTTAGGTTGGGAAAGTCCTGTATATATTCATCAACCACTTGTAATAAAGGCAGATGGTACTAAAATTAGTAAAAGAAATAAAGATGATAATTTAATGGATTTAATTAACAGAGGTTTCCTTCCTGAGGCAATTATAAATTATATTGCATTAATCGGTTGGTCTCCAAAAGAGAATAAAGAGTTCTTTACTTTATCTGAACTTGAAAAAGAATTTGATATTCATAGAATTTCTTCCGCACCAGGATGTTATGACATAAAAAAACTTGAATGGTTCAATGCTCATTACATTAAAGAAATGGATGATGAAAGATACCTAGAGTGGATTAAACCATTTTTAAAATATGATATATCAGATAAGAGTGAAGATTGGATAAGAATGCTACTTTTAACATATAAAACTCATATTAACTGTGGTGAAATGATTAATGATGTTGTTAAGAATTTCTTTTTCGAAGAGTATGAACTTGATGATGAATGTAAAGCATTTCTTGCAAGTGATGATATTATTCCAGTGGTAATTGACACATTTGCCCGTGAAATTGAAGCAATTAAAGATTTTACTACAGATAATATTAATATTGCAATTGATAATGTAAAAACAAGTTTAAATGTTAAAGGTAAACTACTTTATATGCCACTTAGAATTAAGGCAAGTGGATTTATGCATGGTCCAGAACTTGATGCTTGTATATATTTACTTGGTAAAGAAAAAACACTTGAAAATTTAAGAAGGTAAATCCTTCTTTTTTAATTTAAATTTTAACCTTTTTGTTTTAATTAAAATATAGTATAATAGTGATTATGGAAGGTGATGTTTATGAAAATTTATAATACTTTAAGTCATAAAGAAGAAGTATTTATTCCGTGGGAAGAAGGAAAGGTAAGTTTTTATACATGTGGACCAACAGTTTATCATTATGCTCATATAGGAAATATGCGTAATTACATTGGTCACGATATATTAGATAAAACACTTAGATTTATTGGCTTTGATGTAACGAGATGTATGAACATTACTGATGTTGGACATTTAACCTCAGATAGTGATTCTGGTGATGATAAGATGGTAGCAAGTGCTAAAAAAGAACATAAAAGTGTTCTTGATATTGCTTCATTTTATACAGATGCATTCTTTAAAGATTTTGATGCTCTTAATTGTAAAAGACCTGAAATTGTTAGTAATGCTACAGATAATATAGAAGAATATATAAAAATAATAACTAAACTTTTAGATGATGGTTATGCTTATAAAGCTGGAGGTAATGTTTATTTTGATACTTCAAAATTAAAGGATTACTATGTTCTTACTAATCATAAAGAGGATGATATGGTTGTCGGAGCAAGAGAAAGTGTTGAATTTGATGCAAGTAAAAAAAATCAAGCTGACTTTGCTTTATGGTTTACTAAATCAAAATTTGATAGTCAAGAATTAAAATGGGAATCACCATTTGGAACAGGTTATCCAGGATGGCATATTGAATGCTCAGGTATCTCAATTAAATATCTTGGAGAGCATTTAGATATACATGGTGGTGGAGTTGATAATATTTTTCCACATCATACTAATGAGATTGCACAATCTGAAAGTTATTTAGGACATAAATGGTGTAATTACTGGTTTCACAATGAACATTTAAATGATGAATCAGGTAAAATGAGTAAAAGTAAAGGAGATATTTTAACTGTTAGCTCTTTAATAGAAAAAGGTTATAATCCACTTTCATTTAGATTTATGTGTTTACTTTCACATTATCGTAGACAACTTACATTTTCTTATGCTTCACTTGATGGTGCTCAAAATGCTTATTTAAAATTAAAAAACAAAGTATTATCATTAAAAAATGAAGGAGCGGTTAATGAAGATGCTTATAAATTTTATAATGAAAGATTTACATCTTGCCTTGAGGATGATTTAAATACTGCAAATGCTATAACACTACTTTATGATTTATTAAAAGATGAACATCTTAATGGTGCTACAAAATTATCTTTAATTAATAGATGGGATGAAGTATTATCACTTGATTTAACTAAAGAAAAAACTCATGGTCTTGAGGAAGAATATATAAAAGAAATGATAGAAAAAAGAACTGAGGCTAAAAAAAATAAAGACTTTGCTTTAGCAGATTCTATAAGAGAGGAACTTTTAAAACAAGGTATCATTTTAAAGGATACTAGGGAAGGAACAATTTACGAGGTGAAATAATGGAACTAATTTTATTTATTTTAATAATAATAATCGCAGATATTTTTGTTAGAGTTAATTATAGTATTAATTTAAAAAAAGAAAATTCTAAAGGTATGACTGGAGCTGAAGTTGCAAGAAAAATTCTTGATAAGAATGGACTATCTAATATTTATGTAGTAGCAACAAATGGTTATTTAACAGATCATTATGACCCAAAAAGAAAAGTAATTAGACTTTCAAAAGATGTTTATGAGGGAAGTAGTGTATCAAGTATGGCTATTGCATCTCATGAATGTGGACATGCTATTCAAGATAAAGAAGGATATTTATTTTTAAGATTTAGATCATTAATTTTTCCAGTGGTTAATGTAGCAACATCAATATCTTATTATATTATATTAATTGGTTTTATATTTGAAATGCTTGATTTAGTTTATATAGGAATAGGACTTACAACTATTGGGCTATTTTTCCAAATTATAACTTTACCTGTGGAATTTAATGCAAGTAAAAGAGCAGGAAAAGAAATAGATGCAATGCATTTAGCAAATTCCAAAGAAAAATCTGGTATTAAAAAAGTTCTTGTTAGTGCTGCACTTACTTATGTAGCAGGTGTACTTACAAGTGCATTACAAATCTTAAGACTTTTATTAATTGCAAGCAGTGATAGAGATTAATTACCATAATAGGTAATTTTTTCTTTACAATAAAAATGTAAACTAGTAATTTGAATAAATTTATGATAATATTTTTATAGAGTAAAGGGTGAGCATGTGTGAATAATTATATTGACATTGAAAATAAAGATAAATCTATAACAAAAGCCTTTATTATGGGAATGAAGCATTCAAAAAAATATGGCTATGATTTTCTTGTTTGTATTGTTAAAACTAAAGTAGTAATGTATGCCATAAAAAAAGTTAATGATAATTTTTATAAATATGATATAAATAATCTAGTTGTTATAAGTAATTTAAATAATGAATTTCAAGATGAAAATAATAAATATTTAGATACAAATATTTTACCAAAAGTATTAAAACATTATAAATAGTTTTAATATTTTTTTATATACAAATCAATAAATTTTTTGTTATAATATTATTACCAAGGGAGGTTTAAAATGAAAATATTTGTTGGTTGTTCATCAAGCGAAAATATAGATGAAAAATATTTAAAAGGAAGTAAAGAATTACTAGATTTAGTTTTAAAAGATAATGATTTAGTTTTTGGTGCGTGCAATAAGGGAATAATGGGATTAGCTTATGATAGTGCTATTAGTCAAGGAAGACAAGTGATAGGTATATGTCCTGAAGCTTATAAAGAAGATTTTAAATCACTTAATTGTACCAAAGAAATAGTAACTAATTCTGTTTCAGAACGAACTAATAAATTAATTGAGGAAAGCGATATATTATTATTCTTACCTGGTGGTATTGGAACTTATTTTGAATTATTTAGTGCAATTGAGGGAAAAAGATGTCACGAATTTAATAAATTAATTATTCTTTTTAATTCAAATGGCTTTTTTGATAAATTTAAAGAAATGTTGATTGAAAATTATGAAAATGGATTTTTAAAGGAATCTGATTTAAAAAATGTTATTATAACTGATAATGCTCATAATGTAATGAGTAATATTAAAGCATATGAAAATCCTGATTCTATGGAAGCTAGTTTTGAATATGGAATATTTCTTATAGAGGATTCTTTAAAAGAGTTACAATCTGGTCAACATTCTCGTCGTTATAGTCCACTTTTTGATAAATATAATGATGCAATATCTGTAATTGAGTATGAAGTTGCAAAACAAAGAAGTGAAAATAAAGATACAAATGATTTTTATAAAGTTCAATGCGACAAATTATCATATTTATATCACAAATTAACAATGGAATATTTAATGGCTAAAAAAATTCTTGGTACAAGAAAAGAAAAAAAGCAAGCTGAAAAAATACTTGATACTTTATCTGGTAAAAATGATGATTTAGATAATGATAAAAATAATGGTGATAATCCATTATCAAGAAAAATTAAACTTTAATTACAAAATAAAAATATTAAGACTTTAATAGTTTTAATATTTTTTTATATACAAATCAATATATTCCTCGAGAGTTAAATCATTTTCATAAATAATTTTAGCATTATCTTTACCAACATACCTAATATGCCAATTTTCAAATTCATAACCAGTTATATTTTCTTTACCTTTAGGAAATCTAATTATAAAACCAAATTTATAAGCATTTTCACTTAATATTTTATAGTCTTCATCAGTAAGTCTTACATCAGATTTTATAGCAATATTTTTTAAATCAATTGATAGGGCAGTTTGATGTTCAGAATAACCTGGCCTTGCGGAAAATGTATCAGCACTTTCTTTACCATAATTTTTTACATAATTATCATATAAAGTTTTTTGAAATGTTTCACCTCTATAAGCTGTTGTAGGAAGAAGTTGTAAATCAAAGTTATCTTTTAAATACTGTTGAAGTTCTAAAAAATTTTCTTTGGCTATCTTTTTCATTGGAACATTATTTCCATAAGCTCCTTTTACATAATCTAAATCTTTTGGAATATAACCACTTGGTAAATAGTTATATTTATTTACTAATATTAAAATATCATCAATATTTTTAACTTCATTTGCATTTTCATAAAACTTATAATCTAAATTTAAATTTACATAAGTAATAATTTTTTCAAAAGAAAAATAAAATAATATCAGTAGTTGTAACTTTTATAGTGGCATTGATTTTTACAAGTTTAATGTCTTATATGTTTGACTCAGCAACAAAGAAAGAAATAACTTATAATCAGTTTATTGATTTGCTGGATCAGGGCCAGGTAGAGAAAGTTACATTTGATGCAAACAAGATTTATATAGTTCCAAAAACAGATGGAACAACCCTTATTAAGACAACATTTTGGACAACAAAATTAGATGATCCTGATTTAATTACAGATTTAAAGGATAAATATGATAATGATGAGAATCTGTTACAGAAAGTAACGGTAGAAGATGTAAAGAAGTTTGGAATGATACCGGAATTTATCGGAAGACTTCCGATTCTCTTTACCCTGGAATCACTTACTGTTGATATGCTGGTCCGTATTCTAAAGGAGCCGAAAAATGCTATTATCAGGCAGTATCAGAAGCTTCTGGCATTAGACGAAGTCAATCTGGTATTTGAAGAGGATGCACTGCGGGCAATTGCAGAGAAAGCAAAGGAGAAGAAGGTCGGAGCAAGAGCACTCCGTTCTATTATCGAAGAATTTATGTTAGATATCATGTATGAGATTCCAAAGGACGAAAACATCGGCCAGGTAACGATTACAAGAGATTATATTGAGAAAAAGGGCGGTCCGCTTATCACTATGCGTGGAGTGGCAGCATTACCGGTAAACGAATAAAATAAAAGAAAATAAGTGCCGGAGCTTATATGGAAGATTGTAAAGACGCACCATACTCGGAAGAATATTACGACCTTCTGGTTTCCTATCTGAGCCTTGAAAATGAATATCTTCCGGGAGGCTGTATCCAGAATATTGATAAAGATTTTAATGTAGTCTATTTGCAGAGTGCAGGCTTGCCGAAGCTGGATATTGACCAGTATACCTATTCGGCAATTCCAAAATGTTTTACCACATTAGACGAAGAGGCATTGCAGGCAGGCGGAATCATAAGGGTACAGAGTCAGCCAAATCTTGCTTTGAGAGGGCAGGGTGTTCTGATTGGATTTGTGGATACCGGAATTGATTATCAGAATGAAGTATTCCGTAATTCCGATGGCAGTAGCCGTATATTAAGAATCTGGGATCAGAGCATTCGAAGTGAAGATACACCAGAGGGATTCCTCTATGGAACGGAATATACAAAAGAACAGATCGATATGGCATTGTTAACAGATGCACCTCTTCGGGTAGTACCTCACCGGGATGAAGAAGGACATGGTACCTTTATGGCAGGTCTTGCGGCAGGAAGTGAAAAACTTTCGGAGAAATTTGCCGGAGTAGCACCCTATGCACAGATTGCCATGGTAAAGCTGAAGCCGGCAAAGAAATATTTAAGGCGTTTTTATTATATTCCGGAAGGTGCAAAGGCTTATCAGGAAAATGATATTATGGCGGGGGTGGCATATTTGACCAGACTGGCGGAACGATATCGCCGCCCTCTGGTGATTTATCTTGGGCTTGGAAGCAATTCCGGGGATCACAGTGGAAACAGTGTGATTTCGTATTATCTTAATTATGTTTCCTTCAAGCGGAATACGGCAGTTGTGGTAGCAGCAGGGAATGAAGCTACTGCCAGACATCATTATTACGGAGAAGTTGCATTCGGGCAGCAGAGTGATGTGGTAGAAGTAGATGTGGAAGATGCAGTGGCGGGTTTCCATATTGAAATGTGGGCAAAGGCTCCGGAGCTTTATTCGGTGCGGATTATATCGCCAACGGGAGAGCGGACGGCAGGTGTCCGGGTGCAGCAGGATGGCAGAGAGGTATACCGTTTTGTATTTGAAAATACACAGGTTATCATTGATTACCACATTGTTGGCACTGCCACAGGAGATCAGCTTATTTATATCCGGTTTGACCGGCCCACCAGAGGCATCTGGACGATTGAGGTAAATGGCGATTACAGTATAGAAGGAAGATATCACATGTGGCTTCCGATTACCGGACTGATTGCCGGTGATATTTCTTTTATTCGTTCTAATCCGGATACGACAATTACCATGCCGGGAAATGCAGCTGCACCGATGACAGTAGGTGGATACAATGCAGGAAATGACAGTATTTATCTGAATTCCAGCAGAGGATACACTGCATCGGGACTGGTAAAGCCGGATTTTGCAGCACCGGGTGTCAATGTGATTGGACCGGCACCGGGCAACCGGTTTGAGGCAAGAAGTGGTACCAGCATTGCAGCGGCAATTACTGCAGGAGCTGCAGCACTGTATCTGGAATGGGCAGTAGAGCGTGGTTATAATACTGATATTACAAATGCAGAAATTAAAAATGATTTTATCCGCGGTGCGGTGCGGTTAGAAAGCAGAGTTTATCCGAACCGGGAATGGGGATATGGAACCTTAAATCTCTATCAGACCTTCGAACAGTTGCGCCGGACATAGGAGGTTCTTGTTTGCATAGAATAACTGCTTCTGTGGGATTCTATATAGAAAACACGAAGCAGGAGGGTAAAGATGAAGCAGGAACATGCAATTGATTTACGAAAGGCAGCCATTATCGGATGTGGGTTTGTCGGCTCTGCCACTGCATTTACACTGATGCAGAGCAAGCTCTTTTCCGAACTGGTTCTAATTGATGTGGATAAAGCAAGAGCGGAAGGAGAGGCCATGGATATCAGCCATGGAATGCCATTTGCCGCACCGATGAAAATATATGCCGGCAGTTATGATGACATTGTGGATGCCGACATTATTATCATTACGGCAGGAGCAAACCAGAAACCGGGAGAAACAAGGCTTGAGCTGGTAAAGAAAAATGTAGCCATTTACAAAAATATTATCCCGGAAATTGCCAGCAGAAGGTGTCGTGGCATATTACTCATCGTATCAAATCCGGTGGATATACTGACACTGGCAGCATTGAAATTATCCGGTTTTCCGGAAAACCGGGTAATCGGTTCCGGAACAGTATTAGATACTGCCCGGTTAAAAAATATGCTGGGAAAACAGCTTGGCATCGACAATCGTGGTGTGCATGCATTTATTGTAGGAGAGCATGGAGACAGTGAGGTGGCGGTATTCAGTTCTGCCAATGTATCCGGCATTCCGTTGGAACAGATTTATAAGCTGCGTGGCTATGAGGAATATGAAAGTCATACGAAGCGTATATATGAAGAAGTAAAGAACAGTGCTTATGAAATTATAGAGTGTAAGCAGGCAACCTATTATGGAATTGCAATGGCGATTAAGCGGATTTGTGAATGTATTGTCAGGGATGAACATTCGGTGCTTCCGGTGTCCAGTCTGATGCATGGGCAATATGGCATTTCTGATATCGTGCTGAGCATGCCGGCAGTGGTGGATGCCGGTGGCGTGGAGCAGATTCTTCCTGTGTCATTAGACGAAGAAGAGCGGGCAAGGCTTCATGCGTCAGCAAAAGCACTGCGGGATGTGATTGCTGACATAGAATTATAGAGCAGGCGGAGCAGAAAGAGAGAAAGAAAAGGACAGAAGGAATCAGGCAGGACAAAAGAAGGAGGAGTTTCCATGAAATATTTATTACTGGTGGTATCCATTTTCGGGCTGGATGAAGGAATCAAGCAGCGGATTGATAAGAAGGAGCCGTTGGGAAAAGAAAGAAGAGTTCCAAAGCTTCCGGTTGTAATTGAAAAATATTATAACAATGGAGCTGCATTGAACTTTCTGGCGAAGAAACCGAAAATTATGCTGGGGTTACACAGTGCATGCATGGCAGGACTGATGACCATATATGGGTTTGTATTAAGAAGAGGAAATACAGGACTGAAAACCGGTATGAGTATGATGGTTGGCGGCGGATTAAGCAATCTCTGGGACAGAATTCATAAGAAGCATGTGGTGGATTATATCCGCTTTGATACACCGTGGAAACGCTTTTCAAGAATTGTATTTAATATTTCCGATTTCTTTATTTTTATCGGAGCAGCAGTTTCTATGTTGTTTGCATACAGGTAAGAAAACGGGATTGCAGCCAACGGTAATAATACCGAAGGAAGCAATCCCATTTTTCTTAATCAAATTCGTTCGTTATATCTTAATCAACATAAAAAATCATTATTAAAAATCAAATTCTATATCTGAGAAAGGTACATTGAAAAACCTTGATTATTGCAACTATTTAATTACTGTTACGTTAGTTGCCTGAGGACCTTTAGCGCCTTCTGTTACGTCAAATTCTACTGCTGCGCCTTCTTCTAAGGATTTGTAACCATCCATGTTAAGTCCTGAGTAGTGTACGAATACATCATTACCTTCTGCATCAGAGATGAATCCGTAACCTTTCTGGTTATTAAACCATTTAACTGTACCGTTCATTATAGTACCTCCACAAAAATTATCTAGCCATACGGCTACGCTTAGAATAGCATAATTTATTTTAAAAGTAAAGAAAATTAGTTGATATCAGTATAGGGGATATCGTGCCCGGCAAAAAATTTTCGTATCAGCAGATCCCATTCCTGGTCGAAGGTGTGGTCTAAGGTAAAATTGCGATAAGATACACCATTGGTACAGGAAAGAATACCATCCTGAAATTTGATGTTTAAGAAAACTCCATTCAAATCCTGGGTAGTCAGACCACTTTTACTTACTTCCAGAGTATTTTTAAGATTCTTTGGAGAAAGCTGAAAGATAAAGCGGAAATAGGAGGGGGTATGTTTTCCCTTGATCAGGGCGAAGCAGTTTTCACGCAGCATGCCAAAAGGCAGGCAGCTTAAACCGGTTAGTTCCAGTTCATCCAGTTCTTCCGGACTGTAGAAATCCGGTACAAGATGTCCGTCGATTTCATAGGAACCTTTTCCACGGATGGTAGCTTCTGATAATAAGAAGTGGTCAAATAAATCCGTGCGAAGTAATTTATTCATAAAATCCTTTACCTGTAAAAGTTGTATTGCAATCATAGTATCCTCCTCATTTTTAAAGTGTAACACAAACCGGATAGAAAAAACAGAGAAAGTATTGTAGAATGTCTATGAAAAGAAGCAGATCGAAAGGAAATGATATGAGAAAACAAAGATTATTAACCGGTATTGCAGGAATACTTATGGCATTTCTGTTTACCGGCTGTAATACATCATCCGTTGAAGAATGGGTAGATGAAGTAGTAGAAGATATCAATGGACAGATACCGGATAATACCTTGCTTCCGGTAGAGTCTGTTTCAGAGGAAAAATATGTATATGGCCAGCTTACGGAAGAAGAACAGCTTGTTTATGATGAGATGCTGGATGCTATTTTAAATCATCGGGAAGAGGTGACAGTTGCTACATTAGATAAAGACGTACTGGCAAAAATGTATGAAGCAATTATGGCAGACTATGGTGGACTCTTCTGGGTGGATGGCTATTCCTATACGGAATATTCCCGTGCGGGTGTATTGACCGGGCTTAAGTTTGCACCGAAGTATACAATGGATGAAGCTGCAAGACAGGAGACACAGGCGGCAATTGATGAAAAGGTCGATGTACTGCTTGGCGGCATTTCATCCGAGGACAGTGATTACCAGAAAGCGCGGTTTATATTTGATACGCTGGTGCGTACGGTAAATTATGACCTTAATGCAGAGAATAATCAGAATATCATCAGTGTATTTCTAGAGGGAAGAACGGTGTGCCAGGGCTATGCCTGTGCCACAAAATATCTGATGGATTTATTAGATATTCCATGTACGATAGTGACAGGAATTGCCAATGGAGAACCACATGCATGGAATCTCATCGAACTGGATGGAGCCTATTATTATATGGATACTACCTGGGGTAATCCAACCTCCAACAGTCCGGATGACTTCGGAGATGTAGCTGAAGTGGTAGATTATTGCTTTTTTACTGCAACTACAGAAGAGTTATTTCAGACCCACAGTCCCAATGTGAATTTTTCATTGCCGGAATGCAATTGCCTGGATGACAGTTATTTTGTGCAGGAAAATTGTTATTTTAAGGACTGGTATCCGGAAGACATCGGAGCATTATTTACAGAGCTTGACAGCCACCCTGTACAGATGAAGTTTGAGGATGAGGCAGTTTATGGGCAGGCACAGCAGTTTTTCATTGAAGAAGGGCATATCGGGGATTATTATACCGGGGATAGTTCCTTATTTTATATGAAAAATGAGACAATGCGGGTACTTACTTTCCTGAAAAAATAAAATATTTGTGAAATATTATAAAAATTTAAATACCCTCTTTTCAAAACGTAATATTTATGATAATATGACGTAGTAATGAAAACTACTTGTTATTACAAAGAAAAACATAACATATAATTTTAAACATTGCGTACATACTATAAGAGAGATGACTACGCAATCAGGAGGATAGAAAATGAGCTACAAAATCATAGTAGACAGCTGTGGAGAGTTATTTGATGATATGAAAGCAGATGGAAGATTCCAGTCTGTTCCGTTAGAGCTTGAGGTAGATGGATACCATGTGGTGGATGATGAATCCTTTGATCAACTGGAGTTTATTCGCAGGGTAAAGGAAAGCAGGCATAGCCCGAAGTCATCCTGCCCATCTCCACAGAGATATGTGGAAGCATATTTAGGAGAAGCAGAGCATGTATATGTAGTAACACTTTCCGGTAAATTAAGCGGTTCTTATAACAGTGCAGAGCTGGCAAAGAAGCTTTATTTAGAAGAACATATGGCAAAACAGATTCATGTATTTGATTCCTGTTCCGCATCCATTGGAGAGACTCTGATTGCAGAAAAGATACAGGAATCAGAGGAAGCCGGAAAGAGCTTTGAAGAAGTGGTTGCTGAGACAGAAAAATATATTAAAGACCAGCAGACCTTCTTTGTATTAGAGACTTTAGAGACTCTGCGTAAAAACGGCAGACTCAGTAACCTGAAAGCCTGGGTTGCCGGGGCATTAAATATCAAGCCGGTAATGGGGGCCACGCCCGAGGGTACAATCTGTCAGCTGGGACAGGCAAGAGGAATGGCAAAGGCATTGGACTATATGGTTAATGAAATTGTAAAGAGAACGAAAGAGTGTGAAAAGAAGATTTTATCCATCGCACATTGCAATTGTCCGGAACGTGCAAAACAGGTAAAAGAAAAATTGGAAAAGCTGGCAAAATTTAAAGATATCAGAATTGTAGATACTGCAGGAGTCAGCACCATGTATGCCAATAATGGCGGTGTTATTGTAGCAGTTTAAAAAATAGCAGATAAAAAGAAAACAGATAAAAGAAAACAGAATCGGTGCAAACCGGTTCTGTTTTCTTTTGCTGTCGGTAACAAAATGGAGCATCCGCATATAGTAATAACAGACGATTGCAAGGCAAGGAGGGATGAAATGCAAATCGCAATCATTGGAGCAGATGAAAGAACACCGGCATTGAAACGTTGTCTGACGGAATCAGGAATTGGAATCATAGAAATAACGGAGCAGAATATTCGGCGACTGATGCAGAGTCAGATTATTGTATTACCGTTGCGGGCACTGGAGGAGGATGGCAGAATCAGAGGAAGCAGGGTAAAAATAGGAATGGTATTATCCTATGCAGCGGAGAGAAGTGTTATTTATGGAGGTTGTTTCCCGGAGGTTCTGACACGAAGACCATCAGGGCGGCGGATACGGCTGGTTGATTATATGGAAGATGAAGTCTTTAGAAATGAGAATGCCGGACTGACAGCAGAAGGCTGCCTTGTAGAAGCAATGACAAAGAGCAGGTGCTGCGTGAAAGGAAGAAACTGTCTGGTGGCAGGTTTTGGTTATTGTGGAAGAGCCATGGCAAAGCTGCTTTTATCTTTGGAAGCGGAAGTAACTGTTTATGATATAAAGGAAGATTGCCAGCGGGTGGCAATGGAAATGGGGTGTAGCTTGTGGCAGGAGAATGCAGAGGAGCAGAACTTTGAGTGGATTTTTCATATGGCAGATAAACCATGCCCAATAGACACAGTCTTAAAATGGTGCGATGAGAAAACATATCTATGGAATATTACAACTGGTGGCGGACTTCCGGCAGAGGAGTTAGAAGAAAAAGGTATTCATGTGGAACATCTTACTGCCGTTCCTGGAAGAATACTGACAGAAAGTGCAGGAATCATTCTTGCACGGATGATAGAAAGAGGAGCAGCAGTTTATGGAAGAGTATAAGCTTACATTAGGACTTGGAATTACCGGCTCTTTCTGTACTTTTGGGAAGATACTCCGGACGACAGAAGCACTGGTGCAAAAAGGAATAAAAGTTATTCCGGTATACTCCAGACATGCAGGAACTTTGGATACCAGATTTATGACAGCGGAAGTATTTCAAAACAGAATGCAGGAGATTACAGGAGAAAGGGGAATTCAAAGTATCGTGCAGGCAGAAACCATCGGTCCGTCAGGACTTTTTGATGTGATGGCAATTGCACCATGTACCGGAAATACCATGGCAAAGCTGCAGCAGGGCATTGTAGATACCACAGTGCTTATGGCAGCCAAAGCGCATCTTAGAAATGAAAAGCCGTTGGTGCTGGCAATTTCTACCAATGATGCTTTGTCCATGAATCTTAGAAATATCGGACTGCTGATGAATATGAAGCATATCTATTTTGTACCTTTCCGGCAGGATGATTATCAGAAGAAGCCCCATTCACTGGTGGCAGATTTTGGACAGTTAGAGGATACCATAGCTGCAGCCATGAAAGGAAGACAGCTGCAGCCGGTGGTACTGTCTCCAATGCCGGTAGATTATAAATGAATGTCAGTCTTATATTCACTGAGCCAGTAATGAATCTGCAGGAGATAAGCAATCATCTGAGGACCTGCCATAAGCTGGCCATACCATGGTTTGCCATAGTCTCCTTCCTGATTTAAGAATTGCATAGTCTTTTCTTTATCAATCAGTGCAAGAAGGGGACTTTCCCCGGTGGTCAGCAGTGCACTCAGACGCTGCCGCAGGAGCTGTTCATAGTAAGGATGGTAAGTCTTAGGATAAGGACTTTTCTTGCGGAAAGTAATGGTGTCCGGAAGATAGTCTTTCGCACACTGCCGCAAAAGGTTTTTCACAAGACCATCCTTGGCTTTCATTTCCCATGGCACATTAAAGACATAGGAAACCAGGTTTTTATCTGCAAAAGGAACGCGGGCTTCCAGACCGGAGAACATACTGGTGCGGTCCATGCGGTTTAGCAGAGTCTGCATAAAGTAGCGGATGTTAAGATAGGAAATACGCCGGCGGCTGCATTCCGTATCATTGTCAGATGGCAGAATATCGACCTCTGCAATGGCATTTTCATAAGAACTTTGCACATAGGAATCTAAGGACAGTGCATCTGCAATTTCGTCTTTTAAGAAGGACTTGCGGAAAGACAAATCCGGTGTCCATGGGAACGTGTTGCAGGAAAGAAAATTCTTCCGGTGAAACCACGGATAGCCGCCGAAAACTTCATCGGCACATTCTCCGGTCAGGACTACCTTATGCTGCTTACTGACTTCCCGGCAGAAGAAGAGCAGGGATGAGTCAACGTCAGCCATACATGGAAGGTCATGGGCTTTCATGGAAGCAAAGAGTAAGTCAGCCTGGGAGCGGTTGTCACAGGTCAGATATTGATGCTCACTCTTAAGATAGTTTTTCATAATATCCACAAAGGGACGGTCTTCGGAGGGCTGAAAATCATTTGCCTTAAAGTAACGGGAATTATCTGTAAAGTCAAAGGAATAGGTAGAAAGAGTCTGCCCTTCTTTTCTTAATTCTTCCGCACAGACCGAGGAGACGAGACTGGAATCCAACCCGCCGGAAAGAAAGGTGCAGATAGGAACATCGGAAACCATCTGCCGGCGGATGGACTGTAACAGCAGCTCTTTTGTGTGGACAACGGTTTCTTCATAGCTGTCTGTATGTGGATGGCTTTCTAATCGGAAGTAACAGTAATCTTTCAGTCCGGAAGCACTGAAAGTGAGGTAATGTCCCGGCAGACATTCTGCCATATGCTCATAAACTGCGTTGCCGGGGTTCCTGGCAGGACCAAGACCAAAGATTTCGGAGAGTCCTGTTTTATTTACCGAAGGGATGCAGCCGGGATAACAGAAAATTCCCTTCGGCTCGGAAGAAAAGATAAGTGTGTCATGAAAAAGCCGGTAAAAGAGCGGCTTTACACCAAAGGCATCCCGGAAGAGATAGAGAAGCTGATGAGCCTCATCATAAATGGCAAAAGCGAAAATACCATTCATTTTCCGGACAAAGGACGGTCCTTCAAAAAGAAATCCATTTAAAATGACTTCTGTATCGGAATGAGTACGAAAGGTCATGCCATGGGAAACCAGTTCCTCACGGAGTTCTTTCGTATTATAAAGTTCTCCATTATAGACGATGGTGAAGTCTGCGTCACAATAATGTCTGGTCATAGGCTGAAGTCCACCATGAGGATCAATAATGGCAAGCCGGGTGTGGGAAAACCCTGTATGAGAGGTTAAATAAATACCATGGGAGTCCGGCCCGCGGTGATAAAGTGCGTCACTCATATCAGATAGAATGTTACGATAATAAGGCTCCCTTTCTAAAAAATCAGTATGTAAATTACAAAAACCGGAAATACCGCACATAGCAATTCTCAATTCATTTTTTGTAGTAATCTATGCATTTTCCTAAATAAAAAGTACAAAAAAGAAGAGAGATTTATGAAAGAGAGGAAGCATTTTCTAGGTGCAAAGCACAGGTAAGGAGTTGCCGGCAGTAAGTTGTGCGGGTTATAATAAAAAAGATGAAACTATTTTTACGGCTGGAACGTCTAATTAACAGAAAGCAAAGGTTGAAAGGCTTTCTGTGCATATGCAGGTTTTCGGAAAGAGAAGAGGAAACAGGAATGAAGAAAAGAGGAATCGCAAAAGCGGTGGAGCAGGAAATTCTTGCATCCTATGAGCAGCTTTACCGGCTGGCAATTACCTATGTAAAGAACGAACAGGACGCAATGGATGTAGTGCAGGAAAGTGCATATAAGGCAATGAAGAATGCCGGTCAGGTGAAGGAAGAAACCTATATTAAGACCTGGCTCTGGCGGATTGTTATAAATACGTCACTGGATATGTGCAAGAAACAGAAGCGTATCGTAAGTGGAGTATTTATCCCGGAAGAAGCAAAAGAAGATGTATACAAAGACTGGGATATGCTGGCAGCGTTGGAAGAATTAGAAGAACGGGAAAGAACCATTGTGATATTAAAATATTTTGAAGAATGGAAAATAGATGATATTGCAGATCTTCTGAAAGAAAATCCAAACACCGTAAAATCAATCCTGTATCGCAGCTTAAAGAAATTAAAGATAAAGATGTCCAGGGAGGAAATAGCATGAACCATGAGAAAATAGACAGGATGAAGCAGGAATATGAGCAGATAGAAGTCCCGGAAGCATTGAAAACGCAAGTGGAAGCCGGAATCAGAAAAGGAAAGAGGGAGACCCAGAAAGGCAGTATCCGCTTTTTAAAAGGAGCAGCAACGGTAGCGGCAGCTATGGTTGCACTGGTGATTTCGGTAAATGTAAGCCCGACAATAGCCCATGCCATGGAAGAGGTTCCATTACTTGGCACAATTGTAAAAGTAGTGAACTTTTCTACATATTTTGATGTACAGGATGATAAGAATATGGAAGCAAATGTAGACATTCCCCAGGTGGCAGTGACAAATCAGGATGGGGAAGTATTATCGGATGAGACGGACGAGCTGAATCAGGAAGTGAAAAAGTATGCCGGTGGTATTATTAAGTCTTATCAGTCTGATGTAGCTTCCATTGAAGATGGTGAGAATGGTAATGAGGCAGTGAATTCGTCTTATCAGGTAGTGACAGATAACGACCGGCTGTTTGCTTTAAGAATTGATACTTCCATTGTAATGGCAGGATCGAACCAGTATACGAAAATCTATAATGTAGATAAGAAAACCGGAAATACCATTACATTAAATGATTTATTTCAGAAGGATTCCGATTATCTGGACCGGATTTCAGAGGAAATAGAAAAGCAGATGAAGGAAAATATGGAAAAAGACAGTAACCTGCAATACTTCTTAGACAAGGATGTAGATGGCTACAGCTTTGATGGAATTAAGAATGATGTAAATTTCTATGTCAACAAAGAAGGAGAGTTGACCATTGTTTTTGATAAATATGAAGTAGCACCGGGTTATATGGGAATTGTAGAATTTACGATTCCGACCAGTGTGGTTTCTGATATTATAAAGGACGGATATCTGCAATAATATGACAAAGATGGTGCGTACTAGGCATTTATAGTAATCGAAAACTCCCCCGGATATTGGAAGAAATTTCAATATCCGGGGGAGTTCTTATGCTATATCATGAGATACTTTTATTTTTTGAAGTTAGCTCTCTTTCTTAAGGTCGGGTCAAGAATACGTTTACGGATACGTAAGGATTCCGGAGTAACCTCTAAGAGCTCGTCAACATCGATAAAGTCTAATGCCTGCTCTAAGGAAAGTATCTTCGGTGGAACTAGGGTCAGAGCTTCGTCTGCGGAAGAAGAACGTGTATTGGTTAAGTGTTTCTTCTTGCATACGTTTAATTCAATGTCTTCCGGTTTAGAGGAAGAACCGATAACCATACCGGAGTAAACCTTTACACCGGCTCCGATGAAGAGAGTACCACGCTCCTGAGCGGAGAACAGACCGTAAGTTACGGATTCGCCGGATTCGAAAGCAATCAGGGAACCAAGTTTACGATAAGCAATATCTCCCTTGTATGGAGCATAGCCATTGAAAATGGTATTGATGATACCATTTCCTTTGGTGTCGGTTAAGAAGTCTCCACGGTAACCGATAAGACCACGGGATGGAATGTTAAATTCCATACGGGTATAGCCGCCGCTGATTGGACGCATATCAACCATCTCACCTTTACGCTGGCTTAATTTATCAATAACAGTACCGGTGAATTCATCCGGAACGTCAACATAAGCTAATTCCATAGGCTCTAATTTCTTGCCGTTTTCATCGGTATGGTAAAGAACTTCAGCCTTGCTGACTGCAAATTCATAACCTTCACGACGCATATTTTCGATTAATACGGAAAGATGTAACTCACCACGTCCGGAAACCTTGAAGCAGTCTGCACTGTCGGTTTCTTCTACACGAAGGCTGACGTCGGTATTTAACTCACGGAACAGTCTGTCTCTTAAGTGACGGGAAGTAATGAATTTACCTTCCTGTCCTGCAAGCGGGCTGTCGTTGACCATGAAATTCATGGAAAGAGTAGGCTCGGAAATCTTCTGGAAAGGAATGGCAACCGGGTTGTCTGTTGCACAGATGGTATCACCGATATGGATGTCTGCAATACCGGAAATAGCAACGATAGAACCGATTTTCGCTTCCTTTACTTCTACTTTATTCAGACCATCAAATTCGTATAATTTGCTGATTTTGACTTTTTTCTGTTTGTCAGGCTCGTGGTGGTTTACTACGATAGCATCCTGATTTACCTTTAAGACACCGTTGTCTACTTTACCAACACCGATTCGTCCAACGTATTCATTATAATCAATGGTACTGATAAGAACCTGGGTGTTTGCATCCGGGTCACCGGTAGGTGCCGGAATGTAGTCGATAATGGTTTCGAATAAAGGAGTCATATCCTTGCGCTCATCATTTAAATTTCTCATGGCGTATCCATCTCTTGCAGAAGCGAAGATGAATGGGCAGTCTAACTGTTCGTCAGAAGCGTCTAAATCCATGAAAAGCTCTAATACTTCATCAATAACTTCTTCCGGTCTTGCTTCTGGACGGTCAATTTTATTGATAACTACAATTGGTTTCAGATGCTGTTCCAGCGCTTTGCGCAAAACATACTTAGTCTGCGGCATAGGCCCTTCATAAGCATCAACCAGCAATAATACGCCATCGACCATAGTAAGCACGCGTTCAACTTCACCGCCGAAATCAGCATGGCCGGGGGTATCAAGAATATTGATTTTAGTATCTTTGTGCATAACAGCTGTATTTTTAGCTAAAATAGTAATACCGCGTTCACGTTCCAAAGCGTTGGAATCCATTACACGTTCTTCGACATGCTCGTTAGCACGGAAAATACCGCTTTGTTTGAGCATTGCGTCTACGAGGGTAGTCTTGCCATGGTCAACGTGGGCAATAATGGCAATATTGCGTAAATCATTTCTTAACATAAATCCTATCTTCCTCTCTTTTGAGCAGACGGCATACCGCCTGTAAATCCAAACCGAGCTATGCCATATACAACAAAAGCCTGCGGTCAAATAAAACTACTCTAAAATTAATGAAGGATGCTTGTCAATAAGCATCCTTCACTATGACTAATTAATTATATTCTTTTTAACTTACTATGTCAACAAAAACCGCTATTTTACTATACCGGGGAGCCATGTAGCTATCTCCGGGAAGAAACACAGCAGCAAAATTTCCAGCGCCATAATAATGCCAAAAGGAATAACACCTTTGATGATCTGTGTCATTTTACTATCTGGGCTGATGCCCTGCAAAACAAACA
>ERZ773147.1215-NODE-1215-length-27495-cov-3.813047_pt1 | contig 27495 bp, 18 predicted proteins | sample MGYA00580851_ERZ773147 | MGnify/ENA primary metagenome ERZ773147 (study PRJEB29015, sample SAMEA2737818) | human gut metagenome | biome: human gut; feature: human-associated habitat; material: faeces | place: China | collected 2012 ... | reverse complement strand
CGCTACTTTCCGGTATTATTTCGAATTGGCTCGTCTACTTCTACCAGCCTGACAGCGAAACCATCTCGCAAGGGCAAACCGTGTTCGTACCGCAAGGTCTTGCCGTACTCGGCGTGGTGACCGTAGTCGGCGGCATCACCGCGTTCGCCCGCTTCTTCGACGCATTCGTGGATCCGGCCGTGGCAAGTCTTTCCGACCGTTGCACATCAAAATCCGGTCGTCGCATGCCGTTCCTCAAATTTGCGGCCCTTCCGCTCGCCCTCGTCACCGTGCTGGTGTTTTGGAGTCCAATCAACGATACGAGCTGGATCAACGGCGCGTTCCTGTTCGCCACGGTGATCGGCTACTATATCGCGCTCACGTTCTACTGCACGCCCTACAACGCGCTGATCGCCGAGCTTGGTCACGATTCCAAACAGCAGCTCACCATCTCCACCGCCATTTCGTTCACGTGGGTGGCCGGCACCGCCATTGCATACGTGGCACCGGTGATTTGGGCTGGTTTCGTGCCGGGCTTGGGGCGTGTGAACGCCATTCGTTTGACGTTCACCATCATGGCGGCCATCGCATTCGTGTGCATGCTGGTTCCGCCGCTTACCATCAAGGAACGCGATTACGTCAACTCGCAGCCCACGTCCGAATCGACCATCGAATCGTTGAAGCAGACGTTCGGCGACGGCGAATTCCGCAAGTTTGTCTGCTCCGACGTGGTCTATTGGGTTGCGATCACTACATTCCAGACTGGTTTGCCGTTCTTCGTGACGAGCCTGCTCAAACTTCCCGAGACCACGACCACCATCTATTTCGTGCTCATGACCGCAGTGTCGGTGCTGTTCTACATGCCGGTGAATGTATTGGCGAATCGTGTTGGCAAGAAGCGGATTCTGCTGGTCGCTTTCGTGATTTTCACATGTGCGTTCGCGTTTGCGGGCGCGCTTGGCTCCGGTCTGCTCGCTGCGATTCCGCCGATGGCGCAGGGCTTGATTCTCTCGATTGTCGGCGCGATTCCGATGGCCGCGTTCGGCATTCTTCCGCAGGCGATTGTTGCGAATATTGCCGACGCGAGCTCGAAAACGACCGGTCAGGATCGTCAGGGCATGTTCTATGCGGCTCGCACGTTTGCGATGAAGATGGGTCAGTCGGTGGCGATGCTGCTGTTTACCGGCGTGAGCACGATTGGCATGGCGTCGGGCGCCGGCTATCGCATTGCGGCTGTTTGCGCCGCGGTATTGTGCGGCATCGGCGGTGCGGTGTTCGCGTTCTACAACGAACGCAAGGTGCTTGACGTGCTCGAATCCTGATTCCGTCCATGCGCCCGCTGGCCTCACGATTTTGTTTTTCGTTGCTTTTTCGGAATCGTGAGGTCACCAGGGCGGAATCGTGAGGTCAGAAAGTCCAGCTCCATCCCAAATCCCCCAATTCCCGAATCTTCCAATCGCACGAATATGCATGGAGAGGAACGGCGAAAGCGCCTCAAAAAATCACTATGTGAGACGACTCGCGCGGATTACAGAAAAGAAGAATGGCGGAATTCCGCCATTTTAAAGGTTTCTACAACAAAACTGCCAAAAAATCAAGACTGTTCTTTCGATTTTTTTCGTTTTATCTTGTGAAGTCGGTGCGCACTGTGTGTATGGCAAAGGTGGCGCACTCGTGAATCGGATTGTGAACGGCTGAGAGAGGAAGCGGTCTTATGTCATCCTGCGATACGCAGCGGGCTACAAGTGTGTCCGGTCGCCTTGTCGCGTTCATTGCGGCATTGATGATCGCGTTGACCACGCTTTTCGCGACTACCGCAGTTCCGCAGCCGGCAATTGCCGCCGATGACGGTCAAACGAATTTTGATTCCTGGACTGCCGCTGCGAAGAACATCGAAGACCAGCTTGCGACTGCCGAAAAAGACTACAATGACGGCAATTACGGTCAGGCTGGCACCGATTTCCAGACTGCGCATTGGATCGGTTACGACGCATCCAACTTCTCGAAAGTCGTCAACGACACCATCAGTGCCGACAAGCAGAAGGAACTGCTGCAGCAATTCATCGATCTTGAAGGTCTTGCCTACCAGCAGGGCCAAGGCGACGTCATCGCAGCCAAAATCGGCGCGCTGACCGCCGAAATCAACGCAACCGCGCAAACGCTTGACGTGAACGCAGACCTCGCCAATCCTAAGGAATACGCGAAGCAGCGTGCCGCGCAAACCGCGGAAGAGCGCAAGAAGCTCGACGCGGCCAAGAAGAATTCGTCCAAAGGCAAAGGCGACCGCACGTGGAGTGAGGTTGCCAGCGAAATGACCGTCATTCTCGACCAGGCATACGAGGCTGCCGCTGCCGGCAAGGGCGACGAAGGTGCCACGCTGGTCAACAACGCCTACTACCAGTACTACGAGAAGCTCGGCTTTGAAAAGAACGTGATGAACGCGATTTCCGGCGACCGTGTTTCGCAGGTCGAATACCAGTTCAAGATGACTCGTAAGATCATGCGCGACGGCGGTTCCGACAGGGAAATCAAGCAGCATGTCGACGATTTGAAGAGCTGGCTCGTGGAAGACGCGGCCATCCTCGACGGTGGCGCGTCCGGCAATGTCAACGGCTTCACCAAGCTCGTCACCAGCTCCGCCGGCCAGGCGTTCCTCATTCTGATCCGTGAGGGCCTCGAAGCGCTGCTGGTGGTGGCCGCAGTGATCGCCTACCTGGTGAAGTCCGGCAACAAGCGTTTCGCCAGGTGGATCTACCTTGGTGTGGTCGCAGGTCTGGCCGGCTCCGGTCTGGTCGCCGTGCTCTTCACGTTCCTGTTCGGCGGTTCCGGCCCGATTCAGGAGATTTCCGAAGGCGTGTGCGCGCTGATCGCCACCCTCATGCTGCTGTGGACCAGCAACTGGATGCTCAACAAGAGCTCCGTAGAAGCGTGGAACAACTACATCAGGAATAAGACCGAAGCGGCTGTGGCCGGCGCGCAAAGCAAGGTCGAATCCGGCCAGGGCCTGGGCTTGGGCATGATCGCCTCGCTTGCCATGTTAAGCTTCCTCGCCGTGTTCCGTGAGGGTGCCGAAACGGTGATCTTCTACGAGTCCATCTACTCCATGAGCCAGGATGCGCACGGCATGTGGGTTGGCGGTCTGGCCGCCGCCGCGGTGCTGATCGTCATCTTCCTGATTCTGCGATTCACTTCGGTGAAGATTCCGATCGGCCCGTTCTTCCTCGTAACTTCGATTGTGATGGCCGCATTGGTTGTCATTTTCGCGGGTGGCGGCATCCACGCGCTCATCGAGGGTGATCTTATTGAAGGCACCTACTTGAGCACTGTGCCAACTAACGATTGGATCGGCTTGTATCCGTACGTCGAAACGATTACGGCGCAGGTGATTGCCGCGATCGCGGTGGTTGTGCTGTTCGTGGTCGGTTTCATCAAGAAACACAGGATGAAGTTGGCCGCGCAGGCGGAACAGGCTAAGTAGACGCCAATCAATAATCACAAGTAAAGATTTAGAGATTTCCATAAGTTTCCAACGTTCCTCAAGGAACCAAAGAAAAGGAAGAGAACACAATGAAGAATAAGAAGATCGCCGCCCTGCTGGGCATCCTGCTGACCGGCTCCATGGCTTTCTCCCTGTCCGCATGCGGCAACTCCAACGATTCAGCATCCGACGCCAAGTCCGACACCTCCACTTCGAACACCACCGACAGCTCCAGCGATTCCGGCGCTGACGACAGCTCCAATGCCGGCTTCGAAGAGATCCAGGTCGATGAGAAGCACTCCGATCAGGATGTTGACGCTCTGACCGTCAACGCCGTGTACTTCCAGCCGATCGATATGGAACCGTCCGGCATGGGCCTGAAGGCTGCCGACGCTTCCTTCCACTTGGAAGCCGACATTCACGCCAACGAGAAGGGCACCGAGCTCGGCTATGGCAAGGGCGACTTCGTGCCGGATCTGACCGTGAACTACGAGATCATCAACAACGCGAACAACGAGACCGTTGGTTCCGGTACCTTCATGCAGATGAACGCTTCCGACGGCCCGCACTACGGCGCCAACGTCAAGCTCGACGAGGCTGGCTCCTACAAGCTCGTGCTGAAGATCGAATCTCCGGAGAAGAAGGGTTGGATGCTGCATGTTGATCCGGAAACCGGCGTTAAGGGCCGCTTCTGGACCGAGCCGCTCGAGGTCACTTTCCCGGAGTGGAACTACACCCCGCAGGAGTGGTGATCTGAAACGTGAGTTCCGGCACATGCCAAGCGAAATGGTTTGGATGTAAGCCTGAATTCATGTTGAGATTCAACTCGTGGTTAACGCCGTTCACGTATCGCGAAACGTATGCAAGTAGCGCGAATATGGGTACGGCGTTCGCGGTTGCCTGGATAGTCGTTCGACGCGCTCAAGGCCGTTTGGCCGAGTCTACGGGCGAACAACCATCCAAGCAACCGCTCTCTTGCGTTTGAGGGGATACGCTTTTGGGAGATAACGCGCTTTTGGGGGAATCTTGGTAAGGGGGTTCCTTTTGTGTGCCGAATTCACTAGGCTTTGACAGGGATATATAACGAAAGGTGTGAGATGCTGACGCAGTACGTCACGGTGTTGCAGGGAACGCTGGCACCGGCTTTGCTGATTATGGCGCTGAACGTGATGCTCACGGTCGGTGAGGGGCGTGACAAGCCGTTGAGCGCGTACTGGCGTCTTGCAGGCTTCATTATTGGATTCGCGGGTGCCATTGCGTTCGCCGCGTTGCGTGCGTCCGCGGTGATCAATCAGCGTACGTTCGTCAATTACCCCACATTGTGGTGTTGTGTGATTTTCGATATCGCGGTGTTCGTTATTGCGCTGTTCGCACGTCGCATCACTACGAATTGGCATGATCATCGCGCGTTGCTTGATATTGCGAATCTTATTGGCGCTCTTGCGATTGCCGCCACCACCTTCCGTGCGCTGCCTGATGTTATTTTGCGTTTGACGATTTTCGTGGAGCCGGGAGATCCGATTTTCACTTCGGATATGCTGCTTCGTGCGCTTGGTTTCGCATTGGGTGTGGTCACTGCGATTGTTGCGGCGTTGATTTTCCGTACGATGCGTTCCACTGCGATTCGTTGGTCGTTCACCACGGCCGTGCTGCTGCTGATTGCGCTGCTGTTCGTTTCGCATTTCACTGATCTTGCGCAGATTCTGCAGTCCAAGCGCATCGTTCATTTCCCTACGGAAGCGTTCCTGGCGTTGGTGTGGTGCATTAATCATCAGCGTCATATGGTCATTGCCATGGTGTTGGTGTTCATCATTCCGGTGATTGCCAGCATTGTGATGGGCTTCAAAATCAAGCCGGAAGGTGCCAACGAGGCCATTGTGCGATCGCATATCGCGTTCCGTCGCCGTGCGAAGGCGGCCGGCGCATGGAGTCTTGTTGCGATGATCGGCATCACGTTCGCGCTCACGTATGGTGTGGCGCAAACGAAGAAGGTTATTACGTTGTCGCCGCCTGAGGATTATTCGCTGAGCGACGGCGTGGCCACCATCAAATTCAGTCAGATCAACGACGGTCACCTGCATCGCTTCCAATACAAGGCGAAAGATGGCACGGTGATGCGTTTCATCATCATCAAGAAGAATGGTGGAGCGTACGGTGTCGGTCTTGATGCTTGTGATAACTGCGGTGACGCGGGCTATTACGAGAAGGATGGCAAGATCATCTGCAAGAAGTGCGATGTCGCCATCAACCTCGCCACTATCGGATTCAAGGGCGGCTGCAATCCTGTGCCGTTCGATTATCAGGTTGAATCCGGCAAAATCGTAATTCAAACTTCAACGCTCGACGCATTGTCGACGCATTTCCAGTGAGCGGAAAGAGGTAGTCATGTTCTTTTTTCGAATGATTTTCCGCTCGTTCAGCAGGCAGTTCAAACGCAGACTGCTGATCGCGGTCACCGTGTGCCTGTCGGCCACGGTCAGCGTGGCCATGCTGGGCGTGGTGTTCGACGTTGGAGACAAGCTGAACGCGGAACTGTCGACGTACGGTTCCAACATCACCGTGCAGCCCAAGGCCGATGCCGTCGTCAACGACCTGTACAACACGGGTGGTGACGCGAATAGCGGCGCTTCCGGCACTTCCGAATCCGATCCGACCACATTTTTGAAGGAATCGGATGCGCCGAAGATCAAAACCATCTTCTGGGCGTTCAACATCACGAATTTTGCCCCCGAACTTAATATCCATGCTGACGTGAACTGCGCGTCCGAATCGGCGGATTCCAGCTCCTGCAAGGCTTCCGGCGTGCCGATCGTGGGCACATGGTTCGCGAAGACCCTGCATATGGATTCCGGTGAATCCACGGTGGCGGGCATGAACGGCATGCGTTCGTGGTGGAAGCTTGACGGCTCCTGGCCGAAAGACGATAGCGCGCAAGGCCTGATCGGCACCACGCTCGCATCCAAACTCGGCGTGACCAAGGGAGATACCGTAACCCTCTACAAAACCATCGCCGACGGCAGCCGCAACAAGCAGCGGATCACCATCACCGGCATTTACGATTCCGGCGATAGCGACAACAATGCGATGTACATTCCGTCGTCCACCACGCAGGTGCTTGCGAATCTGCCTGATTCCATCGACAAGATCGAAGTCAAGGCTCTGACCACGCCGGACAATGATTTGGCCCGTAAGGCGTCGAAGAATCCGAATGCGCTCACGCAAGATGAGTGGGAAACATGGTATTGCACCGCGTACCCTTCGTCCATCGCCTACCAGATCGAAGAGGTTATTCCCGGTTCCGTAGCCAAGCAGGTGCGTCAGGTGGCCGCATTGCAGGGCGATGTGCTGCAGAAAACGCAGGCGGTGATGGTGCTGATGACCGTGCTTTCGCTGGTTGCGGCCGCTATTGCAGTGGCGAATCTGATGGCCGCCTCGATTGGTGAGCGCGGTTCCGAATTGGCGTTGCTGAAGGCGATTGGTGCCACCGATGGTGCGGTTTCTCGCCTGATGCTCGCTGAGACGGCTGTGATTTCGTTGATTGGTGCGATTGTCGGTGCGCTGTTGGGTTCCGGTGTCGCGCAGATCGTGGGACACGTGGTATTCGGTTCCGGCATTACGATGCGTCCGATGGTGTTTGTGCTGGTGTTTGTGTTGTTGACGCTTACCGTGCTGATCGCCTCGTTCTCGTCGATCCGTTCGATTCTGGGACTCAAACCTGCGGAGGTCTTGCATGGCCGTTGATTTCAACTTGGGTTCCGTAAACTCGGCCGCGGCTGCGGCCTCGGTCACGAACGGCACACTGTGCTGTTCGTCCGCGGAGGTGTTGCATGGTAGGTGAGTTCAAGACAGTCCGTAAGGGGCATGAGATGACTAATCGCAAGATGTTCTTCACCATGCTGTGGGGCGCGGTGTTCCGCCGTCGTTCGCGGGCCGTTATGGCCGTGATCGCCTCCATGGTGGGCGCTGCCACGCTGTTCTGCCTTGCGGCAACGTGTATTGCCGTTCCACAGCAGATGAACGAGGAAATGCGTGCGTATGGCGCGAATCTTATCGTCACGCCGTCCGAATCAGCCGAAAAGTCCCACGGCATCGACACCGATACCGTCAAAGCGTTGAACCAGATGGTGAAAGGCTCGTACAGCGCCCGTTCCGCCGCTTACCGGTATGAAAGCGTGCGCATCAATTCTGCGCCATACACGCTGGCTGGCATCACAACCAAAGACGTGAAGGCGCTCAACCATCATTGGAATGTGACTGGCGATTGGCCCAGCGAAGGCAATGTGATGCTCGGCCGTGACGTGGCCGACGCGCTCGGCGTCTCCATCGGTTCGACCGTCACCATCGGCTACCGCGCATCCGACGATGCGCAGGATTCCGGCGCTCTTAGCCAAACCGAAGCGCAAGCCAAAGAAAACGGCCGCGTTTCGTCCGACATTATGGAGAACACCGGCACTGAATTCCGTGTCGGAGGCATCGTCGATACGGGCGGCAGCGAAGACGAAATCGTCTACGCGGTCAACGCTGACGTGGCCAAACTGGCCGGTTCCAAACGCGGCGCGGACGTGATCGAATATTCCGTCAATGCGGTAGACAGCGAACTCAACGACGTCGTCAAATCGATCAATGCGAATCCGTCAACCGGTGTGAAAGCGCAGACCGTCACCAAAATCACCTCATCCGACACTCGCATCATCGCCATGCTGCAAACCCTGTTCTGGATCGTGTCGCTGGTCGTGCTCGTGCTGACGTTCGTGGGCGTGGGCACCACCATCAGTTCCATCGTGTCTCAGCGACGCAACGAAATCGGCCTGCGCAAGGCCTTGGGTGCATCGTCGCAGGCCATCGGCATTGAATTCTATGTGGAATCCGCCATCTACGGACTGATTGGCGGCCTGATCGGCACTGCCATCGGCTACCTGCTGGCCCGCGTGCTGTGCGTATCCGTATTCGAGCGTGCCATCGGCTTCAACTGGCTGTTGGGCGTCGCTTCGCTGCTGTTGAGCGTGCTCATCGCCGTCATCGCATCCATCCCGCCGGTTCGCCGCGCAACCCGTATCGACCCCGCCATCGTTTTGAGGGAGGAATAATCATGAGTTCCGAACATACGTTGAATACGTTGCTTGAATTGGATCATATTTCCAAGATTTACGGCGATTTGCGTGCCGTCGACGATTTGACTTTGACCGTTCCGCAAGGTGAATGGCTTGCGATTGTCGGTTCGTCGGGTTCCGGCAAAACCACGCTGATGAACATGATTGGCTGCATGGACACGCCTTCAAAGGGTTCCGTCATGCTGGAAGGCCGCAAGTTGGAGGATTTGAACGCCAAGCAGCTTGCCGACGTGCGCAAGAACATGATCGGATTGGTGTTCCAGAAGTTCTATCTGGTACCGCATCTGACGGCTGTGGAAAACGTGATGGTGGCACAGTACTACCATTCCGTAGTCAACGAGCAGCAGGCGTTGGAAGCATTGGAGCGCGTCGGTTTGAAGGAGCGTGCCCACCATTTGCCCGGCCAGCTTTCCGGTGGTGAGCAGCAGCGTGTGTGCATCGCACGTGCGCTCATCAACTGTCCGAAACTGATTCTTGCGGACGAACCGACCGGCAATCTGGATGAGAAGAACGAGAAAATCGTGCTTGACCTGTTCCGTCAGCTGCACGAGCAGGGCACTACCATCATCGTCGTGACCCATGATGCGCTCGTCGCATCTTGTGCCCAGCGTGAGATTATGCTCAACCATGGCGTGCTCGTCGGCGAGAAATGGAATGATGAGGCCGCACGGAAGGTCTATGAGCAGTCGGGCGGCAAGCCGGCATACACCGGTTCCACTGCGGAAGGCGCACAGAATGGCGAGACGGCCATCAGCTTCGCCGACCCGACCAAAGCCGCGAAAACCGGCGGTGAGGAATAAGCTGAAATCAGCCGAATAATCCAAGCCATAGCACTGACGAATCGTACGGAGCGAACATGAGCAACGAATCATCGAATGCGATCAAAGTAATCGCACTGTCTGCGGCAAGCCTTGCGCTGCTGTCGGCATGCGGCGAACCCACGGCGACACCGATGGACGATGAATATGCCGGAAATTCCGGCGAAAGCGTGCAATCGCAGGAAGAAAATTCGAAGAACAGCGGTAGCGCCACCGACTCCGGCGATTCTGCGGATTCGGACGACAAAAACCATGCCGACGATCCGAACAGCACTACATCCGACAAGCAAGACACCGGCAACTACGCCGACGGTACCTACTCGATCAACGGCCAGTACGGGCCGGTGGGCGAAGACACCATCGACGTGCATGTGACAGTCAAAGACCAGACCGTCACCAATGTGGAGGTTATCGGGCATCCGTTCACGTCCATCTCCAAAAAGCACCAGAATGCGTTCGCCGAAGCCATCAACGGCGTGGTGGACGGCAAACCGCTCAAAGACCTCAAGGTAGACAAGGTGGCCGGTGCCAGCTGGACGTCGGAAGCGTTCAACAAGGCGTTGGACGTGGCCCGTCAGGAAGCGTCAATCCAGTAGGGCCAGTCGCGGCGAAAAGTCTGCCAACGTACAATGAGCGCTCCGGCTACAGCCTCACCCAAAGAGTGATTAAAGGCCGTAGCGGGGACGCTCATGAGTTTCAGATACTACTATGTGCAAAACTCTGCTCTGCAATGCCTTTCAGACGGCCATAACGGGCCATAGAACAGCCGTCATGTTCTCAGGCCAAGGAATACTCGCGTCGCCATGCAACGCCTTACAGGCGAGCATGGAGCCGAGTATCGTGCTGAACAGGAATTGCGGATCCAATCCATGGCGGAACACACCGACCCTCACACCGCGATCGACAAACTCAGAAAAACGCTTCTCCGCGGGAACGAGCACCTGATCCGCAATCGCATTCAACGAAGGATTATCGGAAGAAAGCACCACACCGACGGCTTTCAAACCAAGCTCACTGTCGAAAAAACAGCCCTGAATGCGTTGCAGTATCGTCAGCAGACCGTTTTTCGACAACTCGACATCGCTGAAATCCGGCAATCCCGCAACTTCCAACTGAACGCGGCGCAACAGATCGTCCGCATTCTTATAGCGACGGTAAATCGTGGTTTTCGCAACACCGGAACGACGAGCGACCTCTTCGATGGTCACCGCACCGACACCATCGGAAATCACAATCGCAAGCGTGGCCTTCATGATCTTATGATCGGTCTGCTCACGAAGCTGCTCGCGACGGCTCTGCGCCTTGCGAACGGCCTCATGTACGTCACTGACCGCGTCGGAAACGGTTTCGGAAACCGCCTCATGCACTCCGGTAATCATGCGACCACCTTGGTGCTTTCCACTTTCGCCACATACCACTTATTGAATTTGACCAGCGGAATACGCAGCAGCAAGCCAATCAGCAGCAGCGGAATCAGGAACAGCAGCAGCGAGCCGATCGCATGCCAATAATCATTGTTGTAAATACCGGCAATGGCCGCACGCAATGCCGTAATCGCATGCGTGGCCGGCAGGAACGGGCTGATATCGCTGATGATCTTCGGCAGCACGGCAAGCGGATACGCGCCGTTCGCGCCGGAAATCTGCAACACCAGCGTCAGCACGCCAATGGCCTTGCCCACGTTGCCGAAGCTCGCCACCATCGTGTAGGTGAAGAACGAGAACACGAGGGAGGCCACCCAGCCGGTCAACATGAACAGCCACGGGTGCACCGCCTGAATGTGCAGGAACAGCAGGCCGCCGCCCAGCGAGAACGTGCTCTGCAACAGTGCGATCACGGCGAACACGCCATAATGGCCGAGGAACAGCTGATGCGGCTTCGGATTGTCGAGCTCCTCACGATTCTTGCGCGACACTGTGGTCTTGAGTGTTACGGCCATAAGCAGCGATCCCACGAACAACGGAAGAATCGTGTAGAACGGCGCCAGTTGCGAGCCGAAATTCTTAACAGGGAACACAGCCGTGCGCTTCACCTGGACGGGGGCCGCAAGAGCCGCCGCCAGCGAATCGGTGTTGTTGCCGAGCACTTCCTTGACGGTGTCCATATTGCCGCTGTTCAGCGCGTCGGAAAGCGTGCCATTGAACGAAGACAGCGCGGTGCTCGCTTTGTTCAGGCTTTCGGCGGTGGAATCAAGCACCGTGCGAATATTGGTCAGCTGCTTGCCTGCCGACTTCGTGGTGCTGTTGAGATCTCCCAACGCGCCCTTCAGATCGGCGGCCGTGCTGCTCAATGCGGTGGCCGTGCTGCTGATCGAATCGGAAATATCGTTGAGCTGCGGCTTGAGCTGGCTGTCGAAATCGGTTTTGATGCCGTCGATGGAGGCCTTCGCCTGCTGGGCAAGCTGGCTCACGCGCTCGCGGTCGGCTGTGGTGTCGCTCACTTTCGCGTCGATATTGTCGGCGCTGGTGTTGAGTGAGTTCGCTAGATCGTTGAGTTGCGTAATGGTCGCGCCCACGTTGGTTTTGAGATGATTGATGGCGATTTTCGCGACTTCCGGCACCAGATTGTTGTTGCTGAGCTCGTCGAGGGCATCGTAGATGTTCTGATAGCCTTGCGCCTGCTTGGATACGTTCGCAGCCTGATTGCGCAGGGCGGTGGCCGTATTGCCGGCTTGGGTGCCCGCATTGTTGAATACGCTGTCAACATCGGTGGAGACAGCGCCGAAGCTGTTCGACGAGCTGCTCAACGCGGTGCTGAGCGCATTCGTGCTGGTTTTGACGGCTCCGGTCAGATCGTTGATGCCGTTCTTCGACTGTTTGAGCTCGTTGACGGCGTTCTTCGCGCTGCCGCTCACGTTGGAAAGCAGGCTGTTGGAACTGTCGAGCAGGTTCTGCGCGCTCAACGTCAGCGAGCTGAACGTGGTCAACGCGGACGACGTGTCGGTGAGCGTATTCGCGAAATTGCCCATGTTGTTGCTGAAGTTGGTGAGCGTGGCCTGCGATTTCGGTTTGTCAAGCTCATCGGCCAGTTGCGAGGCGATGTTGAGCGCGGTGCTCGTCAACGTTGCGGAGAACATTTCGTTGATCTGTGCTGCCACGGTGTCGGCTCCCTGGCCGGTGATCTTCGGAGCGAGTGCGTTCTTCTTCTCGTTGTTGTAGTAGGTGAGCGTGGCATGGTCGCCGTCCGCGGTGAAGAACGTCATCATGCGGGTGCTGAAATCCTTCGGAATCACCACTGCTGCATAGTATTTGCCGGATTTGGTGCCGTCGATGGCCTCTTTTTTGGTGGTGAAGGTCCAGTCCATCTGGTCGTTGGCGCGCAAGGTGTTGACCACCTGGTCGCCGATGCTGATCTTCACTGGAATGAGATCGGACTTGTAGCCTTCATCGTCGTTGGCGACGGCGAATTTCAGATTGCCGGTGTTGGCGAACGGATCCCAGCTTGCGCTGATGTTGAACCAAGAGAACAGGCCTGGAATCACCACCAGTCCGGTAACGATGATGATGGAGACGATGTTGCTGGTCAGGCGTCGAACGTCGCCGACGAACAGTTTCCAGATGTTTTTCATGCGTTGCTCCTTTCGCTGTTACCGTTGGGATTGGTGTTGCTCGCTGTGCCGGTGTTGCCGGTCGCGTTCATGGCCTGTACCAGTGTTGCGATGCCGTCGGCATCGGCTTGGCTGGTGTCTGCGACGTTGGCGATCGCCTGTTTGGTTTCGTGTTTTCTTCGTTGTGCCTTGCGCATCAGCTTGTCTCGCCTGATTTGTTGCGCACGCTTCTTGCGGCGCAGCCTTGCAGCTTGGCGTTCCACCAGTTGTTCGCGAATCGCTTCGTCACTGAGGCTGCCGAGTTCCACCTGGCGTTGCAGGCTGAAACGCATATATTCGATGACCATCAGGAATCCGATGATGAGCAGCACCCAGATGATCCAGGTGGCAAGCACCACGATCTTCTCGCCGTTGGTGAAGGAGAAAATCAGCACCAGAATCACCGGCACAATGAAACCGGCGATGAGCGCGCCACGCTTGAACTTCGGATACAGTTCAGCGAAACGGCTTGCGCGTTCCTCGATCGCCTCACGGTAGCCGCCCTTGTCGGCAAGCACCTGAATGGCTTGGGATACGTTGTATCCGCGTTCCGGAAGCTGCACTTCCTCGCCGATGATCATGTCGCTTTCCTTGATCTGACGGGCGAACAGGCGGTTGAGATTGACCAGCAGCGGGCGAATCGCAAGTCCAATGAAGAACGCGGCCACGGCGAACAGCAGCAGCGTGCCAATCGACTTGAGCCAATGCCCGTCGTAGAAGCCGGCAATCGTCTCGCGGAACGCGTCAATCGAATAACTGAATGGCACGAACGGGTAGACCATGCGGAAGAATTTCGGCATCATCTCAATCGGATACAGGCCGGAAGCGCCCGGAATCTGCACGATGATCAGCGCGACGCACAGTCCCTTGCCAATATGCATGAACGAGGTCGACAGCGCGAAGGTGATGCTCAGATATACCAGCGACGTGATGACGCCGGTAAGTATGTACAGCGGCGCGTTCACCGTCTGCACGCCGATGATGAGGTTGCCGATGGTGGTGATCGCGCCTTGGATGGCGCCCATGATGCCGAGCAGCATGTAGCGGGCGAAATATTTTTCGGAAGTGGTCAAGTCGAGGTCTTCGAGGCCTTCATCGTCGACCTCCACCTTGAAGATCACCACGAAGGCGAACGCGCCCACCCACAGGGCCAGGTTGGTCATGAGCGGAGCCATGCCGGAACCGTAGGAGTTCATCGGATACACGTTTTTCGTGTCGATCACCGTGGGGGACTGCATGAACGAGGCGATTTTCTCCGTGTTGAGAGAGCTGTCGCCGGTCAGGCTTTTCAGCATGTCAACGCTGCCGAGCGCTTTCAGGTCGGTGCTGACGGTGATGAGCTTGTTCTCCACCTGCTCGAGCTGCTTGTCGGTGTTCTGCAGCGTGGTGCGGGTGTCGTTCGCCACCTGGTCGAGTTGGTCGAGCACGGCGGAGGTCTGGTTGACCACGGTGGTCTGGCTGGTTACGGTGCCGGACAGCGTGCCGGCGGTCATGGCGAGCGAGCTCAGACCGGAGTTGAGCTGGGGGAGCGCACCGGAATTCAACGTGTTGCGGGCATCTCCCATGCTTTTCAGCGAATTTTGCGTGCTGGTGTTGAAGTCGGTGGCGAGTTTGGACACGCTGTCGGACGTGGATTGCGTGTTCTCGCTCAACGTTTTGAGGTCGTTGAGCGTGCCAGCGGCCGTGTTGTTGGTGTCTTCGAGCTTCTTGATGATGTCTTGGTACTGTGCGTTGTCGCTGACGTTCTTGAGCTTCTCGATGAGCCGGGCGTTGCTGTCGGTCACGCTTTGCATGTTGCTGACGGCCTGCTGTGCGGTGCCGCTTGCGGACGAGACGGCCGTGGTCACCTTGTTGATGCTGGTGGTGGTGTCGCTGGCGGCCTGCGAAATCAGGCCGGAACCGTTTTCCAAAGCGGTGTTGGCGTTGGACGTGAAGGTATTGAGGCCGTTTTGTGCGGTGCCGATGGCGGTGGCGGTGTTCGCCAGGCCCTTGCCCGCGCTTGCTGCGGCCAGCTGCACGTCGTTCATTGCCTGACGGGCGGATTGCGTTTGTTGCGGCACGTTGGCGAGCTGTGCGTCAAGATCTTCGATGGTGGAGCGGATGAGGTTTACGTTCTTCTGGGTTTTGTCGAGTTCTGTTGTGGTTTCGTTGACGAAGGAGTTGGTTTTGCCGTTGATGGTGCCATTCGCGGAGTTCACGGCTTTAGTGAGCACTTCGCTGACGGTGGAGACGAAGGTGTTGTTGACGGTACGGTCGACGGTGGTCGCGCCTTGGTCGGTGATTTTCGGGGAGATTGGGCTCGATTTTTCGTTGACATAGTATTCCAGCGTCGGCCGGTTCTTGCTGTCGGTCACGACGTTGGCGAGATCCTCGCTGAAATCGGAGGGGATGATGATCGCCGCATAGCAGTCGCCGGACTGTACCGCTTCCATCGCTTCGGCCTTGCCCATGAATTCCCAGCCAAGCTGGTCGTTGTCTTTCAGCGTGTCTTCGATCTGGTCGCCGAGGTTCATTTTGCCGAGCAGGGCGTTGTCGGTGCCTTTGTCGACGTTGGCCACGGCAACTTTGATGCCTTGGGTATTGCCATACGGATTCCAGAATCCGTAGATGTTGAACCATGCGTACAGCGGCGGAATGATGGTTATACCGATCATGATGACCCAGGCGGCAGGTACGGTGACGAGTCGTTTGAGGTCACGACGCAGAATCTGCAGTACGTTGCGCATTGTCTCCCCAGTCCAATGGATGTTCGACCGTGTTCGCGCGTAGCGATACGTTATTCGTAGCGCTACGCCTCCCGTATCGTAATACCCGCTCTCGGACAAATTTGGGCACAGGCGTAAATGCGCTCCGTCCATGACTGAAATAAACACGACAAACCGCGGCAGGACTGTGAATCTTGCTGTTGGAGACCGCGCAACTTGCCTTCTGTGTCTGCGCAAGTCGAGTCTGCTGTCTGCGCATCTTGTGATTGCGGGATGACATGTGACTTGCGCAGGCAGAAATCGCAGGTTGTGCGCGTTGCGCGCAAACAATCATCTCGTGTAGCGCACTGCGATTGGGTTTTGGTAGCGTTGTTCTGGGAAGGACGAACAAGCATGAGCAAGATTGAAGATGTGAGCGAGGCCATCGCCGACGAAACCGAAATCGCAGCAATCGAAGAGGCCGGCATCATTGCGCAATCGCAATCGGCGGAAGATGACGGCAATCCTGCTGACCGCAGGCTGCCGCTGATTGCACGTATTTACGGCATCGTCATGTTGATCGAAGGCGTGGTGACGTTGCCGATCATCGTGATTTCCTGCCTGTATGCAATCCACGCCGCGCTTTCCGGCAAACTGGCGTTTGGCGCGCTGAATCTCACCACTATTCTGTCGGTTATTCATGCTGCAGTGCTGCTGGTCTCCACCGCATGCCTTGCGATTTTCGGCATGCTGCTGATTCTCAACAAGCGTCGGCATATCGCGCAATGGACGTATCTGATGATTCCGCTCACGCTTGCGGAAGGCCTATTGTCGTTGTCGTTGCAGGGTTTGGGTGTGAATCTGATCAGTCCGACCGTGCAGCTGCTTGTATTGGTTGCGTTGCATATCACGGCTGATCCGTCGCTGCGCGAGGAGCGACGTTTGCAGTTCGCGCTTCGTCGTTTGGATGCGCGCAGCGAGTATGAGACGGCTGTTTCGAAGGGTATGGCCGGCCGTGATCTGACCGGCAAGGGCTATATTTCGCTTGATTTCTTCAACCTGTTTTGGCTGTTTGTGGTCGGATGCGTGTTCGGTCTGGTAGTGGAGACGCTATACCACTATGTGCTGTTCGGCGGATGGCAGGATCGCGCCGGATTTTTGTGGGGGCCGTTCTCGCCGATCTACGGCTTTGGCGCGGTGATCCTGACGGTATTGCTCAACCACTTGTGGCGGTCGAATTGGATGCTGATCTTCTGCGCCAGCGCGGTGATTGGCGGCGCGTTCGAATATTTCACCAGCTGGTTCATGGAGGTTGCGTTCGGTATTCGCGCGTGGGATTACACGGGTCAATGGCTGTCGATTGATGGGCGCACATCCGGCAAATACATGTTTTTCTGGGGAATACTCGGCTTGGTGTGGGTGAAGCTGATTCTGCCGCATTTGCTTGCGATGATTCAGCGTATTCCGTGGAAGATTCGCTATACGTTGACGGCGGTGTGTTTCGCGCTGATTTTCGTCGACGGCGTGATGACGTTGATGGCGCTGGATTCCTGGTATTCGCGTATGGCTGGTATTGCGCAGAATTCGCCTGTTTCGCAATTCTTCGCCACGTATTTCGATGACGACTTCATGGCCAATCGGTTCCAGACCATGACGCTCGACCCGTCTACTGCCGGCCGCATGTAGCGGTTGACTGCTTTATGGATGACTGCCTTATGACCTAGATGGCGAAGCTTTGTGGGAGAACGCGGATGGTGGCGTCCGCTGTTGGTTGCGCCGTGCGCGGCTGCATGTGACCTGTGTCCGCATGGCCTTTGTGGACTCGGTACGCTGCGACTTCTGCGCGCTTATGCGGCGAAGCTTTGTGCGAGCTGGCGGATGAGATCCGGCCTATGTCCACTCCATGAGGAGTTCGGTGAGATGACGACCGGAATCTGCTCGAAGCCAGCGTTTTTGATCTGTTCGAAGGTGGACGGGTTCTTCGTCAGGTCAACGGTGTCGTAACGCACGCCCAGCTTTGCAAGCTCTTGTTCGGTGGCTTCGCATTGCGGGTTGCTCGGATTGGTGAAGACGGTCACGGTCATTCGATTTCCTCCCTATGCAAAAATGGCTTCCGTCGTTTGCGAAAGCCGTGTCGGCCACGTTCTTCGGTTATGCTCGCTTACGCAAGCCACTATCTAGCATACACACTACAGGTAGTGGTGTGTCGTGAGTTTCCTCACTGTATATAGTGGGGAATTCCCCAGAATTCCCCAAAATACGAACGTTTGTTCGAATATGTCTAGTGTACCCCAAACCACGGAATTCACGTCCGCGCGCATGTCGTGCGTGTTTTATGGAGAGGGTTGTATATAGGGGGGTGGCTTGGTGGCGTCAATGCCTGCCTGATGGCACGGCGAAAACTGTTTATTCATATGTAAAACACCGGTAATATACCGCAAATGACCTCAGTTGTCACCCCCCCCCCCTAAAATGATAAGCATGCGTAGCGCGAATTTGCGTGGGCGTGTTGAACAACCTTGATGATTCCGATTTGCCTACTGTCTTAAGGACTGTTGGGCTGACAGGAAATTCTGAGGGGGCTGTGAGCATATTCGCGGGAATTGGCTCTACGGTATGCTGAGGTTCGGCGGTTTTCCGCTGAATACAGGAAACCCCCTGGAAATCGTACGATTCCCAGGGGTGGATGGTTGGTCGCTGGCTAGGGCAGCGCATCAGGGTGAAGAAGTGTTTTCGAAGGCTCTTCCTCACCTATCAACTGCGTTTGAGGTATAGCCCTCGCCGGCAGCCAGCCAAGTCTTATCTTATACACCCTTAGCTATGTCGGCGACCTTATTGCAGGGTGTGTTCAATGAAGCCATAACGTGCCATTAAATACGGCAATTTGGCTCCGCGCAAGTACTCCAGGGGAAGTCGTTGCACGGAGCCAAATTAATCGCTTTCAGGCGAATGCCACCTTGACTGAGTTAGACTCAGGCGCGCTTGCGGAGCACGGTGATGCCGGCGAAGCCGAGCAGGGCGATCACGGCGAACACCGCAACGCCACCAACGGTAGCGCCGGTGTTGCCGAGAACGGCCTTCTTGATCTTCTGGGCAACGGTCTTCTTGGTGTTGCCCTTGGTGTCATTCTTCTTGGTGGTGTCGGCCGGCTTGCTGTCATCCTTCTTGGAGTCGTCGGTCGGAGCGTCCTTGTACATGGCGTACACGGCCCAGTTGCCGGTCACTTCTGCGTCCGGGTCGACTGCGACGTCGCCGTCGTTGGAGGCGAAGCCCCATCCGGTGAAGATCTTGCCCTCGACGGCCGGTGCCTGGATGCCTGCGGCGTAGGTGGAGAACTTGACCTTGTCCTTGGCGTAGTAGCTGACGGTCTGGATGAGCTGGTCGGCGCCTGCGTAGAAGGAGACGGTGTACTGGGTGTTGTCATCCTGTGTCGGGGTATCCGCGTACGTCGCGTATACGGCGATGTCCGCGAACACCTGATCGGTGTCCTTGAGCATGGTGCCCTCGGAGTAAGCCCAGCCGGTGAAGGTCTTGCCCTCGATGGTCGGTGCCTGGATGCCGAGTGCGTACTGGGAGAAGGCGGTGCCTTTCTGCCAGGTGACTCCCTGGATGCTGTGTCCGTCAGCGGTGTAGAACGTCACCGTGGCGTATTCTTCTTCAGCTTGAGCGAAAGTTGCAGAATTCTGATTCTGGGCAGTATTAGCCATTGCGACTGCCGGAGCCAAGGCAGCCAGAGTCGCTACAGCTGCAACGCCCGCAATAATCTTTTTGCTAAAAGACATTTGGGGAAATCCTTTCTTAGTTACGTAACTAATTGCCCCAAAGCGATGCCTTCGAAATACCGCCCTGAATGCGTGGGGTTCCCCCTCATAAGAATCCCAAAGAGTATGATAGCTGCCCCCTAGCGACTTTTTCAAGAGGCTAGGGCGTGTTCGTTGGAATTGCAATCTTTTCTCGATTTCCCACTTTCCTATTGCCGCTGTATTGGCGGAAGCCTTTTGGAATCGGCAAGGCGCCATCCCGGCAAGGCCTCTTGCCTGTAAGGGTGAGGAATCCGATGATGGCGACGGCAGGGTGTTTACCGGCGCGGATGATGATGTGACAATCCGTGTTTGGGGCGCGAACAATGTGAGTGCGACTAATTGCGTCTGGAGCCAAAACCGCGGGAATTGAAAAAACCCTTGGAAGCTAATGTTTCCAAGGGTTTCGCGGTGCCCCCCGTGGGATTCGAACCCACAACCCACGACTTAAAAGGACGCTGCTCTAACCGTTGAGCTAGAGGGGCAACAGTGAGACAGTATACAGCATATTTACGCAAAACGCCACACGAATCAGCTGTAAGTAACAAAAAAACGTGGATTATCACCAAGTCATCGCCGAATCATCATCGAATTCTCGCGAATCGCAATATCATTTCTGCATATCTGCTCGTACAGTGGAACGCATGTCATGTACCACGATTCTTGTAGGAAAGAAAGCCAGCTACGACGGCTCCACCATCATCGCACGCGACGATGATTCCGGTTCCGGCCGTTACGACCCCAAGAAATTCATTGCGGTAGCACCGCAAGACCAGCCGAGGCATTACCGCAGTGTGCTCAGTCATGTCGAAATTGACCTTCCAGACAATCCATGCCGATACAGCATTGTGCCGAACGTGCTGCCGAATCGCGGAATTCTCGCGGAAGCGGGCGTCAACGAGCGCAATGTGGCGATGAGCGCCACTGAAACCATCGCGGTCAACGAGCGCGTGCTAGCCGCTGATCCGCTCGTTGAACTGCAACCGGCGAACGAAGCCGCTGATACCCCTGAAATTCCGGGTGGAATCGGAGAGGAAGACATCATCACCCTTGTGCTGCCTTACGTAACCACGGCGCGCGAAGGCGTCGCACGTCTCGCCGAACTGCTTGAAACATACGGCACCTACGAATCGAACGGCATCATCATTTCCGACGTAAACGAAATCTGGTACGTCGAAACAATCGGCGGGCACCATTGGATCGCCCGCCGCGTGCCGGACGATTGCTATGCGACCATCCCCAACCAGCTCGGCATCGACGATTTCGACTTCGACGACGCCTTCAGCACCCAACGCGAGTTCATGTGCAGTGCCGATCTGCGCGAATTCATGGACGCGCACCACCTTGACCGCACTATGAGCGCGGGTGCGAGTAGCGGCTTCGGATTCCAGCCGACGAGCGTTTTCGGAAACGCCAGCATGAACGGCGGTGGCAATAGCAGTAGCGGCGCGGCGCTGGGTCACAACCATTTCAATCCGCGCACGGCTTTCGGTACCGCCACCACCAAAGACCGCATCTACAACACGCCGCGTGCCTGGTATATGCAGCGCCACCTCAATCCAAGCGAGGACTGGGATTCGCCGGCCGCCCGCTACACGCCCGCATCCGACGATATTCCGTGGTGTCGTGTGCCTGAGAACGCTGTGACGCTCGAAGACGTCGACTTCCTGATGAGTGCACACTTCGAGGGGACCCCTTACGATCCGTACGGTACGCTCGGGACGCCGGAAAGCCGCCATCGCTACCGTCCGATCGGCATCAACCGCACCGGGCATATGGTGGCCATGCAGATTCGTCCGTACGCGCCGGAGGCAAGCCGTTCGATCATGTGGATCTCATACGGTTCCGGCCCCTTCACCGCGGCCACGCCGTTCTATGCGAACGTCGACGATACGCCCGCCTACCTGCGTGACACCACGCCGGAAGTCTCGACCGGCAACCTGTACTGGGCGAACCGTTTGATCGCCGCGCTCGCCGACGCGCATTTCTACGAAACCAGCAATGCGATCGAAGGATTTGCGGAATCGGCCCGCGCTTACGGCCATCGTCTGGTGGAACGTACTGATGCCGAATTGCGTGAGATTGCTGCACAAAAGAGCGTGTCCGAATCGCAGGAGCGTGCAGGGGCCGCGGAGATTACGGAAAACGCAAGTATTGCAATTATCGCAAAACTGCAGCAGTCCAACGAAGAAATGGCGGAATATTTGCGCACTCACGTTACGAAACTGCTCAACGACGTGCTCTACACGTCCAGCAATCTCATGCACAACAGTTTCGCCATGTCCGACCGCTGGAACTAAGCATAAAGCCCCGAAATCCGGCAAAACCCGTCCCAATGAGCCAAGGTTTCCGCGCTCGGAGCATTCCGCATGAACGCAGGCTGTTGGAAGCGTCAGTACTGCTCCCGACAGCCTCACGGCTGCATCCGCATCCTCGTACGTCAGTTTTTGCCCATATCTCGCTTATATATGGCAGATTTCAAGAGCTGACACGAGGCATTTCGCTTATATATATGGCACTCGTGCTTGTAGGCAAGGCGATTTCGGGGGTAAAATATACCCTCTAAGTCACCTTGCTATCAAGGGCATCTGCCATATATAAGGCAGATAGTGCTATCTAGACCGTCGATTGACCATCAAATCGTCGGAAATCGCGATCAGTTGAACCCGACGACGTGTTCCGCCACGAAATACCCCTTGCGAATCACGAAACGACCGATCGACCCGCGCAAATTCAACGCACGAGACATGGCCTTCTTGCGCACATCCTTGTAAATAGTGGGGGAGTACGCCTTAATGTCGTCCCACATATCCTTTTTCTTCTCATAATTTTCCGGATCGCGAGACAAAATCATGAACACACTTGCCACGGAACTTTCAATCGCCAGGAAGTGGATCATATAACGGTACAGGCCGTCCGGCACCGTGCCGCGTTCCGGAGTTGCACGCACCATGCACTGGTTGACGAGGCGCAGCTGGTCGACGCGGCGGATCATCACGTCGGTCTGCACGCTCTGGCCGTCGCGACCGATGAAATAGTGGTAGAACGGCGTATCCAAATACTTCATGGTCTTCACCCACGGGAACGGCTGATACGCGTAAATGAAGTCCACGTAGAACGTGTGCTCCGGCAGCTGCATGCCGGACTCTCGCACCACGGCGGTGCGGTACGTCAGCGCGTGCATGAGAATGTATTCAGCCAAGCCGAAATGCCCAAGATCGTTCCAGGTCAGGCGCTCGCCGGCCTTCATGGCATGGCGGAAGTTCACCACATGCTTGTTGCGTTTGCCAACCTTGTCATACACATAATTAGTGACGAGCATGTCGATCGGCTCGGTGGAATCGGCCTCTTCGCGCAGCACGGCCATGACCTGTTCGAGCGATTCGGGGCCAACCCAATCGTCGGCGTCAACAACCTTCACGTACATGCCGCTTGCCGCCGCGATGCCGGTGTTGACGGCTCCGCCATGCCCCTTGTTCTCTTGGTGGATGGCGCGCACGATGCCTGGATAGCGGGCTTCGAATTTCTGTGCCATTTCCAGCGTGCCGTCGGACGAGCCATCATCCACGATCAGCACTTCGATGTCGTCGTTGCGCTTCGCTGCGATTAACGACATGACGCATCGTTCCAAATATTCGGTCATGTTGTACGCGGGCACCACGAAGGTGAGCGTCTTCTTCTCCTGCATAGTCTTCCTTGGTAGGACGAGGTGACCTGCCGCGCGCGGCGCGTGGTCACTGCGTAACGAAACTAACGTAGCACCTTGTTCGCTTCAGGGGAACGGTTTGTATGCAATAGGCACCCTGAATAGCGCAATCTGCACCTGAAATTTCCCTTAAGGGTACCGTTGTTGACAATTTGTAAGTTTTCGTCGATGCTTGTTGGCTTGTGCGATGCTTGCGATTCCCCTGTTGCTGGTACTGTTCGATTCTTGCGTCTGGCGCCTGTTGGCGTTGGCTGCGATGCTTGCGATGACTGGGGGCGGCTGGGTTTTACGACTGCTGTTCGGCTTGCGTGCCTTGGCTTCCGGCTGCGTCTTGTTCGGTATTCTGTTCAGCGTTCTGCTCGGCTGGGCTTTCCGTATTGTTTTGTGATTGTGCCTCTTTTGCGGCCTTGCGCTCGCGTTTCGCGATTTCCTTGATTTCGCGCCTTTCCTGCTTTTCCGCCTCTTTTGTGGCTTTGTCGCTTTCGAAACGCAGTTCCGGCTTGGCTTCCATGCGGCTCAAGCCATGCCAGGCCAGATTCACGATGTGCGCGGCAATCTGCTCTTTACTGAGTTTGCGCTGGTCCGCCCAATACTGGCAGGTATATACGGTCATGCCGATGAGCATCTGCGCGTAGTATGGCACGCCCTTGGCCGGCAGATGCTGGCGTTTGAACGCTTCGGCGAGAATGTCTTCCACGCGCAGGGCGATGTCTCCCAAAAGCGAATTGAACGAGCTGGCCGGATCGGTTTTCGGCGAATCGCGGGTGAGCACGCGGAATCCTTCGGCATTCTCCTCAACATAGGTGAGCAGTGCCAGCGCCGTGCGTTCCACGATTTGACGGGGGTGCGCTTGTGGGTCGGAGAGCGCGTTGACGAGCGTGTCGGTAAGCGCGCGCATCTCACGGTCCACCACCACAGCGTACAGGCCCTCTTTGCCTCCGAAATGCTCGTACACAATGGGTTTCGACACTTTCGCGGTGGCGGCGATCTCCTCCACGCTCACTGCTTCGAACCCCTTCGACGCGAACAGCGAACGACCGATTTCGATGAGCTGCTCGCGCCGCTGATACGACGTCATTCTGGATGTATTGGCCATGCCGTCCAGTTTTTCATGCCCCGTGGATAGTCTGTCCGATTCTGGTGAATCGGACAACTGTGGTGCGTATGGCGTTGTCTACTTGTCCGTTTCTCCCGAATCGGTCATCTGAACGTCGGATTCGGATGGTTTGTTGTCCGATTCTGCAGAATCGGACATTCGTGGTGCGTCCGCGGGGCGGAGCCGGTGTGTCCGTTGCGCTTTTTAGGCTGGAGTCATGGATACGAATGTGATTATTGCGATTGTCGCCGTTGTCGTTATCGCGGCAATTCTGGTGATTGGCGGTTGGTGGCTCGGTAAGACCCGCAAGAACGCCGTCGATAAGTCCACGGAGGATGCGAAAGCCAAGGCTGACGCCCGTCTTGCCGCGGAAGCAAAGTCGGCTGCGGCTGATTCTTCCACGGTGAAGCCGTCCGTTGATTCCAATGTTGATGCAGCTGAAAAAGCTCCGGCTGAAAGTCAGCAGAAGTCCTCGGCTCAAGCTTCCTCTTCCGAAACGGCAGCTCCTGCACCAGCCACCGAAGCCAAGCCCGAACCGGTTCATGAAACCCCCGAATCCGCCGGCACGCGCATGCAGCGTCTTAAGGTGCGCCTGTCGAAATCCGGCAATCCGTTCGGCAAGGCTCTGTTCAACATTCTTGCGAAGGATCAGCTTTCCGAAGCCGACTGGGAAGACGTCGAAGACACCCTCCTGCTTGCCGACGTGGGCGCGGAAGCCAGCGAACAGCTCGTCGAGGAACTACGCAACGACGCTCGAATCGCAGGCCAGTCCGATCCGGCCGAAGTGCGTGCCGCGCTGAAGGACAAGCTGTTGAAGCTCGTAGGCACTGACACGGATCGCCGTCTCAATGCCAATAAGGAGGGTGCCAACAAGCCAAGCGTCATCATCATGGTCGGTGTGAACGGCACGGGCAAAACCACCACTGCGGGCAAGCTTTCCCGCCTGCTTGTTTCCGAAGGCAAGCAGGTCATGTTGGGCGCTGCCGATACCTTCCGCGCGGCGGCCGCCGACCAGTTGGAAACTTGGGGTGCCAAGGTCGGCGTCCCGGTCGTGCGTTCCGACAAGGACGGCGCCGATCCGGCGTCCGTCGCATTCGAGGCCAGTGCCAAGGCCAAGGAAGAGAACGCCGACGTGCTCATCATCGACACTGCGGGCCGCCTGCAGAACAAGGCGAACCTCATGGACGAGCTCGGCAAGATCCGCCGCGTTACCGAAAAGAACCTTCCGGTCGACGAGGTGCTGCTCGTGCTCGACGCCACCACCGGCCAGAATGGCATGACCCAGGCCAAGGTGTTCGCCGAAGCCATCGGCATTACCGGTGTGGTGCTCTCCAAGCTCGACGGCTCCGCAAAGGGTGGCATCGTGATTTCCGTGCAGAAGGAGCTTGGCGTGCCCGTCAAGCTTGTCGGCCTCGGCGAAGGCCCGGACGATCTCGCCCCGTTCGATCCGGAAGGCTTCGTCGACGGCATCCTCGCCTGAGCTGATTACGCTCTCGAGAAAGCCTCCCCGCGTGGGAGGCTTTCTTTTTACCCCCGACCAGTCCTATTTCGCCTATATATGGCAGATTTGCCGGTTCGTCCGCTGGTTTCTCGCTTATATATGGCAGATGCTTTTGGAGAAAGTCGACTTAGAAGGTATATGTTTACCCCCGAAAGCACCTTTTTTGCGAGTGAGAGTGCCATATATAGGCGAAATGTCTCGTGTCAGTCCTCCAAATCTGCCATACATAAGGCAGATACGCTGAAAAATGGGCTGATAGTGGTTTGGCCTGAGAGCGGTGCGCAATCTGAAACAAAACGTGCCAGCCGCTTTATTCCGCCGTTTTCGGTTGACGTAATGGCGAGATGGCGTTACCTTGCTGTAACACGTCGTAACGTTTTCAAAACGCGGGCGGCGTTCCATACCGTTTTGTCAGCCCCATACGATGGGGCCGGAAATGTGAACTCAAAAAGAAAGAAAGAAAGAGGAGGGTGACATGGGTCAGCTTGATTCTGGAAATGCCGCGTGGATTTTGACTTCCGCGTCCCTTGTGTTCCTCATGACGCCGGGTGTGGCGTTCTTCTACGGTGGCATGGTCCGCGCAAAGGCCGTGCTGAACATGATGATCATGGAGGCGGCCGCTCTGTCCGTCACAATGGTGATCTGGGTGCTGTGGGGCTGGTCCATCGCCTACGCAGGCACTTCGGTCGGCGGTATCTTCGGTGATCCGGCCACAGGCTTCCTGCTGAAGGATTCCATGGTTTCCGACGGCGGTGTCTTCACGTCGGCCTCGCTGAACTCCAACAACTACCCGGTCAGCGTCGATGTGGCGTTCCAGTCCGCATTCGCCATGATTACCGTCGCTCTGATCTGCGGCGCTATCGCTGAACGTGTCAAGTACTCCACCTGGATGATTTTCGTCGCGCTGTGGATTACCTTCGATTACGCTCCGCTCGCCCACATGGTGTGGAATGGCGGTCTGCTGAGCGCTGACGGCGCGATCTCCCAGGCCATCGGCGCTGCCGCCCACGATTTCGCAGGTGGTACGGTCGTGCACATCAACGCTGCAGTCGCCGCTCTGGTGATCGTGTTGATCATCGGCAAGCGCAAGGGCTTCGGCACCCAGCCGTTCCGTCCGCACAATGTTCCGTTCGTGATGCTTGGCGCCTTCCTGCTGTGGTTCGGATGGTTCGGCTTCAACGCTGGTTCCGCGTTCGCCGCCAATGGCACCGCAGGCTACGCTTGGGTTTCCACTTCCGCCGCAACCGCCGCCGCAATGCTCTCTTGGGGCTTCACTGAGAAGATCCGCACCGGCCACTACACCGCCATGGGTGCCGCTTCCGGCATCGTCGCAGGTCTGGTCGCCATCACCCCGGCCGCCGATGTGGTTTCCCCGCTGTGGGCCATCGTGCTCGGTGCCATCGCCGGCGTGCTCACCTGCCTCGCTTGCGGCCTGAAGTTCAAGCTCGGCTACGATGATTCTCTCGACGTTGTCGGCGTCCACGGCGTCGGCGGCTTCACCGGCACTGTGCTCATCGGCTTCTTCGGCGAAGGTACCGGTCTGTTCGCAGGCGGCAACTGGAAGCAGCTGGTTGTGCAGCTCATCGTTGCCCTCGTCGCCATCATCTGGTCCGCTGTTGTCACCGGCATCATCGCCTTCGCTCTGGAGAAGACGATTGGCTGGCGTGTCACCGAAGCTCAGGAAGTCGGCGGTATCGATCTTGCCGATCAGGGCGAACGTGCTTACGATTTTGCTG
>ERZ773147.1213-NODE-1213-length-27548-cov-10.854072_pt1 | contig 27548 bp, 39 predicted proteins | sample MGYA00580851_ERZ773147 | MGnify/ENA primary metagenome ERZ773147 (study PRJEB29015, sample SAMEA2737818) | human gut metagenome | biome: human gut; feature: human-associated habitat; material: faeces | place: China | collected 2012 ... | reverse complement strand
TAAAGAGGAATTGAAAAATGAAATTAATATCATGGAATGTAAATGGAATAAGAGCATGTTTAACAAAAGGATTTGCAGAAACTTTTAAAAAGATGGATGCTGACATATTTTGCATACAAGAAACAAAATGCCAACCAGAACAAGTAGAATTAGAATTTGAAGGATATACAAGTTATTGGAATAGCGCAGAGAAAAAAGGATATTCCGGAACTGCAATATTTACAAAACAAAAGCCTTTAAATGTAACATATGGAATAGGAATAGAAGAACATGATAAAGAAGGTAGAGTAATAACGTTAGAATTTGAAGAATTCTATATGGTAGATATATATACACCAAATTCAAAAAGAGAATTAGAAAGACTAGATTATAGACAAATATGGGAAGATGAAATACGAAAATATTTGTTAAAACTAAATGAAACAAAGCCAGTAATAATGTGCGGAGACCTAAATGTAGCACATGAGGAAATTGACTTAAAAAATCCAAAAACAAATAGAAAAAATGCTGGATTTACAGATGAAGAACGTCAAAAAATGACGGAATTATTAGATGCTGGATTTACAGACACATTTAGATACTTATATCCAGATAAAGAAAATGCATATAGCTGGTGGTCTTATATGGGACATGCAAGAGAAAAAAACGTAGGGTGGAGAATAGACTATTTTATAGTATCAAAATCAATAGAAAGTAAAATAAAAGAAGCTACAATATATCCAGAAATAATGGGAAGCGACCATTGCCCAGTTGGACTAGAAATATAAATTTTAGATATATGTGACCAAGTCTATGATCTCGGAAAAATAAGAGTTTGAGACGGGGCTATTAATTCTTAAAAATTGAATGAATGGAGGAAAGAAATGGAAGAAATAAAGCAAGGGTGGAAAAAAAGAATATCATGGCTATTAATAGCATTAATTGTAGTTATTGTATATAAAATGTTGGATAATTTCTCAAATATACAAGAATGGTTTGGATCATTTTTTAGAATAATGAAACCATTTCTAGTAGGATTGTTAATTTCATATATTTTGTTTATGCCATGTAAAAAAATAGAAAGTATATTATTAAAATCAAAATTTAAATTTATAAATAAAAAGGCAAGGGGATTGTCTGTAATTGCAACATATATAATTTTTGTTTTAATAATAATTGTTATAATAAATTGTATTTTTCCTATTTTAAAGGAAAGTGTAGTTGAATTAGTTGGAAATATACCTGGATATTATGAAACATTAGTTAATAAATATAGGGAATTACCAGAAGATTCAGTATTAAAAAGTGATATTATAAAAGATAAAATGGCAGAATTATCAAATATAGATATGAAACAACTTTTAAGCATAAATAATGAAAAAATAATAGAATATGTAAAAAATATTATAGATGTATTTTCAGGGATTTTTGATGTATTTGTTTCAATAATTGTTTCAGTATATATCTTATTACAGAGAACAACAATTATGAAATTTTTAAGAAAATTTGCAAGAGCTTTGTTCAAGAAAAATACATATGAAGCTGTAAATAAATATTTTACAAAAGCAAATGAAGTTTTCTTTACATTTATATCAAGTCAATTGTTAGATGCAGTAATTGTGGGGATTTTAACAACTGTTGCTATGTTAATCATTAAAGTAAAATATGCACCTTTAATAGGATTTACAATAGGATTATTTAATATGATTCCATATATTGGTGCTATTGTTGCTGTTGCAATTGGAATTTTGATTACATTTATAACAGGTGGTTTGGGAAAGGCTTTGGCTATGGCGATTGTTGTTATTATTTTACAACAAATAGATGCTAATATTATAAACCCAAAAATAATAGGCGTTTCTTTGGAGGTCAGTCCTTTACTTGTTATTTTCTCTGTTACTGTTGGTGGTGCTTATTTTGGAATATTAGGTATGTTTTTAGGTGTGCCTATTGCGGTTGTTATTAAAACAGTTTTGACTGATTGGATTGATAATAAAAATAAGTTTAGAGATGAACAAGAAAAAATGGCAGAAAAAAGTGAAATTGAATAAAATGTAAAATACCATATAAGTTCTAATAGTTATATAAAACTGATTTTTGAGCTTATATGGTATTTTTATTATTTTTTCTTTTTATTAATGAAAACAGAAATAATTACTGCAACTATTATAATAGCAATAATTGCGATTAGTCCTGGCCAGCCTAAAACTGCAACGAATTTGCTACCTAAGGACATTATTATACCTGCTAAAATAACTCCTAATGCTACTGCTGTTATACTTGTTTTAAAATCAAGATTTAGAAAACTAGCAGCTAATGTACCTGTCCATGCACCTGTTCCAGGAAGAGGAATACCAACAAAAATTAATAATGCAAAAAATATTCCTTTGTTTCCAGCTGCTGCTTTTAATTTTTCTCCACCTTTTTCACCTTTTTCTAAACACCATGTGAAAAGTTTTCCTATTATTTTTTTATCTTTTCCCCATTCAAGTATTTTTCTTGCAAATAAATAAATAAGTGGTACTGGTAACATATTAAATAGTATTGCTATTGGGTAATATAAGAAAATGTTTAATCCTAGTCCTTCTGCTACTGGAATTGCTCCTCTTAATTCTACTATTGGTAGCATACTTATTAATGCTACTATTATATATTTTACTATAAGTGGTAAGCTTGACATTGATTTTCTCCTTTCAATATTAAGTATATTAAGCTTTTTGTATTTTACTATAAATATAAAAAATTGTCTATATGTTTGTTATAATTTACTATAAAAGAAATTTTTACTAAACTTGTAATGTTTTTGTTACTGGATAATAGTTTTGATATATTGTGCTTTTGAAATCTACCGTACCTCTAAGGTATATATTATTTATAAGTATTGCCTGTTCATTACGTTCAAAAATAAAATCTAAAATCAAAAACTGAGCCTCTCTCACTCTGGCAAAACTGTATATATGTATATTGTTTTAGAATTTTTGAATGCGATTGGAACAATATTAGAATTTCTTAAAAAATCAATGGAAAGAGTTCACAAAGTGGAAGGGTGCCATTGATTTTTTTAGAAATTCTTATGTTGTGTATTGAAGCCGAAAAAATTATCAAACAATATACATATATACAGTTTTCCGTGAGCATTCCTCAGTTTTTTATTTAAGATTTTCTATTTTTCACTCCAATCAAACGGCATACTTATAAATAATATATACCTTAGAGGCACGGTAGATTTCAAAAGCACAATGTATCAAAACTATTATCAAGTAACAAATTTGTTCTAAATACTTTATTTTTCCATTAATTTATAGTATAATATAAATGTAGTTAAAAAAGGAGATGGATTTTATGTGGCAAATATGGTTAATAATTGCTGGTCTATTTTTTATAGGAGAAATAGCTACCGTAGGATTTTTAATATTTTGGTTTGGTGTAGGAGCTTTGATTGCAATGGTTGTAAGCATATTTACATCAAATATAATAATTCAAACAACTGTATTTTTAATAACTTCAACAATTTTGATTTTTGCAACAAAACCATTTGTTAAAAAATTTGTTGATGTCAAAAAAACAAATACAAATGTATACTCAATAATTGGGAAAAAAGCATTCGTAATAAAAAATATTGACCCTATTCATTCAGTTGGTCAAATAAAAATAAATGGAGAAGTTTGGACTGCTGAAAGTGAAAATAATCAAATTATTGAAGAAGGTTCAGAAGTTGAAATTTTAGAAATAAAAGGTGTTAAGGCAATTGTTAAACCTGTTCAAGTCTTAAATAAAGTTTAGTTATTAGTATTACTTATTTTAAGTATTTATATATAAAAAATTAAAGGAGGATTTTTAATATGGCATTTTTAATCATATTATTAGTTATAATATTAATTATAGCATTTAAATCAATTAAAATCGTTAAACAAGCTGAGGTTTATGTAATTGAAAGATTAGGTAAATTCTACAAAGTCGCAGATGCAGGTCTTACAATTATAATTCCATTCTTTGATCATGTAAGAAGTGTAGTTAGCTTAAAACAACAAACAATGGATGTTCCACCTCAAGGAGTTATTACAAAAGATAATGTAACAATTACAATAGATACTGTTGTTTTCTATCAAATAACAGATCCTGCAAAAGCAGTTTATGAAATTCAAAGTTTGAAAAAAGGTATTGAATATCTTGCAATTACAACAATTCGTGATATCATTGGTAAAATGGACTTAGATGAAACGTTTAGTTCAAGAGATGGTATTAATAATCAATTAAGAGTTGTTCTTGATGAAGCTACTGATAGATGGGGATGTAAAATTGATAGAGTTGAAATTAAAGATATTACACCACCTGCTGATATCAGAGATGCAATGGAAAAACAAATGAATGCTGAAAGAAATAAAAGAGCTTTAATTCTTCAAGCAGAAGGTGAAAGACAATCTGCAATCACACTTGCTGAAGGTAAAAAACAAGCTGCAATATTAGAAGCTGAAGCTGATCGTGAATCTGCAATTAGAAGAGCTGCCGGTGAAGCTGAAGCAATAAAACAAGTGGCAGATGCTAAAGCACAAGAAATAGAACTAGTTTACAAAGCAATGATGAAAGCAAATCCAGATGAAAAATTAGTTCAATTAAAATCTTTGGAAGCTTTAAAAGAAGTTGCAAATGGAGAAGCAAATAAAGTATTTATTCCATTCGAAGCAACTAGCGCTTTAAGTAGTTTAGGTGCGATAAAAGAAGTAATGAAAGACGAAAAGAAAAATGAAAAGAAAAAATAAAATTTTATAAAAAGAGAATCTTAATTATAATGTGAAATTTATTTATCAAACATTATAATCTAAGATTCTTTTTTATACACCTTATTCTATACACACTAATTATATATAATCTACTTTTCTTTTTTCTAAATTACATATAAAAACCTTACTATATATTAAAACTTTACTCTTCAATAGTATCATCTTTTATATAATATTTAGTTCCAAGCATTTTATCTGGTAAATATTGTTGTTCAATTACATGTCCTGGATAGTCATGCGGATATTTATACCCCACTCCATAACCTTCTTTTTCCATTCCTTCCGCAGGTGCATTTCTTATATGCATTGGAATTGTTCCTGTATCTTTGTTTTTTACATCTTCTAATGCTCTATTTATTCCTAAATATGTTGCATTTGACTTTTTAGATGTTGCTACATATACTGCCGCTTCTGAAAGTATTATCCTTGCTTCTGGCATTCCTACCATTGTTACTGCTTGCATTGCAGATGTTGCTACTACTAAAGCATTAGGATTTGCCATTCCTACATCTTCTGCTGCAGCAATAACTATTCTTCTTGCCATAAATACTGGATCTTCTCCTCCATTTAAAGCTCTTGCTAAATAAAATATTGTAGCATCAGGGTCTGAGCCTCTCATAGATTTTATAAAAGCACTTATATTATCATAATGGCTATCTCCTTTTTTATCAAAAATTGCTTTTCTCGTTTGTACGCATTCTGCTGCAATCTCATTTGTTATATGAATATATCCATCTTCACTCATTCCGAGTTGTAAGAACTGCAACTTCTAATCCATTTAACGCTGTTCTTACATCACCATTTGCAACTTCTGCAATTTTTTTTATAGTTTCATCTTCTATTTTTATTTTATAACTTCCCAGCCCATCACTACTTATAATTGCTCTTTTTAAAATTCTAAATATTTGATCTATTGTTAGTGGCTCTAGTCTAAATACCATAGATCTAGAAATTAAAGCCTTATTTACTTCAAAATATGGATTTTCTGTAGTTGCCCCAATTAAAATAACAGTACCTTTTTCCACATATGGAAGCAACGCATCTTGTTGCAATTTGTTAAACCTATGAATCTCATCAATAAATAATATACATCTTCCTGTTGGATTAAGCAACATATTACTTGCTTCTTCAATTGCACGCTTTATATCTGAAACGCCTGCTGTTACGGCATTTATTTTAGTAAATTTGTATTTTGTTGTTTCACTAATTACTCTCGCAAGAGATGTTTTTCCGGCATCCTGGTGGTCCCCATAAAATTATACTAGATAATCTATCTGCTTTTATTGTTCTATATAAAATTTTATCTTTTGCAAGAATATGATCTTGTCCTACATATTCATCTAAATTTTTTGGTCTCATTCTATACGCCAATGGTTCATTAAAATTCATATTTTTTCCTTTCATTATTTATATTCGTTCTTTATACTTATTTAATCTATTTTGATAAATAATATAATCCTTTTCTAATAATATCTTCTACACTTAAATTATCTTTATCTACATTTTTCATAGCAGTTTCTATTTCTCTTTGGCTATATCCTAATACTTGAAGTGCTGAAATAGCTTCTTGAACTTTATTATCTTCTGTTATAGCATTTTTTAATTCTACAGTATTATCACTTTCTATAGATTCTTCTGTTTTTAATTTGTCTTTCAATTCTAAAATTATTCTTTGTGCTGTTTTAGGGCCAATTCCAGGTAATTTTTTTATTTCACCAACATTATTTGTAATAACTGCTAAAGCAAAACTTGATGGTGAAATATTTGATAATATTGTAATTGCAGATTTAGCTCCAATTCCACTAACACTAAGTAATAATTCAAACATTCTTAATTCTTCATTAGTATTAAATCCATAAATACTAATATCATCTTCTCGTACTTTTACATATGTATGTACTTTAACAACTTCTCCTATATCACCTATTTTATTTATTGCTGTATCTGACATAAAAATTTTATATCCCAATCCATTTATATCTATTACTACATACCCTGTAGTTTTTACTTCTAATTTTCCTTTAATATATGAAAACATAGTTCCTCCTTTTAATTTTAATATTTTTTATTTTAACATATTTTTTATTTTTTTCAATAGTTTTCCAAATTTTTGTTTGTCTTTATATTCTGTATTTCATACATTTATTCTATCAAAATTCAATTTACTTATTTTACTTTAAATCTTTTTTATTACTTTTATTAAAACTAATTTTTTTATTTATGCATAACTTAAATAATTTTACACATACTAATTTTAATAATTAAACTTATGGAGGTTTATCATGGAAAAACATTTAATAATAACAGGTACATCTACAGTATCTTGGAAAGATGCTATTAATAAAGCTATTGAAGAAGCATCTAAAACTATAGATTATCTATCTAATGTAAAAATTTTAGAGCAAAGAGCAAAAATTAGTGGTAAAAAAATTGAGGAATATTACGTAGATCTTGATCTTTCATTTACATTAGATAGAAATAGAATTTAAGGAGGTATCTTTATGAAACCTATTGAAACCAAAAAAGAATATAGTGACTATGTTGATCAAAAATCCCCCAACTCACCTATACTAAAAAACTGTTTTAATGCATTTTGGGTTGGTGGACTAATTTGTTCAATTGGCCAAATTATAATGGACTTTTGTCTATACAAAGGAATGGACCAAACTAACTCTTCTACTGTTGTTTCTATTATACTAATAGGTCTTGCTGCAATTTTAACAGGTCTAAACATATTTAATAAAATTGGTAAATTTGCTGGTGCACGGTTCATTAATTCCTATAACAGGTTTTGCAAACTCAATTGTCTCACCAGCAATAGAATATAAATCTGAAGGTTATGTTATGGGAGTCGGAGGAAAAATGTTTACTGTTGCAGGTCCAGTATTAGTATTTGGTATTTCTGCTTCTGTTATTATTGGAATAATAGCTACATTTTTCGTATAATTTTTTCTTAATTAAAAATAATTATAAAAAGGAGGATTTATCTTGAAAAGAATTGGTACACAAACAATAAAATTTGATACCCCCCCAACAATTTTAGAAACAGCATCTATAGTTGGTCCAAAAGAATCTGAAGGACCTATGGCTAAATATTTTGATCAATGTTTAGATGATGAATTCTGGGGAGAAAAAACATGGGAAAAAGCTGAAAGTAAAATTATAAAAGAAACTGTTAGCACTGTTATTTCAAAATCTAATATACCTGCTACCCAAATAGATTACTGTTTTGCAGGAGATTTACTAAACCAATGTATCTCTTCTAGTTTTGGTCTTCGTGAACTAAATATTCCCTTTTTTGGAGTATTTGGTGCATGCTCTACATTTGTAGAAAGTATGTGTCTTGGTAGTGTATTTATAGAAAGTGGTGCTGCACAAAATGTATTATGTGCTACATCAAGTCACTTTTGTAGTGCAGAAAAACAATTTAGATTTCCATTAGAACTTGGAAACCAAAGACCCCCAACAGCACAGTGGACAGTAACAGGCTCTGGCGCAGCAATTCTCACATCATCAGGAACAGGACCATTTATTACTCATATTACCCCCGGAAAAATTGTGGATATGGGAATAAAAGATGCAAACAATATGGGAGCTGCTATGGCTCCTGCAGCCTTAGACACTTTAATTACCCATCTTAGAGATACTCAAAGAAAACCAAGTTACTATGACGTAATTATTACAGGAGATTTAGGGCATATTGGTAAAGATATATTAATAGAACTTTCTGAAACAAAAGGATATAATATAAAGTCTAACTACAATGACTGTCGGAGTTTTAATGTTTGATAAAGAAAAACAAGACACTCATTCTGGAGGTAGTGGTTGCGCTTGCCTTGGAACTATTTTCTCTGGATACTTTTTTAAGCAACTAAAAGATAAAAAAATAAAGAAAATATTACTAATAGCAACTGGTGCATTAATGAATTCAACAAGTACTCAGCAAGGAGAATCTATTCCAGGTATTGCCCACGCTATTAGTATAGAAGTGTAGAGGTGACTATTATGAATTTTATACAAAATATTGATTGGATGCAATTACTCAGATGTTTTGTTGTAGGTGGAATTATATGTATAATTGGACAAATATTAATAGATAAAACAAAATTAACTCCTGCAAGAATATTAGTAACTTTCGTTACTGCTGGTGCAATTCTTCGGTGGATTAGGAATATATAAATATTTAATAGATTTTGCTGGTGCTGGCGCTACCGTTCCTCTAACAGGTTTTGGTGCCAATCTTGCTAAAGGTGCTATCGAAGAAGTTCAAAAATCTGGTCTTTTAGGGGCCTTTGTAGGTGGTGTTAAATCAGCAAGTGGAGGAATTGCTGCAGCTGTATTCTTTGGATACATTGCTTCATTAATTGCAAAACCTAAAATAAAAAAACAATAATAAAAAATGTACATTTTTAATAAAGCACTCTAAATTATTTTAAAGTGCTTTATCATTTTTATATGTACATCTTTATTTTATCTATTATGCTAGCAATTTAGTAATTTCTCTCGAAGTTAATACTTTTCCTTCACTTACTAGTCGATTATTAATAATTAATCCAGGTATATTTTTTACACCATATTTGTTAATTGAATTTTTATCATCTAGTTTTTCTACCTCAATATTTTCTTCTAGCTCTTCTACAGCTCTTGATGCCATTTTATATAATTGCATTCCATTTTTACAATTAGACCCTACAATTTTTATATTCACTAAATCACTTCCCTTTCTTCTATAGTTTTACTATTATTTCTTATAAGCATCTCTCCTTTCTTTTTATGTATTTATAATATACCTGTTTTGTGTTTTTTATTTGTTCTTTTTCTGTAAATATAGTAAATACTATGTGAACACTTAATGAATTCAATTTTAAAAAAAATCATTTAAAACTCTTAACCAATTTTCCCCCATAACTTTACTAATCTCTTCACTTGTAAACCCTTCTAACTTCATTTTATCCTCTAATATTTTTAAATGCTTAACATTTCTTATATCTAATGGCATTTTAGTTTCTTCTACTCCGTCAAAGTCACTTCCAAGCCCAACATAATCTATTCCAACTAATTCTTTTATATATTTAATATGTTTAACTATGTCATGTGACGTACTTTTACCATATTCATTTAAGAATTCTGATGTAAAACATATTCCTATTATTCCTTTTCTTTTTGCGATCTCAATTATTTGTCTATCTTTTAAATTTCTTGGATGATTACAAACAGAATTTACGCAAGAATGCGTTGCAACAATTGTATTATTAGTATTTTTAATAATATCCCAAAAAGTCTTTTCAGAAGAGTGTGATATATCTATAAGAATATTTATTTTCTCCATTTTTTTTATATACTCTATGCCAAGTTTTGTAAGACCTTTATCATTTTTAGTTAGCGCACCACACCCCAAATCATTATCTTCATTCCAAGTAACAGACATTACTCTAACACCTTTTTTTAAAAGTTTTTCTATATTATTGATATCTCCAGATATAGCACTTCCATTTTCTATTGTAAGTATTACTCCTATCTTGTTTTCTAGGATAACTCTATTTAAATCATATTTATTTAGAATATTTATTATATTTTCATTATTATTTTCTTCTTCAAACTTATTTAAGATATTAATAGCTCTATAAAAACCTCCTTTCTCCCTATTACATCTTACATATTCTGGATCCACATAAGCAGCCATCAATTGTATATATGGAACATTATCTTTTACAATATCTAAATTAAAACAAAACTCACTATTATTTAAATTGGTATTTGTATCCAAAGCTTTTGATAAGGTATCACAGTGACCATCAATTATACATCTCATTTAATATTTTCTCCTTTAAAAAAAATCACGGATCTGTAACAATATAATTTATTACAAACCCGTAATTTTTATTACTTGTTTTTTCTCATTTCTGCATTTTTTCTTGTGTGCCAAACCGCCTCTAACCGGAGCAGCCTTTCTGTTTTCTGCAAGTAGCTGTCTTACTTTCAAATACATCCTCATGTCGATTTCTTTTAGTCTTACTCTAAAATCTTCGTGAAGTGTTGTTTTGGAAGTTCTAAAATACTCTGCAGTTTTCCGCAATGTAGACTGGTGACAAATAAAATATTCCGCTTCTTCCAGAATTTTTTCAGGACTAGTCATTTTAACGCCTCTTTTTCAAACGCTAGCATCATTTGTCCTAGATATTTATCTTATTCTACGTCCAATTGTTAATTCCTACCATTTTTAAAATTTATTCTAAATTAATTAGTCTATATCTAATTCTATACCTTCTTTCCCAGATTTTTCTTTTTGTTCTTCTCTTTTTTTCTTCTCTAATATATCTTCCATACTTGTTTTTACAAATTTTCCTTGTTCTTTATCATACAAATAACATATATCTTCTGGACATTCATCACTTTGTCTTGCAATTAGTACATATTGAATTCCCTCTAAATAATTTTTATCAATAGGCTTTATATCTATTTTCTTTCCTCTAAAAGCTGTCTTCATTAAATACTTATAATATTTATGTAGTTCAACATTTTTAAGTTTATTTCCAATTACTGAACTAACATATTCTCCTCTATCATCTAAAACTCTTTGTAATCTTGATTCAAAACTACTTTGTTCATTTGCAGCTTCTACATTATAATTTTCTTTGTCCCTATATCCATGTTCATCTATAAAACCTAATTCTTTATCTATTTTTTCTACATCATCTAATACATCATGTTGAAATCCTTCTGGTCTATCTTTCAATTTTACTCTATATAATTCCTTTACTATTTTAACAACTGTACTTCTTCCTGGCTCTATTTCAAAGAAAACGTCTCCTCCAATTTTTTCTACTCCGAGGAACACCTGCTTGTTCTAATAATCTTCCATAAATATTTCCTAATCCAACACAAATTTGATCTTCATTTTCTATTAATTCTTTAAATTCATTTTCATCCTTGTTTCTAAATATTTTTATAATTTTTCCTAAATAATCAGTTTTAAAATCGGCATCTTCATAATTGAATTCTGGAGAATATGAATATAAAGTATCACATAAATTAATACATATATATCTTGCCTTTTTTAAATTAGACCACTTTGGATCTATTTTTTTCATAAAATTTTTTATAACTTCACTTCTTTTTGTTTCGCTTTTTTCCATATTTCATCACCTATACCTTTTTATTAATTATTTTTATAGAAAATACAATAAGCTATATAATAATAAACTATCTTCTTTTTTATTTTACTTGTTTTTTGTGCTAATTTTATTTTATCATATTTTTATATTGTAGTATAGTACTTTAATCTCTATATAAATAAAAACTGAATTAGTTTAAATCTAATCCAGTCCAAATTTCCAGTTTACTTCAATTATGCATTTTTTGCTATTTCTACTATTTTTGAAAAAGCTTCAGCATCTGTTACAGCTAATTCTGCAAGCATTTTTCTATTTACAACAACATTAGCTTTTTTTAATCCTGCTATCATTTTGCTATATGTCATTCCATTTTGTCTTGCAGCAGCATTAATTCTTGCTATCCATAATTTTCTGAAATTACTCTTTTTATCTTTTCTTCCAGCATATGCATATGCTCCAGATTTCATAACAGCTTGTTTAGCCATTCTAAATCTATAGTGTTTTGCACCATAATATCCTTTTGCTCTTTTTAATATTTTTTTATGTTTTTTACGAGTAATTACCGCTGTTTTAACTCTTGCCATTTATTTTCACTCCTATCTTCTTTCTATTTTTTAGTTACCATATGGTAATAATCTTTTAATTCCTGCTTCACATGTTTTATCAGCATAAGCATCTTGAACTTTTCCTCTAGCTTTTGCTCTTGGTGTTTTATTTGCTAAAAGATGTCTTCTATTTGATTTTGTTCTTTTAACCTTTCCTGTTGCAGTATACTTATATCTTTTTTTAGCTGCTTTATTTGTTTTTAATTTTGGCATAGTACTCAAAACTCCTCTCTATTTCTACTTAAAAATGTGTGGACTTTTTGTTTTGGTCATTATTCCACTTTTCTGACCTTCTATATATTAATATTCTCTAAGATTATTTTTCATTTTTCTTAGCTAATATTATAAACATATTTTTACCTTCCAATATTGGTTTTTTTTCTGGAGATGAAATATCAGATAACTCTTCTATAAATTTATTTAAAGTTTCCTCTCCTAATTTTACATAATTTAGTTCTCTTCCTCTAAATTTAACAGTTATTTTTACTTTATTTCCATCTTCTATGAATTTTCTAGCGTTTTTAGCTTTAAATTCAAAATCATGTTGTTCAATATTAGGTGTAATTCTTATTTCTTTTGTTTCAAATGTTTTTTGTTTTTTTCTTGCTTCTTTTTCTCTTTTAGCTTGCTCAAATTTATATTTACCATAGTTCATTATTTTACAAACTGGTGGTTCTGCATTTGGAGCAACTAATACTAAATCTAATTTTTTTTCATAAGCAATATCTAGAGCTTCTTTTAATGAAATTGGTCCATTTTTTTTCCCTTCTTCGTCTATTAATTGAACTTCTTTAGCTCTTATTTGCTCATTAATAGGTAACTCTTGTTTTATAAAAAACACCTCCAATAAATTAAAAAAGATTGACTTTTATTTGCCAACCCTTCTCATAATAATAAATATTTATTAATCTTAAATAGAAATTACAAAATAATATTATAACATTCTATAAAAAATATATTTATTAACCTTTTTCTAATACGATAAGGTGAGAAGTGATTTAGCTTCTTCTTTTTTGACTATATTATAATACAATATTTTTACAAAATTGTCAATACTTTTTCGCTTTTTATTTTATCTACTTGTTTATAAACTAAATAAATAAGAAATCTTTAAAACTTTTTTATTTACTTTAGGTTAAATAAAAAAGTATGCCATTTTTTTATACTTTCCAACTTTTTGGCTTAGTAAATTTTAAATGGCACACTTTATTTATCTTTTTATTCTTTTAGAAAAATTTATTAACTATTAATTAATTTTTCTAGCAATTCTGTTTCTTGTTTTAAACTCTCATCTTTAACTTCATTTTTCTCATTTTCTAAATAATCTTTTATCTTTTTAAATATATCTTTATATTTATCACTTACTGTAAGTTTTACTGATGTTCTCTCATTTTCACCTAATAATTTTCTTATCTCATCTTTACTATACTCACAATCTACTATTCCAAAGTTTTCATCTATATAAAATTTATCATTTTCATTACTTCTTTCATATAAAATCCAATTTTTTAATACATTCGCATATCTTGTTAAGCAAATTGCTTTTCTAATTCCTGTATTTTCATAATATTCATCATCTTTATTAAATTCCACTACTTGTGAGTTTGTATGCTGATTTCCATCTCTATCTGTATATGAAACATTTAACTTAATTTTATTATTTGTACTATTTTCTTTCTTTTTTAATTTTAATAATATCACTCCACCTTTAGCTTCTGAATCTTCATTAGTATTTGAAGGAAATAGAGTATTTACTTTCATTATATTTCCATATGATTTATCTTGAGAGTCTGTTCCATATATTTTATCAATTTCATACCCATCAGATTCAAAATTCAAATTCAAATCAAACACTAATGGTGTAACCATATAATCAAATTCTTCACCTAATATCTTTTTAAATTGTTTACTACTACTAATTGAATAATAATTAGCCCCTTTAACATTCGAAAGACTTTCTATAACTTCTGTATTAAAATCTACTCCTACACCTATAAAACTCGTATATATTCCTTTTCCCGAATTAGATTCTATGTATTTTGATAATTCACTTTTATTAGTTGTTCCCATATTTGGCATAGCATCTGTAATTACAATTATTCTATTATCATATTCTTTATCATCTAATAATTCATTACTAAATAATTCTGTAGCCTTTTTATATCCCTTTTCAAAGTTTGTACCACCACAAGCCTCTATTTCTAATATATGATTTTTTAACTTAGATATATCAGTATCTTTTATCAAATTAAAATTTTTAGCTAAATATGCATCATCATCAAATAATACCATTGCTAATCTATCATCATCTTTTAATTCATCAATCATTAAATTAACAGATTCATTAGCAAGTTGCATTTTACTTTTATTATCCATAAATTTAGAAAGTAAACTGTTATCATAATAGTAAGAATTTAAACTAGATTCCATAGAGCCAGATATATCTAATAAAACAACTATATTTTGTTTTTTACGTTTAAAATCACTTTGTTTTATATTAGAATTTAATCCTACTGTCATATAATATTCACTATTTGATGAAATTGGATCTTTTGATACGGCTGTAGAATATGATGGATAAAACATTTCTTCACTTGTTTTTTTGTCTCCAGTTTCGAAATAATAATCATAAAACAAGCCATTATATGTAATATCTGTTGAAATTGGAAAATATCCATTTTTTATATTTTCTCTAAAATTATTTACGTTTTTTGATCCTCCTACAGAAAATCCTATATTACTATCACTAAATTTACTACTACTACTTAAACTTGACTCTGCTGCTGTTGGTACACTAAATACTGAACTTCCACTACTTGAAATATAACTATCAATTTCATCATTTTTATTATATACCCAATCGTCTATTTTTGCTGTTTTTTCTGTTTTATTAAAGTTTATTAAGCAAAAACTTACTATAAATATACTAATAATTATTAATATAGCTATTACTCCAATTAAAATTTTTACTTTTTTACTCATATACTTTATTCCCCCTAAATATTTTTATTTTTTTATATTTACATTATTTAGACGTTTTTTTCTTCTTTTTTGTTGGCGATTTTTGAAAAAAATTGAAAAAATTATAAAAAACATTAAAAATATCCCACAAAAACTGATTAACACGCCATCTGTTATATTTTCCTCTTTATCAATTTCTATAGATGATTCAGATGATTCAGCCGGCACTATACACTCAAACGTTTCTGCACTTGAGGTCGCTTTTAAACTTTCATTTTCTCTTACATTGCTTTCTTTTTCATTAATTTCAATTTGATTATTTTCCTGAATACTATTACTATCTTTGTTTGTTAATATCTTATTTTTTACTACTAAAACAATGAAAGTAATCATAAACATAGCTAAATTTCCTAATGAAATTTTTAATGAATCTACTGCTTTATAGTATTTCCATTGTACAGTAGCTGTTGGCATTTTTAATAGTTGTCCAATTTTTTTAAATGTAAAATTTGACAATATTTTTAAAGATACAATCTCCTTTTCCTTTTCATTTAGTCCATTAATTATTTTATTATACGTATGCACATCTATTATCTTTTCAATTTCATCCGTTTCTTCTTTTATTTCATATATTTCTTCAATATTAACAAACTGTTTATTTTTCCTTAAATAATTTAAAGCTTCATTTTTACTAACCGTATATAACCAAGACAAACTTCCCCTATCCGGAAATTTACTTTTATCCAAACTAAATATCTTAATTAAAACATTTTGCACAACATCTTCTGAATTTTCTTTATTTTTTAATATAGAAAATACAATTCCATAAATCAAAGAATAATATTCTTTATAAAAAAAATCATATGAACTCATGTCATTTTCTTTAAATTCTTTAAAAATCCTTCCAAGCTCAGCATTTTTACTTTTCAAATTTTCCATATTACTTCCCCTTACACTTTATACCTAAAACAAGATTATACTTTTTATACTTTTTTACTTTAACTAATCTAATTTTAATATATTTAATAATTATGTGTCAAATATAAGTATTTCTTTTACAACTACTTTAATTTATCTTTATATTTCTATTATTTCTTAACTTTTTACCTTTTTACTAAGTTTATTACAAATAATATAACTTTAATTTTGTATGTAACTATAAAAAAACATCTACATTTTTGTCAAATTCCAAACATTAATAAATAAATTTCATTCTTTAAAATGTTTTTTCATTTAACAATATTACTAAAATTTATTATTTTTAAATTGTAAAAGTAAAAGATTGTTAAATTCTGCTTGACTTTTGGCTGTTTCTGTAATAAAATAGAAAAGCAATGAATTTGTAATATGACCAAAATAAAAACTTCTCCCCGGTGGTTTTTACGAGGTTTCATATAAATATAATAAATTTTAAATATGAAATGGAGGGTATTTTTTACCATGAATAACACTACATATAGTTTAAAGAAAAATGAAATCGAAAGAAAATGGTATATTATTGATGCCGCAAACAAACCATTAGGTAGAGTAGCAACAGAAGCTGCTAAATTACTAAGAGGAAAACACAAACCAACTTATACTCCTAATATGGATGCTGGTGATCATGTAATTATATTAAACTGTGATCAAGTTGTTTTAACAGGAAAAAAATTAGATCAAAAAATTTATAGACATCACTCTGGATACATTGGTGGTATGAAAGAAACTACTGCTAGAGAAATGTTAAATAAAGATTCTGGAAAAGCAATGACACTTGCTATAAAAGGAATGCTTCCTAAAAACACTTTAGGAAGACAAATGATCAAAAAATTAAGAGTTTATGCTGGTAGCGAACATGAAAACATCGCACAAAAACCAGAAATTTGGAATTTCTAAAAAAAAGTTTAAGGGAGGAAATATAAAATGCCTAAAGCAAAATCAGAAAAAATAATGTTCTATGGTACAGGAAGAAGAAAAAAATCAATTGCTAGAGTTAGATTAGTTGAAGGTTCTGGAGTTATAACAATTAATGGAAGAAATATAGATGAATATTTCGGAGCAGAAACTTTAAAAGTTATTGTTAAACAACCATTAACAGCAACTAACACATTAGATAAATATGATGTTATTTGTAAAGTAATTGGTGGTGGATTTACAGGTCAAGCAGGAGCTATCCGTCATGGTATTTCAAGAGCTTTATTAGAAGCTAATGAAGAATACAGACCAGCTCTAAAATCTAATGGATTCCTAACAAGAGATCCAAGAATGAAAGAAAGAAAAAAATACGGTCTTAAAAAAGCTAGAAAAGCACCTCAATTCTCAAAGAGATAAAGTACAAAAAAGAAGCATTTTACTATGCTTCTTTTTATTTGTTTTTAAATTTCTTTTTGTTTCACTTTAGTTTTATCTATTTTAGTAGTAGAAATCCCATTTTCAGGTCTATCTGTAAAAACTACATCTATTCCCATTTTATTTAATTTTCCTTCAAATTTTTCCCAATTAGGATCACCTTTCCAGTCACTTCCAACAAATATTGCATCAAATGATTTTCCACATAAGCCTCTTACAGTTGATATTGCCTTTAACTTATCATATTCATCTGTTATTATTGCCATATCAACATATTTTATATGTGATAAAATTAATCTTCTTGTTTCCTCATCCACTGTTACATTTTTATGCTTATACTCTCGTATTAATCTATCTGAGTTTGCTGCAACAATTACAGTTTGACATTGGCTACTCATATCTCTCAAATGTTCTATATGTCCCTTATGTAAGTTACTAAATGCACCAGATGCATATCCTATCTTATATTTTTTCTCTACAGCTTGTGTTTCATTCTCTTTATCTACCATTTGTTCAAACAACTTAGCTTTTAATTTTTCTTCTATGTCTTTTGTTTTTGTAGAATCAATTATAAATGCTCCATCAACAAAATCAATTGCTTCTAGCATTGCAACTCTATCTTCATCACTTACTAATCCGTGCAATTTTCTTGTATGTCCTACTTGCTTTAAAATATCATCTGAATACAATCCCACATAAAGTTCTGCATTGTTTTCTTTTGCATCTTTATACTCTTCCATTAATCTTGTAAAATTTTTCTTATCAAAATAATCAAATATTCCTCTTACTAAAAAAATCTTTTTTGATCCAATATTTATCAAATTTCCTCTATGACTCATTTAACAATCCCCTTTTATAATTTAATTTTACTAATCTAATCTTTTTAATTTTCTTATTTTATCCCACTTCTCAGTATATTCAGTATCTAAAATTTCTTTTTTTATTTTTTCTAATAAATTATCTGAAGATAGCTCTATTGTTTTTTCTGCTAATTCTTTATTTAAAATTTTGGTATCTCCATCTTTAAAAAATACTTTATCCTTTATTTTTTCTAATATTTTTACATTATACTTTTTTATTAATACACTATTTAAAATATCATAATCATTATATATATCTTTTGATGTAACTTCTAACAATTTATTATAAAACAGATAATCTGTTACTAAATGTAAAAAATATCCTTTATCATAATCAGATTCAACACTATTAGACATAAGATATTTTCTTAATTCTACTTCTGCACTGCTTTGACCATAATGTGTCTCTTTCTTTCCCTCTTTTGTTGTTAAATCTGGAGCTATACTTCCTTCCAAAAAGTCATTTTTATTTTTTATATCTTTAGGATACTTTCTTATATATTCATTAGCCGTCGCTAAATGTATTATAAATCCTGGCATAATCTCTCCTTTCCTATTTATAAGTATTAATATACGCATAATTATATCACATTTTATGTTAATCTGCAATGACATTGTTCATAAATTTTTAAATAATAAAACCAACTAAAAAAAAGCCTCTCTGTTATTTCTCTAAAAAAACAAAAGATAACTATCATTTTTACTAAATAATAATTATCTTTTTCCATAACTATATATTTTTACTCTACTATTTCAAGAGTATCATTTTTCTCTAGTCCCTCTAAATTATAATAAGTATTAGGAATATTTCCAACAATTACTGCTTCTGCAAGCAAAACTTGATTTTTTATTTCTTCTTCAACACTATTAAACGGTGTTAATATTACTACTTTACATGTTACATTTAAGTAGATTCTATGTAATGTTTGATTTATTCCAGCAGAAGTAAATTCTGATTTTAAATCTGTTTCTACATTTCCATTTGTAACAATTTTAAATTTAACTTTTGGTCCTCTTCCTGATAGTAACTTACTTCCTGTTAAAGTTCCTAACCTAACAAAAACATCTCCATTTTGTGTCTTATCAAATTCATCTTGAATTTTTATTGCTATATCTGATGTAATTTCATTTACAGGTATTATATTTGACTTTATTACTTTTATATTTCCACTCTCATCCTTTTCTATACTACACAAATCTTGATATTTATAATTTGCCATAACAGCAGTAGCTTGCTCATTAGATACTTTAGTTGCAATACTTTTAGCATAATACACGCACTGTTTATTTATAACTGGCTCAATACTTCTAATTATCCCAGATGCCACCAAAAATGCTATTAAAAATATAACTATTACTGTTAACATTTTTTTATTTCTAGAATTATTTTTTTTATATTCATTATTATACTTTATTTTTGGCAATCTTATCCTTTTTCTAGAATAAATCTTATCCATTTATCTTTCCTCAAATTAAACTGATGCATTAACTTTATTTGCTACATATCTCGGAATAAATAATTGTTGACCAACATATATTTTATTTTCATCCTCTATTTCATTAATTTTAACAATATTTTCAACAGTACTTCTAAATTTTTTTGCTATTTTCCATAAAGTATCACCTGGTTTAACAAAATAAATTATTATACTATAATTATCTATTTCTCTATTTTCTTCAACATTCAAATCTGTTATTACATTCATTTCTGTATTTTTAAATATATCTACTAACAAATTCAAATCTATTTTCATTTCAGCACTTTCATCAGGCATTATAATAACATCTTTACTACTAACTTCAACTTTAACTTGAACTTTAGTATTTTGATTTATTCCCTCACAATTCATATTATGATTAAATGGTATAACTATTTTTTTAGTATTTATACTATTTTCTTGTGTATTCGAATAAATAAATCTTACATTAATCTCACCTTCAAATATAATTCTATCACTTAAAATATTTTGTTTTTTTATTTCTACATTTACATCAACATCATATATCTTTTCATTTCTAATTTCTGGTATTACTTGCTTTTCTCTAATATTACAAATATCTTTTATAACCTTTTTTTCTTGCATTGTATTTACTTTTTTACAATTTGCATTTAAACTCATACTTGGACTATATAAATCCTGTATAAGTTCGAGTGATTTATTTTGATATACAAACAAATTAAACTCTATCTCTGCTTCTACATATATTGAATGCTCTTCAACATTATTTGGTTTTATAACTAAATTTTTCAACTCATTTTTTATATTACAAATATTTTCATCTGTAACATTAGCTATATCAACAAATCCCATAACAGGAATTTTACTCTCCACTGTATTAATTCTATTATCTTCAGTTAAATACATAATTTTTATTATTACATCTGCTTTTGCTAATACTTTATTATAACTAATTTTACTTTCTACGTTTACAATGTCTACACTTGTTTTCATTATTTCTGCTAAATTATCAATTCCATCAATTACAACAGTATCCTTGGCCAAAACTTTTGTAATACCGACTTCCAACTAAAGAATTAATATTAAAATTTTTATTTAATATTTGAATATCTTCTACTTTTGGAATAGCCTCTATAAATTCCACTTCTTCATTCGAAGAAACTTTTATATTTACATCTAATAAACTTTTAAAACTTACCTTTCTACCATTTAAAATTTTACATTCAATTTCTTTTAATACAAATTTACATTCTAATAACATTTCTGATTTTGCCTCTTTTATTTCAATAACCTTTGTAAAATCAATAGTAGATGTTAATCCTCTTACATTTTCTTCTTCATTATCGGCTAAATACATCATATTCACATTAATACAACCATCTATTCTTACTTTTCCATCAAGAACTTCCTTTTTATAGATACAAACATTTCCACTAGTATTTATTACTTTTAAAATATCTGGTTTTATATCTGGAATAATCGCATCCCCTTCAACTTCAAAAGATTCATTTTTTGTTCCTATAATCTGATTAATGCATAACTTATCTTTTTTAGTTTCTATATTCATATTTACTCTCCCTTCTTATTTTGTTATTTAATTATATTAATCAGACAAAAAAAAATTCCTATAAAATAGGAATTTTTGTTTTTTTATATTATTATAAATTTTTTACTTTTTTTAATTCTTCAACTTGTGGTGGTATCAATGGTGTTGCTACATTTCCATCAATAACATCTATTTCTACAGTTCTTGTTAGTACATCTGTATAACTATAAGTTACATTTCTATTATTTTCATTATACTTAATTACAAAAAGATTTGGATATGCTTTTTCTATTGTAGCTTCTTTTTCAAACGATTTACTCCTTCCTAGAGAACCTCTAACAACTATTTTTTGTCCTATCATTTCCCCTATATCTGTCTTTAGATCTGTAATATCCTTTTTGCAAATCATTTAATCACCTACTTCTTCAAGATATTTAAATTATATCATTTGCTATATTTTTTGTCAAAAAGTATAATTTATTGTCGTTTTCTGAACTCCTTTATTTTCAAGGTTTTAAAGTTATTGTTTGTGTTTTATTACATTTGCATTACATTTTTGTTACAATCTTCTTTTTACCCATTGCACCAATTCCATTAACCCCTTTTATTCCATCTCTTAAATTTCTTTCTATATCACTTATTGTTACATATTTACTCTCATCAGTTGTTGCTATTTTTTCAGCAACAATAAGAGGATCCATAAAGTCTATTAAAATCCTACCAGGTGATGATGCAAAATTAGCTCCTGCTCCTATAATTGCTTCATAATAACTCTGGCATGCCCCAGCAAAAATAACTAAATCTCTACCTTTATTATCCCATCTTCTAGCTTCCATAACAGAATTAATAAAATATCTAGAATTTCTATAATTATATATATCATTATATTTAGTTTCTCCCCTTAACATACCATCATGACCTGTTATTACTAAAATATCTGGTCTATACCTTTCCAATAAGCTTTTTACAAATCTTACTTGTTCATTTTCTTTAATATTTTTAACAATAGCTTCTAATCCCAAACTTCTATAACATCTTAATGATTTTTCACTATATTTTTTATCTCCATCTAGATGTAATATCTTTCCTGCTAAAACATCTTTTCCTCTTTTATCTAATTCTATATATTTTAAACATTTTTTCAGTTCGTCTTCTATTCTATTTTCAAATAATTGTATTTTTTCTTTTACTATTCTCTTTTCTATTACCTCTAAGTCCTCTATATTACTATCAGCTTTAATTCTTATCGTCAATCCCTTTAATATTGCAATCTCATTTCTACTATTCGTTTTTATAATTCTATCTACAACAAATAAAATATCTTTTCCATATGAAATTCGCCCAACAATATCTCCTTTTTTTATTTTTTTCAATTATACTCACCTCAATTTATTCTGGGTTATTATATAATATGTCGAATTTTGTAGATTTGTTATTAAACTTTATTAAAAAAAGAATTGTACTTTTATCATATCTGTGATATATTATGTATGGCTTATTTAAGCTTAAATGAATTTAATTATTTTGTAGACTATTTCCTTCTTAATTATTTAGGATCAATGTGTCAAAAATATTAAATATCAAAACTAAGAAGGAGGTATTTCTATAATGGCAGATAAAAATTTAGTTTGTAAAGATTGTGGTGCTGAATTTGTTTTCACAGAAGGTGAACAAGCATTTTACCAAGAAAAAGGATTCACAAATGAACCACAAAGATGTCCAGCTTGTAGAAAAGCTAGAAAAGAACAAAGAAGAAATAACAATTTCTAATAAAAAAGATACATCTCAAAAAAATTTTGAGATGTATCTTTTTTATTTATCCTTATGACTATATTTTAATTTTGTTGCCATTCCTCCCCTTATATGTCTTTCTGCTTTATTTTCATCTAATATTTCTCGTACCTCTGAAGCTAATACTGGATTGATATTACAAAGTCTTTCGCTTACATCTTTATGTACTGTACTTTTGCTTATTCCAAACTTAGCTGCCGTTCCTCTTACTGTATCTTTTGAATCTATAATATAATGTGCAAGTTTAACCGCACGTTCTTCTATTGAAATTCCTCTCATTTAAGAAAACCCCCATGCAAATACTTTTGTTTAATTGTATTCGCACAAAGGTTGTATTAGAACTCTTTATTTTTTTATCATTTATTCAACTTTATAAGTAATAGTTTTAGTTGTATTGTTTATTTACTATCTGTGATTATTTCAAATTTCATTTTCTTTTGCACTTAAATTTTTACTTACTAACCAAAAATAAAACACAATAAAAACGTCATATATATTGTGTTTTACTTTCATAGTTATTTCACCTATTATTTTACTAAAAATTTTTCCACTAATTTAAACTATTATAATATGCATTATATAATTTTGCATAATATCCATCTTTTTGTAATAATTCATTATGACTTCCTTGTTCTAAAATCTTTCCTTTATTTAGCACAATAATTTTATCAACATTCACAATTGTAGATAATCTATGTGCTATAAATATTGATGTTTTTTTAGCAGATATTTTATCTACAGATTTCTGAATCAATTCTTCAGTTGTAGTATCAATATTTGCAGTTGCTTCATCTAATATAAATATTAATGGATCTTGTGCAAATATTCTGGCAAAAGCAATAAGCTGTTTTTGACCTGCAGAATATGAATTTCCTCTTTCTGCTGCAATTTCATTTATTCCATTATTTTGTGAATTTATAAAATCAGTGGCTGATGCTAATTTTACCGCTTCTCCTATTTTCTCATCTGATGTATTTGAATATAATTTAATATTATCTTTTATGGATTTAGCAAATATAAAAGGATCCTGTAAGATTGTTCCTATACTTTTTCTAAGAGATTTTAAATTTATATCATTTATATTAATATCATCTAATAAAATTTCTCCTTTTTGAATTGTGTAAAATCTATTAATTAAATTTGTAATTGTAGTTTTACCAGATCCAGTTTTTCCTACTAAAGCAATACTTTCTCCTGGATTAATTGTAAAACTTACATCTTTCAAAATCCAATTTTCTGCTTCATATGCAAACCATACATTTCTAAATTCAATCTTACCTCTTACTTTTTCTAACTTAATTCCGGAATCGTAATCTTCTAAATACTCATCATGTTCTAAAATCTCATATATTTTATCTATAGAACTAGTTGCATCTTGTACAACTTCGACATTCTCAATTATCCTATCTATTGGCTCAAATATTTTTCTTAAATACGTTATAAATAAATATACTATTCCTACATCTAAGTTAATTCCCAGCCACTTATTAGCGCAAAATAGAACTATTAATGAGATTCCTATATTTTCAATTAAATTCATCATACCTGGTAATATTCCGTAAAGAATTCCTATATTTTTTAAAGATTCTCTATGATTTTTAGTATTTTTTTCACATTCTTCTTGTTTTTCTTTCTGTCTATTGAATATCTTTATTAACTTTATACCATATATAGATTCTGCTAAAAATGTATTTAGTACTGTTCTAAATTCTTTTGACCTACTAAATATCTTCCTCAGCATTTTTGAAATAGTTATTGTTACAATTAATAATAATGGAATTATTAAAATATTTATTGTTGCCAATTGAAAACTTATATATACCATCATCACAAGTAGTCCAATTATAATTATCAAATCTTTCGGAAAAGTTGTTATTACCTCACTAAATAGAGCATAAACATCTTCAGTATCACTTGTTACTCTTACATATAATTTTCCCGATGGTGTTTTATCATGAAATGATACATTTGCTTTTTCAATATATTTATATAATTGATTACGTAAATTATACATTACTTTTTCGCCCATATTATTGGTAGTGATTCTATTTATATAATCAACTATGTTTCCTATAATTACTATTATTATATAAAAAGCTACAATTGCAGCAATACTTATACCATTATATACATACAATTTATCTGGTAGATATTTATCCATAACTTGTTCTAATAAAAATGGTTTAACCAGCTCACAAACATCAATAAATAAAGCCATTAAAGTTACAATTATTATAGTTTTTTTGTATGGCTTAACCATTATTTTAAATCTTTTTAATGTTTTTTCCTTCATATATCCTCCTTTCAATATTTATATTTAAATTTTTTATTCTGTCATTGCTAATTCGTTGATTATTTGTACTTTATTTTTTTGCCCCGTCCCCAAGCTTTAGTCTAGTAATGTTGATTGTGCTTTGTGAGCTTGGTTTTGATAAAATTCTTGATATTTTCCATTTGTTTTTAATAGTGTTTGATGTGTTCCTTGTTCTACTATTTCTCCTTGTTCTAATACAATTATTTTGTCACAATCTTTTATATCTGATATTCTGTTTGATACTATTATACATGTTTTATTTTTAGTTAACTCTTTTATGTTATTTAATACATGTTGTTCTGTTCTATTGTCTAAAGCTGAAAATGTATCATCAAATATTATTATGTTACTGTTGTTTAAAAAGGCTCTTGATATTACTACTCTTTGCTTTTGTCCTCCAGATAAGTCTATTCCTTTTTCTCCTATTACTGTATTTATACCTTCTTCCATACTTGATATTTCATCATATATCATTGCTTGTTTTGTGCTTTCTTCAATATCTTCGTCTTTATACTCATCTTTAAATAAATTTATATTTTCTTTCAATGTGGCTGAAAATAAAAAATTATCTTGTGTTATATAACATATATTATCTCTTATGGTTTTTACCTTAATATCATTTATGTCTTTTCCATCTATAAATATTTTTCCTCTTTCTACATCATATAATTTTAATAAAAGATTCATTAGTGTAGTTTTTCCACTTCCTATAACACCAATAATCCCCAAACTTTCTCCCTTTTTTATGTTTATATTTATATTTTCTAATACAGTTTCTATATATCCGGGATAATTATATGTTAAATTTTTAATTTCAATATTTCCTTCTAATTTATCATTATTATTTTTTTCAAAATCTTCTATTTCCTCTTCTGGTAATTTAAACATTTTATCCAACCTATCAAAAGATACTTTAAATTTCTTAGCTCTTCCAAGTAGCCATGGAATCCATGTTACTGGAGCTTCTAATATTGCTAAATACCCATTAAATGCTATTAAATCGCCTATCGATATTTCATTTTTCAAAACTAAGTTTGAACCATATAATAACGAAATTGCATATGCTATTCCAAATCCAAAACTTACACATACAAACAGTAAATTTTGATTTATTGAAACACTTATATTATTCTTCTTTAATGTGGCATTTTTTTTCTCAAATTCTTCTATTTGTTTTTCTTCTCCACAAAAAGCTTTCATGGTTCGTACACTATCAGTACTTTCCTGTACATATTCAGACAAGTCTGTGAAACTTTTTTGTGCCAATTTGAAGCTTTTATCCATTCTATTTCTTATTAGAATTATTATTACTATTGTTGCAAACACTGGTATTAATGATATTACTGTCAACTTTATATTACATGAACTACTCATCATTGTAATTGCCACTGCAAAATTAGCAATTATTCTTGTTCCTGTTGATATAAATTTTGATGTTGTCATAGTTACTTTTCGCAAATCACTTACAAAATAAGACATTATCTCACCATTTTTTATTTCATTTAGTGACTCTACTTTTGCTTTAAGAAGTTTTGTAAATAATCTATCTCTAATATCTTTATCTATATAAATGTTGATTCTAAAGTCTAAATTTTTCCATGCTATTCTTGTAACTATAATTACCAAAGACACAAATAATAATTGGATTACAGACTTTATAATTTCTGTTTTGTTCATTTCTGCATTATATAGTAAATCGACCATTTTACCTATTAATTTTGATGGATATGCTATAAAAATCACACAAAAAACAATTAATATAATTTCTATTAAGATTTTCCATTTGTATTTTTTTAAACTTTTTATTA
>ERZ773147.1208-NODE-1208-length-27664-cov-29.414358_pt1 | contig 27664 bp, 40 predicted proteins | sample MGYA00580851_ERZ773147 | MGnify/ENA primary metagenome ERZ773147 (study PRJEB29015, sample SAMEA2737818) | human gut metagenome | biome: human gut; feature: human-associated habitat; material: faeces | place: China | collected 2012 ... | reverse complement strand
GTCTGGTAGTCCAGCGCGGTTATATCCAGAGTTACGGGGTCTGCGGCGTAGGCTACGGTGCAGAGGCACAGCATGAGCATAACCGCGAGGATACAAGTGAGTTTCTTCATTTTGATTTTTTCCTTTCTTTGTTTTTGTTTTTTTAATTATGAAAAAAGAGCCGTGCGGCTCCTTATTCCGTGTATTCGCTCCATTTGGAGCTGCCCGCCTTGGGCTTGTAGACGGTGGATTTGATGTGCTGCTCGGTGCATTGCCACGTTTTGCCGTTGTAGGTCACTATGGTGCCTACTTCAATCACCGTGCCGTCCTCGATGTCGCCCCACGCGGGATAGGTCACGGTCTGCACCGCCCAATATGTGCCGAGGTTTTCGGCAGGTGGCTTGTTGCGGCTGTATTTAAGGGCGACATAGCCGCCTTCAACTGTGTCTCCGGCTATATAGCGGGTCTCGGCGTCCCACGGTGCGCCCTGCGTGGGGGTGGGGGTAAGCCCCGCCCGCGCCGCCGTCAGCACCTCTACAAGGTCGGTCTCGTGCGCCTCGATTTCCGCTTTACGCACGGCTACAAGCGCCATAAGTTCACCTCGCGTCATTCACATTCACCCCCAGCTCCGCAAGCGCGTCTATATAGTCCTGCGTGGTGGCTTGTGCCTCATGCTCCGTCCAGCTCTGGACTATCGCTTCGCCGCTGTCCTCCCACATTTCGGTATAATAAAAGCCCTCCTTTGAGGGCATGGGGGAACGGGTCACGGGCTTATAGCCCAGCTCCTTTATTGCCGTATCGTCATTGGTGGAGAGGTGCGCCCCTGCGGGGTGCGTCACACCATTGATTATAAGCGGCGATTGCAACTCAACCGGCAGGCGCAAGTATTCGGGATACTCACCTACCAGCTTGGCATAGCTTGTGTTTATCATCGTACCTCCTTTTCCTATATCAAATTGTGGTCAACTTCAGTTGTGGCATAAAATTCCCCCGAATAGCTGCACTAATATTTACATCGCTATTAACAGCGTGCGAATATGTTTTAGTTGTGTTCATGTCTTGGAATTTGACAACGGTTTGTCCATCAATAGTAATGGTTGCATAATAGCGAGTGTCACGCGCCCCTCCTATAGTAACACTCAAAATAATAGTATCTCCCGCATTCACTTCGTAAGTACCTGAACTTTTAACAACCGTGCCGTCCGGTAAAGTGATTGCAGAATACGAACTCACACTACCGCTAAAAGTACCTGATGCTGTGATAGTATACTTCTTCTTTCCCATTGCCATCATCCTGCGCCGTAAGGCAAACTGCAAGGGTATCATGCGCTTACAACCTCCTGCACCGCCCACACACCGTTGTATACGTCAAATTCGTAGGTCTTGCTTGCCTCTATTGCCGGAGCCTCGCCTAAATAGTTCGCCCCGCTCACAAATGACACCGCAACCGAGACCGCCGTGCTGAACGTGCCGTGCGCCCAGCCGGAAGCTGGCGGGGTAAACACGTATGTACCCACAGGAGAGGATACGTTATATATAGTGTTTGCCGTCAGCGCCGCGCCGCTGGCGGGGAGGGAGGTTTGCTGTGTGGGTGGCGCGACATAATCAGTGCCGGGAATAGCAGCTTCAAAGAATGAGCCGTCACTTTTTTTTATCATCGGATAATCAGTACGTTCGGACAAATCTACGGTCATTTGGACATACTGATTAAGCACGGCGAGAAGCGCAAGCGGCGATACATAATCGCCTACGCTTGTGTCGGTATCCATGTCTTCAGCTTCCGCCACTTTGCCGTCTACACCCTTGAGCAGGCCGTTAATGCTAGTCACTGTGTTAACCGTTATTTCGTTAGGACCAGCGGGACCCTGTTCGCCCGGTGTGCCGGGGTCGCCGGGGTCGCCTTTCGCTCCCGTATCACCCTGCGGGCCTTTGATGCTGGTGCTTACGGGATTATCCAGCCCACCATTGTTGCTCCATGAGATTATGCCATCGGAAGAGACAGCGGGGGTAAAGTAGGGGCCGGTATCTCCTTTTAGACCATCCGCGCCCTTGGGGCCTTGAATGCCCTGTGGACCTTGTTCGCCCGTATCGCCCGTCGCACCTTTTTCGCCTGTCGCGCCTTTTTCGCCCTGCGGGATGCCGAACTCAAAATCAAATACCTTTGCGGTGTCCGCGCCGCTTGCCGTTACCTTCACGGTGGCGGCGGCTCCGGCGGCGAGGGTGTTTGCCGTGGCGGTGGGCGTGCCAAACCCTGCGGCTGTGCCGGGGTCGCCTTTTGCGCCGGGGTCGCCCTTCGCTCCGGGGTCACCCTTGGCTCCCTGCTCTCCTTGTATGCCTTGCTCGCCTTGTATGCCCTGCAAGCCCTGCGGGCCTTCGGGGCCTTGGATACCCTGTTCGCCCTGTATACCCTGTTCGCCCTGTATACCCTGTTCGCCCTGTGGCCCCCGTATATTGATTGTGGCGGGGTTTTCCAGCCCGCCGTTGTTACTCCACGATAAATCGCCATCAGCGGTCACAGAGGGCGTATAGTGCGCTCCTGCGGGGCCTCGTTCTCCCTTGTCTCCGGGGTTGCCTATAAGCCCTTGTATACCCTGCTCACCTTTGGGAACGCCGAACTTAAAGGTGAACACTTTTGCGGTATCTGCGCCGGAAGCTGTCACCTCTACAGTAGCGGGGGTTCCCGCGTCAAGGGTGGTCGCCGTGGCAGTGGGTGTGCCGAATCCGGCGGCTGCGCCCGTGGGGCCTTGTTCGCCCCTTGCTCCCGTGTCGCCCTTCGCGCCGGGGTCGCCCTTGGGGCCCGTATCGCCTTTAGGGCCAGTGGGGCCTTGCTCACCTTTTGCGCCCTGCAAGGGGCCGTTGTTTACCCACTTGGAGTTTACGCCGTCCCAGATATATATATCATACGGTTCGCCCGCGCCCACGCCGTAAGCGTCGCCAGCGGAGGGGTTAGATACTCCGGCTTGTAATGCGGAGAGGGAAGCGTAATAGCCCAACACGGCAAATCCTTCGCCCGTATCGCCCTTGGCTCCCTGTGCGCCCTGTGGCCCCCTTATATTGACTGTGGCGGGGTTATCCAGCCCGCCGTCATTACTCCACGACAAATCGCCGTCAGCGGTCACAGAGGGCGTATAGTGCGCTCCTGCGGGGCCTCGTTCGCCCGTGGCTCCCGTATCCCCCTTGGGGCCCGTTTCTCCCGTGTCGCCTTTATCGCCTTTCTCGCCTTCGGGGCCTTGGGGGCCAGCGGGGCCAGCGTCGCCCTGCAAGCCTTTCTTGCCCTCCGGGCCTTGCGGGCCGGTAGGGCCTTGCTCACCACGGGGGCCTTGCAAGCCTTGTATACCCTGTTCGCCCTTGGGGCCTTGTATTCCTGCGGGGCCTTGTACACCCTGCGGGCCTTGGAGGCCTGTGGGGCCTATTTCACCCTTTTCACCCTGCGGGCCTGTGGGGCCTGTGGGGCCTGTGGGGCCTGTCGCGCCTAACGCCTGGGATACTAAGTCCTGAACCTCGGCAAGAAGCTGTTCCGCCACACTGGGGGTGGGAAGATTGGAACCGGGAAGGTCGGCTATTATCTCAATGGGCCGCGTTCCCGTCCACTTGGCTATGATGTTCTTCTCATCGTTCGCCAGAGTGGCTAAAAGTGTGAGGTTCATCATGCCCCGCTTGCCCGTAAACAGCGGCGTGATATGCCATGTAAGGGTTATTTCTTCCCCCACATCTTTATACAGCACATACCTTGCTTCCGTGCCGTCCATGGGCCAGTACGCCTTTATGGTGAAACCTGCGGCGGCAAGGTCTACATCACGGGAATCTAAGGGTATGCTGATAGTGACGGTATCCGCCAGACTTTCGCCCTCGATAACAAGGGACTGTATAGGGGTGGTGAGAAGATACTTTCCGTCAACCGTTATTCTGTGCATTGTTCGTCCTCCGCAAGTTTTTCTAAGGCCAGAATACAGCCTAATTTCGCGTCTAAGTCCGCTTTTGATACAACAGGTATAGAAGTATTAAGTGTGCGTATTATCGCTTGTATAACGGCTTTCTGTTCGTCTGTCATTGTTCTAACCTCTTTATCCTTTCGTCAAGTTGTCTAAGCAGGCTATGTGTAGCCTGTGCGTCAGCCCACAGAATAGCCGGAACGCGGTCATATTCCACCGATTCAGCCGTTACCTCCCGCGTTTCTTTGTCAGTTTGGTAATCCACCAGCCACGGGAATTCCGTTTCAAGCTCTTCGGCGATAAAACCATAAAAATAGCGGCCTTTGTCTAAGCCGCTTTTAGGGGTGTATGTGACCGCCCTCACGCGGTCTATTCTGTCGCTTACGCTGTCATACTCCCTGATATCGTGTACCTCCTTTTTATATCGTATGGAGGATGAAACCATACCTAAAGAGTATCCACCGCCACCCGAATAAGAAACTAATCGAGCATTGGCACTGCCGCTTGCACTCGGCGGGGATGTCATAAAGAATCTGTTATCAGTCGTTAAGTTACCCTCAGCATATAGATTACTTTTTACTGACAGACCGGAATATCCCTCTATATCCACGGCTCCTAAGGTCAGTTTTCCGTATGTATTGCCATACAAAGTGACACCGTTACCCGTAAGATTGTTTCCGTTTATGGTAAATCCGGCAATCGTACCGCCTGATGCCGTAAGGTTGCCGGTGGTCACTGAGCCGCTTACGGTGGCATTTACGCACGTCATTTTGCCGTTTGTATCTATCTTGAAGTTGTTGTTCGCCGTTACAACGCCGTTAAGGTTTATCTTTGACGCGCTTATTGATACCGCTTCCGAGCTTTGATTTATGGTGGAAATAACATTGTCCTTGGTGACGGTGCTCGATAACCCCTCGGCGGTTATTTCAAGCTGTGTCTGCATACTCTGCGTCCATGTGGTAGGCATACATACGGTGTTATCTACCACCCACGCCGAACCCGTGTAACGCTTTATTTCCTTTGTCGAGGGATTGTACCAGTATTCGCCCTCCTTTGCGCCCGTAGGCGTGGCGGTCTGATTGTATTTAGGGGAGATGACCGTCTGCCACGCGGAACCCGTCCATACCTTTATCTTGCCATCGTTGTACCATTGATACCCCGTGTTCGCGGTTTTCTGGTCTTCGTCCCACCCTAAAGAGGGGTCGGTGTCGGATTCAACGGGGGTCAGGAAAGCTACCCGTGTAACCGTCTGTTTCATTCCCTCAACGGTCATTTCTATTTCATGGGCTGCGCGTCCGGCTATGAGCGTCCGGCGGTTCTCCGCGCTTATGGCGGGGCGTGAGGGGGAGCCGGAGCTTATGTACTGTATCCTTGCCCTGCCCTTAAATGTCAAGTCCATGCGGTAAATGGGGAAGGTGTAAGCCCCATCGTCCGTGACTACCTTTATCATGTCGCCCGCTTCCAAAGACCAATCGCCCTTTGCGTCCAACTCGACAGGCGTAAACGCCGCAAAGGAGTTTAAGCGGTTATAGATTACCTCTGCATAAGGTCTTATCTGTGCATCGGTATAGCCATACAGCATAGGGCAATCTATTATCTGATAAGCGTTCGTCCCCGTTCCGACTATTACGCCTATATCCTTTTCGGAAGCGGCTACTTGTAATTTGTCTATCTTGGCTACCTGATACTCCGATACCACGGCGTTATAATAGTCCGCGGAATTGGCGGTCTTATTAAAGGTGATATCGGTATCGGTGAACCACGCCAGCTCACATACCCCGCTTCGGGATATGCGGGCAAAGGAACACGCCGCCTCGGCTATCCATTGCAGAACTTCCCGGCAGAGAACATCTTGCGTCCTGAACAGCGGCGAATCAAAGGTTTTCCCCGAATTGGGGAAGTCTGCCGTTGAAGCAGGTACGCCGACATGAGCGCAAAGCAATGTGAAAATATTTTTTAGTGTAGTCGGATACGAAAGGGAATTAAGAAAAGCATCTGCGCTCACATCGAATTTTACCATTCTGTCATGGGCGGTGATGCTTATTTTTTTAGGTTTAAGTTTGTCGGGCTTTTCGGAGATAAACACGCCCAGAGGAACGTATTCGTATTCTTCCCCCACGAGTACGCCTATTGAGGCGGTGAACTCCGTACCGTCAAAGTTAAAAGAGGATAGCCCCCCGTCAAAGTTAAGGAGTTCTATCCCCAGTTCTGCGGAACAGGCCGCGCCTATTGTCAGTTCTTCGTCCTCAAATGCCATGCTTGAATAGGTCAAGCCGGAGATAGAGAGGTTTTGTTCCGCTATCTGATTTTCGCCGAATGTCAGCTTTAGCTTTTGGGGCTTGCCCGACATTACGGCGTTACGAAAGCCTGTGCTTACTGTATACATTTTGCCTCCAATAAAAAAGACACCCGAAGGTGTCACGGGGGGATTCTATTTAAGTTCAAGTGTAATTTCGGTTTTCTCGTCTGAGAGACTGAAAAATCTCTCTATCACTAATTCCACTGGCAAAGTTGCATTTCGCAGCATGAAAGTCTTATCAACCCTTATTGGGGTGTCTGCCTTGACTTCTGTTCCCCATTCTACGCAATCCTTATTGTCATAGTAGTCTGTTTCTAACTGAATTCCATCTTGAAACGCCTTACAGTACGCTACTACATCAAAACTCGTTGGTTCATCGCCATAATTAACGAACTCGAAAACAACGTTTAAACAATCTTCACCCGAATAATTCTTGACTATCGAGTGTGATATATACGTGACCTTAAAATCTCCCTGGTCGAAAACTCCTGGAGTTTTTTCTTTCTCTCGCATTGTTCCAGAAGGCGTGTGAACTGGCTGCGGGGCGGCGCTGTTTTCCTTATTACTTTCCACAACACCGCTGATCTCGTTCTCGCTCTCTACGGAATAGTTCCGCTCATTTGTCTGCTCCGTTCCTCTCATACCACGTGTCAGCATTGACAGTAAAGAGAACACTATCAAGAGGCTTATAACGTAGAACCACCACTTCTTATAGAAATTCTTCTTATTGAAGCTGAGGAACGTAGTGATGAAGTAAGCGATTCCGAACATCAAGGCGAAGAAAGACCAAATAGACAGGTCGCCATATTGGGTCGAACCCGCAAATCCGATGAATGAGCCAATAATCCATATTACCGCTGCTATCAGGCTTCCAATAGGTTTCTCCCTTGTGCTTATTCCTACAATACCAGCTATCAGAAGTGAGAACGAAAGGAGGATACCGATCAAACCGCTTGCTACTGTTTCCTCTGATACCAAAGCTCCTAAGGAAGTAACGGCGCAAGATTGCAACATGGAGAATATAAACAGGACTATGCTTACGATTCCGAGAACAAGTTTTGTAGTGGAAACAGCTTTGCTCTGCTTAGGCTTCTTTCTTCTCCTCTGCAAAAGGTCTGTACCGCAATCGGGACAAAATCTTTTATCCGTGTAACTGCCACATTTCCGACATTTCATAACAAACCCCCTTAAAGATATGTAGTTTTATTATCACGCCTTTAGGGGGAAGTGTCAATACTCTATTACCGTCATGCTCAAAGAAATATACGCCTTGTTCTTATCACCTTCGGGGAACCAGATAATTTCTTCTTTCCTGTCGCCCACATAAAATGTGCCGGAATAGTTGCCCGCAAGGGTTTTAGGGTTCGGACAGGTAAAAGGAAAGCTGTCGGAATCGACAGCCTGTAATATCGCCGAGCACAGCTCCCATGTCAGCACGTCCCACGACAATTCAACGGTCAGCTTCTGCGCTACCATTGTTCGGTTGAGTGTGCCGGAAGCGTCTCTTTCAGCCTCCGTGTCAAGGTCGGCGAGTGTCATATTCAGTTTAGAGGGGTCGGGGAGCGTATAGCTCCCCGCCTTTAAGCCTATATCATATCTATACATCACACGTTACCTATGGCAATATTGTTCATATTGACCGATTGATTGACTATCCTGCCCAGCTTCGCAGAGGGATACAGTGCTATCTCCATATCCTTATCCGCTATTCTCTTGAGCAGGGCTATGATGGTTTGGGTATCCTTATCGTTCAGCCCTCCCATTATGGATTGCAGCTTGTCAAGGGGGGCTATGACTTCGGGATTGTTCTTAGCGTTGGCGTATTCGCCTACCTGCGCCAATGTGTAACCATACACCAGGCCGCCCTTTGCAAAGGCGGGTACTCCTATGCTCGTATCAACATTCAATGCACCCTGCAAGGATTTGGAAATATCCGCCATCGACCGCACGGCAGCGGCTTTTCCGCGCTGGATGCCTTGCGTCATGCCCGCCATAATGTTTCCGCCTATTCCGGCGAATACCTTTGAAGGAGAGTGAATGCCGAATACGCTCTTTGCGGCATCTATAACGCTTCTGAACTTGTCTGTTACCCAATTTTTGAATGAAGTCCAGGCGTTATTTATGCCCTGCTTAATACCGTCTATAATAGCGGAACCAACTTCCTTGAGCTTGTTAGCCGCGCCGCCCACTATGCCGAACGCGCTCTTAATCGCATTCATTACGGGGGTAAAGATATTGGTTACTACCCATGCGCCGATTGTGGCAAGAACATTTTTAATACCTTCAAGCATACCTTGAATAACATATCCGCCTTGTTCCGCCATGACGGTGGAAGGAGAGTGAATGCCAAATGCCCTTTTAAACCCTTCGATGAATGGCCTGCATATATGCTCATATATCCATGTGCCGATATTGACGAGAGCATCTATGATACCCAAGAACAGGCCAGCAACAACATTGCCTCCAGCTTGTTCCATAATGCCCCTCCACCACTCCGTAACGCTTTGCCATGCAGGTTCTATCAGCCCGACAAAGAACGCCGTAAGGCCGCCGAGAGCCGCTCCGATGCCTTCAAAGAGCTTATCCACCAGCCCGTTCCAGTCAATGGTTCCTATGAATTGCGCTACCTTGTCGCCCAATTCCTGCCAATTTACCGTTTCAAGCGTCTGAATGGCAACGTCAAACAGGCCGCGGAACTTAGCATTAAGCATTTCCGCTATGAGTGCCACATCAAGGTTCTCCACCCATGCGTTTATAGCATTTCCTAACCCCTGCCCTAATCCGGCCCAATCGGTTTGCGACCAGAATGTATATAGAATATCGATTATGGCGTTCATGCCGTCCGCTATAGTTTTGCCCATCAAAGACCAGTCAAAATCAGCTATAAAGCCGTTCATACCGTCCGTAATGGCCTTCATTATTTCTACACCCTTAGGCCGCAGGGTATTGTTTATCCAGTTATCCAGAATAGACATGCCTTTATTCATGCCTTGGGCGATTATCTGACCCACGCCATACCAATCACCTGCGGCAATAGCGGCTTTAAGTTTGTCTATCCATTTTGCTATATCAGTCGGGAGAATATCGGCTATATCGGTTTCCTCGAACATCTTACCGATATCTCCGGCGCCACCACCGCCGCTGTCCTTTTGCTGCTGGATAAGGTTTATCTGGTCAAATCCCGCAAGAGTGCCTTTTAGTTCTTTTGCGGCCTTGCTGGATTTATTGAGGGATTTAGCGTAATCCTGCTGGACATAAGCGGCTTTTGTGAAAGTGCTTTGCCCTCTTAGCTTTGCAAACATCGCGCCTATCATATTGAACAGGTTAGCTATTGCCATCGTAACTTTTGTTATAACAGGCATAATGGCTTGCAACGCGGGCAGGAATGCGCTTGCGATAGAGTTCTTTGCATAAGTAAATCCGCTCTGGAGGTCTGATAATGTGGCATTAGCCTTTTGAGAGGCCTGCGCCATATTCTTAAACCCTTCCTGCACACCCATTATTACGGCGTTTATGCTTCGCCATATAATCATACGGGACAGGATTTTGCCGACCGCTTTACCTAATTTTGAAAAAGACCTGTGTGTTTTGGTTGTCACGCTTTTTGCTATGGATGGCAGTTTACTAAAAGACTTCTTGATTGAAGAGCTCATTTTAGTAAACGCATTTGCGCCTTTCTTGGCTGCTTCTTTTGCTTTCGCTACCAGTTTAGAAAATCCGCCTCCGCTGTTGCCTATTTCTGCCTCGGCCTCCTTGGCCTTTTCTTTCATCTTCCGTATCTGCTCGGTCACAGACAGGATTTGCCCCCGGACACGTTCAAGCCCCTGCCCTGTGCCGCCGCCCTCGGACAGCTTTTCTTCCACGCCTAAGAGCCTTTGCAGCTTATTATAAAGCTCATCGAGCTTCATGTTGAACAGCTCGGCAGTATTCGCTTCCTTAACAAACTTTTCCGCTAAGTCACGGCTTACGGGCTGGGCTTCCTTCGGTACTATGGCTTCCGCTTCGGCTTCCGGGTTGCGTCCCTTATAGGCGTTCGCCCCGAATCCGGCAGGAACCTTGCTCATCGCCTCGTCTAATCTGCGCTCTACTTCCTCGGCGGTCTCCGCGACCTTATTTAAGGATTCGCATTGCCCGTCCGCCATCTGTTCAAACGCATTGCTCTGTTCGCTTGCGCTGGCGGATATTTTGCGCGTCTTTTCATTGAGCATTTCGGCTGCCTGTGCGGCTTTCCGCTGCGCGGCTTCAAGCGCAAGGTTTGACTTGGCTATATCGTTCGCGTACTTCACCCTTGCGGCTTCGGTTTTAAGCGCTTCCCTTTCCGCTGCGGCTTGTGCGCGTATGGCCTTCGCGTTCTGCATACTGCTTGCCGACTGCTTTACAAATCGGTTAAGTCTGGTTTCCAGCTCGGTCAAGACCTTCTCGGCGGTTGAAGCATCACAACCGACTAAAATTTGTAATTCTTCAACGACCACGGACATATCCTCCGAATTTATTTCTTATTTCGTCTATCCTGTTGTCAAGGCTCCGCTCCCACGATGCAGGAACAAACAGTTCTTCGTACTTCGGCAAATCGTGCTTGGACTTGGAGAACATATTGCTTATGTTGGCGGCAATAAACCTTGATACCAGCACGCTTGAATAGTACATTTCCCTGCACTGGTTTTCCTCGCGGGCTTCGATATAGTCTACAATATCGGCGGGTTCATGCTCCCAAAACTGGTTTGGGAGCATTCCCGCCATGCTTGCACGTTTGAGCAAATCGTAGATTATATCGGTGAAGTCCTTTTCAATGTTTTTCTTAACGTCCTCGAACTGCTCTCTTAGCGAACGACGCTCTTTGCCACGTCCGCCGCCGCCGCCGTTATCGCCTCGGTCATTGCCGCCGACATATCCAGTTTGTTTAAGGGCTCCCTCATATAGTCCTGAATGCTCTGCCCTTTCAGGTCTACACGACCGAAAAAACCCATACCGTAAGCGAAGTTCACCAGCTCGGTATAGATGTCCTCCATGTAAGTACCCTGCTCCATGAGCTTGTCAAACTCGTCAAACACTGCCTGCTTATTCTTGGGCTTGGGGTTTGCAAACGACATTACCACATCTGCAAAGAAATCCAAATCGCCCTGCTCGTAAGCGGTGAGGAACTTTACTTTGAGATTAGGAGCACCTATTTTCTGTTTGAGGTCGCAATAAGCCTTGCAGGAGGCTTTAAGTTCAAATTCACCGATATTCATGCTGTTCTCCTTTATACGGGGGTAGTTACGGTTTTGCCGTTGAACAGGTCAACATAGGAAGTCGTTTCGCCCTGGAATGCGATATACACGGAATCGCCGACAAGGTTGACGGAGAATGCGCCCGTCTGGGCGTTGTTCGCCTGCTGACCGCCCGCGTACATGGATACGACCTTGCCCTTGTACAAAATGCCGGTTCCGATTTTGCTCGGGTCAGAAGGTATCTCGTACTCTTCGTAAATCCAGATAACATCACCGACCAGAAGTCCCATCTTCGCCATATTGCCGGTCTCGGCGGTGAAGTCGGGAACAAAGGAATACTCGAATACGGGCATTTCCTGCTGACCGGCAAGGTTACGCACGAAATATTCAGATATAATGTTTACGGAAACCTCGGAGGGTGAGCCGCCCTTATCGGGGGTCTGGGTAAGACCGGCTATCTCGGTCTTGTTTGCCATAGTGTAGGCGGTATCATAAAATACGCGCTGGCCTACGGAAGCCTGATACTGTGCCATATATTTCTCCTTTTAAAAAGTTTTGGTTTTTTTGAAATAGACCACGTTGACGTGCCATTTGCCGCTTGAATCGCGGTATGGCTCTGTCGTGCGGGTCTTTATATAGTGTTTTTCCAACATTGCGGCGTGAAGCTTATCGGACAAGTCAAGGACGCCCGTTAATCCCTTAATGCTTATATAGGTCTCGCCCCATACGCCGCACTTTATTGATGTGGCGGGCAGGGCTTCACCCTCCAGCGACTTTACCGCCGTTTCCTGGGTTATATTCAGCGTGATGACGGGAAACCTTTCGGGGGTCTCGTCAGATTCCGGCTGAACCTCGACCTTCAGTCTTTCGCTCAAATATTTTTGAGCGTCTTTGTAGATATTCGTCATAACAGTTTCCTTATCTCGTCCGCCACGGACTGAACAACAAAATCCTTTGCCGCGTCAAAGGCGGGCTTCATATAGGGATGAGCGTGTGCGCCATAAACCTTGTAGAATAGTCCCTTCTTGCTTAGGACTGTCTCAAAGTTGTACTTGCTCAGGTCTGCCATGCTTTCATGCACGTACCACGGGATTTTTGCCGAAGAACCCAGCTCGTTATAAATACCCGTGCCGTATTCCAGCGTCATAGCCTGCGGGATAGCTGCGGTATGTACCTTCCCTTTTACGGCCCCCGTTTTTTCATCGAAGATGGTAAATTCTATCGAATCCTTCAACTCCCCCGAATCAACGCGAACCATGGAAATAGCTATATCTGCCATTTCCTTGCCGCCGCTTTCTGTCCCTTTTCGAATGGCAGACTGAATATCCGGCCTTTCAAATCTCCGTATTACCTTAACTTTTACGTTAAACATACTTCTTTGCCGTATATGTCGCGAACCCACGGGCGGAGTTGACAGATTCCACAATATAGCTTGGCGTTTCCTGCGGGTCATTCAAGCAGATTCCGTCACCCTCGACTATCTGAACAGGACCGTCGGAGGGGTCTTTGCAGATTTTGATATATTCCTTGATACGTTCGCCGTACATAGCTATATCCTCTGCGCTTCCGGCAGAGTTAGCCACAAGCTTATACCGTCTGACTAAGGCCCATTCTGAAACAACAGTCTGCCCGTTCATCGTCTCCTTAATGGGGGCAAGCACATAAACGTCCTTCTTATCCTTCGCTCTCATACACCGCTCCTAACGGGTTCATTTTGCCTTTTAAGGCCTGTTTAAGGTTCTCGGTGATATCTATATAGTTAGTGGACACTCCCGCCGCTGACTGGGAATTAAAGGCTTCTGCGCCCATCTTCCCTATCGCCTTTACCGCCGCGTCCTCTATATAGGGCTCTAACCACTTCGGAGGCTCCTTGTAGCGGGTAATGGCACACGCTACTGCGGTATACCGCTCCAAAAACATCAGGACAACGCCATCCGGCGCACCCGTTTGAAGTTTTACGTTGTTTACCATTACCTCATTCATTTATTCCTCCTTCTTGGGGCGGCCCCGCCGCTTGGGTTCTTCTTCCTTAAACTCTCCGTCGTGTTCGTATCCCAGGGCGATAAGCTTTCTTATCGTCGCTTCGTTGGAAGTCTCAAAAAGGCCACGCACAAACTGTGCTATGGCCTTATCTTCCTTCACATCAAAGGGGATACTCGTTTTGTTCCCCTGATAGAATTTCATGGTTATTCAGTGGTGAGGTTGGTTATCTTGCCGTGGAGCCATTCAGGACCGTAGTTCAGACCTACCTGTCCGAATATCTCACCCTTCTTGCCAGCGCCAGCCTTAGCCAGCTCCTCAAAGAAGAAGTTGCCCTTGCCGGGGGTGGGCTGCTCCACAAGATGCACTACATCACGACGGAAAAGAAGTATCTGGTCTTTGGGCATGGCGCGGGAAAGAACTATGCCCACATCGCCGAAGTCGGTGATAAGGCGGGTCACGTTCACACCGGCCTCCATGCGGGAATCCGGCATCTGCATGGAACCCTCATACAGCGCGGAAATAGCCGCCTTCTGGAAGGAATTGCACATCAGTATCATGCCGTTCACGTCGCCGCCGTTGTCGAAGATGGACTTGACCAGTGACTTTATCATGGCCTTGGTCAGCGCGGCAGCGGTAGAACCTGAACCCTTCGCGTCTATGACGTTGGTGGTCAGCGCGGTAAGAATACCACGGGACTTGTTGATGGTAGCATCGGTGGTAGCGGCGTTGTACTCGCCCTGCAAGGAAGTGAACTCTATATCGTTGGCGATATTGAGCATCTGGCGGGAAATCTGCCAGTTCCACTCGTCGCCGGGGTTAGCCTGCTGACCGGCTATGTTGATACCGCTCATAGTACCCATGTTAGATTCCTTGGCATAGGAAATCTCACAAGCCCTCTGGTATATCTGGGTCACGTTGGTGTGCTGGGTGCGGGTTATCTTCTTGGTGTCAGGCGCGGTCATGGATGCCTGCTCGGATATGGCAGGCTGGGAGGGAGTGTCAAGGGAATACTCCTGATCTACCGCGAACTGAACGTGATTGGTGTACTGAGGCTCCGCTATAAGGTTTATAAACGGGGTCTGGGTGTTGCTCTTGGTGTAGAGCAGGCCGGAATAGTTAGGTACTGCAAAACTCATTATAGGGGCGTTTGCCATGATATTTTCTCCTTTAAGTTAAGTCTATTTTTTTTGATTGCGCGAGGGTCATAAGCTGCACTTGCTTAAGCATATTGCCCGACTTGACAGCTTCCGCCCACTCCGCTTTGAGCTGAGCGGCTTCATTTGCCTCTGCCCCGGAAGCAGGGGGTGTGCCGCCGCCCAGAAGGTCAGTTTTCGCTTTCTGCTCCGCCGCGATTACCTTAGCGGACAGAAGCTTTACGATGGAGTTCGCAAAGGCCGTAGCCTTATCCGCCTCCGTGAATGTAGGCATTTCGGGGAAATCGTCCTCTTTCAGCCCTGCTCCGGCAAATATCTTGCCTATTTCAAGGCTGCAAATCTTAGTCTTGTATTCGTTCTCCGCATCCTTTGCGGCTTTTTCCGCTTCCGCTCTGCGCTGCTCTTCCGTCATTTCCTTCTCCTTATAGGATTTAAGGTTCCTCGACAGTTCGGCGGCCTCGGAGGCTTTTTTGTCGAATACATCTTTTTTTACATATCCTGTGTAATCAGGTGTAAATTCATAAGAGGAATAAAGCGCAAGCTTTTCCTCGGCGGTCATATCTTCCCGATAGCCTTCCATTTTGGTAATGTCTATTTTCATTTTTTCTCCTTTGGGATTTATGTCTTCTCTGACAAAATGGGATTTATGCCTTCTCTGGCGTAAAATAGCACCGGCAATTAGGGTGTTTTGTCGGTATTTTGTCTATTGGATAAATTTTTCCGTTACGTTCTTCACACTCTTTGCAAACTTTTTCATCATTCTGTGTGTGCCACTTGATTTTTTTATAACCGTTGTCCTTAAAAGCCCTTATTACGGTCCTGTCTTCAACGGTTATGGCGAATTGGTCTGTTTGCCACGTCACATAATTCAATCCCCGCGTGAAATCCTGCTTTATCGGGGGATAATTGATAGTAGGGGGGTCTTTGCTGGAGTGCTCGGCATCAGCGATTATAGATTCAGCCAATCTTGCCCCCTTTCTTTCCAGTTCTTTTGTGAAAACATATTTAACAACAGGGTCGTAATCGTCCAGAATACCTATTACCCACGCTTCGAGTATCTTTCCCGGCCCGTTATGGTCTGCGTATGCTTTCTTGGCGATGTCTAAATACGCTTCTTCGGACAATCTCAGGATTTTTCTGTACAGAAGATTTATCTGGTCGATTACCTTTGTGTTGGAATCAATATAAAAGAGCGTTTCCTTAGTTTTCAGAAACGCCCTCGTTATTGTTTTTTTCAGGCTCTTCGCCCGTTCGTCCCCGTACTCGTACATTCATTGCCTCCGCTATTTCGTTTGCCTCCTGCTTATCCTGTTCAAGCTTCCGCTGATGAGCGGCCTCAGAATCCTCCACGAAGGACACCATATCAAGAATGTCCTTATCTGAAAGTAGCCCGGAGCCCTTGACTTGGGTCATAAATTGCGCCTCGTCCGTCATAGAGGAAGGAATATTCCTTGCGAACGCCACATCTAACACTTCCCAATTATAGTGGTTGGCGGTTCCCTCATTCATCAGCGCGGTTATCTTCTGCGCCCTGCCCTCCAGCAGACCTTTTTCAAAGTTACGTTCATACGCTATTATCGTGTTATCCATACCGTAGTTCTGGTATCTGACGGCCTGGATATTCTGATACACTTCGGCTATTTCAGTGGGGTTGGTCTGGCCTAAAGAGGCGTATATATCGCCAGTCAGAATGTCGAAGTACCCTTGAATGGATTGTATGTCAACATTCTTTATCAGCCATTCAACCTTATTATCCTCGCCCAGATATAAGGTCTTGAATTTGGACAGCCTTTCGTGAAGTTCTTCTTCGTCCTCATCGGTTTCGGGCTGCATATAGCCAATCATAAGAAGAATGGCCTCATCGTTATATTTGAACGTGTTGGAAACGTTGTTCAGGATGGCGTTTCTCGCGTGAACCAACGGAAGAACCTTTTCAAAATACCCCTCCCTGTTTGGCATGGGATATTCCACAATGGGTATGCCACAGGTCTTAAGCAGCGCCATTTCGGAAGCTGTAGCGGGTTCCTCCCGGACGTTGCCGTCAAATATATACTTTGTCCAGCGGTCATCCGTAATCAGTTCATAGGTCTCATACTTCCGATTATCCACGAGCGAAAAATATTCTTCTCGAATGATAAAAGCCGTGGGGTTGCGGTCTATGGTCTGGTCGTGGAACAGCATTGCCTTTCTGGTATCCACGGGCTTGAACTTTGGAGCTATCAGGCCGTCCCTTTTAGAAGCGTATATCCGTTCGTATGCCGTGCCGCATATCAGCGCGGAAGTGGCAAGCCGCATATTCTCTTTGTCCTCATGGTTCCGGCGCATTATCGCACGATAGCGGTTCAAATATGCGTCGTCCCTCGGATTCTTATCGGGCAAATCCTCAAACTGCATCTTAGGCCGCCCGGCAACATCGGAAGTCTTTTTGACTACCGTATTCGTCTGAACGTAGTATTTGCACGGTGAGCCTATGAAGTACCCGGCGGCTATGTCTACCGCGTATTTAGGGATAGGGGAATATATGCCATTCAGGTCAACGCAGTCGTACTCCTTATACATATCGCACCTTTTCAGAATGGAATCCTCCAGCGCACAGCCGAATACGGTTCTTATGTTATCCCCGTTTATCCTGCGGGCTTCTTCCCGCGTTAAAATCATTTCTGTCACAGTATCCTACCTCCGCCGATAAGCTTAGTACCGGCAAATATATCATATCCCAGGGCATATGAAAGCGCGTCTATGCCGTGGTTGTCCGCGTCCTCCGGTATGTCTAACTTCTGTCCGGCGGAATCCGTTTTCCACCGATAAACCTTAAACTCTCCTATCAGATTCACGCATTTATGGTCGATTATTATTTCATAGTCGTGCAACCAGTCTATTCTTCGGGTGATAGCGGACTTCGCCCCCTTGGCTTTGCCCTTCTTGCACTTGTCCGCATGGATACCCATCTCTTTAAGTTCTTTGATACGGTCAGGCTCCGCCGCGTCACAGTACACTACATGGCCCAGCGCCTTATTGTAGATCAGCTCCCCGTATTGGCGGGTAGTGACCTCGTTCACAAATAATTCATCAAACACATATATCTTGTGGTTATGCTTATCCAGTGAACACTTGACGAAAGCGCAGGGGTGATTGTATCCGAAGTCGCTCCCGACACGGATATTCCTGAATTCCCTGCCGGACAGGTCTGCAATATTCCAGTGCTTCCCGCGCTCGAACACGGTAGAACCCAATCTGCCAAAATTCCCTAAAGTATCTACCCATAATCTCTGTCCGGTTGATTGCTCCCTTTTCTGAATATCTTCCTCGGTGAGAAAACGGTTGTCGGCATAAGTCGTTTTCAAAATAAAAACATCTGAACCTTCGACCACACCTCTTGCGGTCTTGTCTTTCAGGGTCAAAGCCTTCAGTTCGTCTATCGACTTCACATCGGGGTGATGCCACAAGGGTTCAAAAAAGACCTTATAAAGCCAGTGCGTTTCAGGAAACGGGTTGAACGCCATTATTATTCTCTTGTTCGGCTGCGGTAATCCTCTCAACTTCGCGTCCTTATCAATACCTCTCAAACAGTTGTCCAGAACCTCAAACGCCTCATAAGAAGGACATTCGTCGCCTTCCTCCATGAATATGTCGGTCAGTATACCCTTCTTCGGCTTCAATGACTTCAATCTCCGCGTTTCCTCCAGCGCACCAAAGATTATCTGACGGCCATTATACAGACAGGTAATAGTCATGGTGGACTTGTCTACCGAAAACTCGTCTGTAAGCCCCCATTCGTCTATTACAGAGATTATTTCATTGAAGCAAGAGGTTCTTAAGTCTACCTTGTAATAACGGCACACAAGCCAATTATGGCCGTTATAGGTATCGGCTACTATCTCCCTTACAATGTGGTTCGATTTGCCGGAGCCGCGTCCGCCGAAGATGAGCTGCACTCTCGCTTTCTCATCGAGGGTGCAGGCGTACACATCGTTGAAATCGTCCTTGAGGATAAGGCGCGGTTCACCGTTACGCAGTTTGAAGTAATAGACCACATCGTTAGGGTCAACGTTATACTTGGCACAAATTGTGTAAATGTCCATTTTGTGGGGGAGAAAAAATGTGCGGGGAACTATATGTTTGGCGCGTCCCCCCTACAAAAACCACCCCCCCCATGGCACCCCCCCTCCGATTATGCAGCATATACATACATTTTTACAGTGCATAAACGGGGTTATCCAGCAGCACTTTTGTATATATATATACAGTATGCAGGTGCTAACCCCGTATTATACGACACTTTATACATTTTATTTTATAACTATTCGTTAAACTACACTTTAACGCATAGTTGAGCCGGAAATATACAGACTATGTAGACGCTATACATTGCCGCCAGACCGCCCGAAACCGCCTCTAACCACTCTATCAGCATCGGCCTGGGCGACCTCTACCCGCACCCCGTCAACGTCCCCGCAGCGGCTCAAAATAGCCAGGGCGGCGGCTGTAGAATCCCGTGCGTAGGGGGCATTTAGGTTTTTTTCGAGAACTTTTTGCGCACGAGAACGCATCCGCTGGTAAAATTTATCATCCTCCTTGCCCCGCTCCGCCAGCTCCTTGTCCAGTGCTGCTTGAAACACCGGGAACTCGCGGAACCACCGCCACACGGTGATTTTGTTTACGCCTACCCGGTCGGCAATCTCCTTGTATCCGCTCATGTAATGGGTGCTGCCGTCCTCCTGCTCCTCGCCCCATACCCACAATTTGACCGCTAATCGCTGCTCGTCTGTTAGTCCTGGTCTACAATGGGGCTGTCCTCTATATTGCTCTTTACTGCTTGCCATACGTTACACCTCCTCAATCCGCAACGGTAATTTGTTTATTGCGATAGTTTATCCCCCCTTTATGGGGGGACTTTGACAATCTTCTCAATTTTTCTTTTTTCTTTTTTCCACCCCTTCGGGGGGGGCGGTCTAATACTCCATATTGGTATTATAATAGTTATTTACCCCCACTAACCCCCGCAGCAAAAGATTTTGCCTTAAATGATATAAGAGGGCTATATCAGCCCTCTTTTTTTATGTCCTCATAGATCAGATCGGTTATATAGGCGTTAATGCTTTTTCCCAACTTTTCCGCCCGTTGTTTTATTTTTTCTTTTTCTCCTGCTTTTACTGTGATGTTAAGTCGTTCGTACATTTTTGAGTTATATTTTCTTTTTGCCCTCGTTGCTGATGTGCCCATGTTATCACCTCCGCAAACATTATATCACGTCCGGCATACTGGCGCAAGTATATCTTCCTAATTCTTTAATGCTTTTCCCTAAATATTTCAGTTGACTATATACTCCCGTGAGTATATAATAGAGACAACGAAAGGGGAACCACCCCGAACAATGGAGGTTATAAAATGGCAAGCTACAGAATCGAGAAGAACGCACAATATAACAGCAATGAAATCTATTTTGAAAGCAAACCCGCCGCCGAGGTTTTAACCGCTCTGCGCGGTCTGAAAATGCGCTGGAACCCCCAAAAGGGTTGCTGGTACGGATTTGCCGCGCAGAATGACATATTAGCGGCCATCGGCGAGCATGATAACGAGCCGGGCGGCACGATCTCCGAGGGTTATTTAGGGGCTACCCGCTGGGATGGCAACAAGTCCGGCAAACACCTATACGGAGCGGAGCTTAGCAAGGCCATCCGGGACGACATCAGGGCGGCAGGAATTAAGGGCGTAACGGTGAGCTGTAAGACCTACTCCGGCGGCCAGCACGTCACAGCCAAAATCAAGATAACAGAGGCCGACATGATAAGCCGCGAGCAGTACATAGCAGACTACACCATCAGCACAAGCCGGGCATGGATATATGATGGCAAGTCGGGCGAGTGCATACACATTGACAAATATTATAAGTTGGACGGCGCGGAGAAGGAGCGCATCAGGCAGGCCGCCGCCGAGTACGATTATAAGCAGGCGGCGCACGGGCAGGACATCAACCAGTACAGCATAGACAGGGAGACCGCTTACACTGCCGACACTCTCCGCAAGCTGCACAGGGTCAAGGCCATAATCGAGGCATACAGATACGACGGTACCAACAGCATGGTTGACTACTTTGACACTAATTTTTACTACGACTTGCAGACGGTGGCGGCGTAAAGCCGCCCCCGCCGTATGATTTTAAGGAGGTACAATATGCGCTATCAGGTCATCACATGGACAAGGGGCGAGGGGCACGACGAGCGGCGGGAGTTTAGCACCCTCGCCGAGGCCCGCGCCGCCGCCCGTATCTACCGCCGAGAGTGTGACGGCGTGGGGATATATGATTTCCGGCTTGGGGTCATTCGGGAGACTTTAGGACGGTTCCCCGATGTATGATTGCATGATTTTCACGTTCTGCATGATTCTGTCATCGGGGCCGTACATCAACGCATGATTCGCCGCTTTCAGGGCTTCTCTGGGGCGGCCCGTGTTATAATAGGCTATAGACAGCATATCAAACGGCAACGGCCCCCACGGGTCAGGCTCGCAGATGTATGATAACGGCCTTTCCCGTATGTTCACGCATGATTCGCCGTAATAGATGCATGATTTCCAGTTTTTAGCATAATACATGATTTTCATCATTTCAAACCATGCTTCACGGTATTCGGGGGCCTCGATTATAGCCTTCTGTAGCCACGCCTCGGCCTCTAATTGTTTTCCCTGTATGATTTTACACCGAGCAATAAAACGCATACTGGCGGCCCGCTCAGGCGGCCACACGGCGCTTCTAAGGGCAAGATGTTTCTCCAACGTTTCAATGGCCTTACTGTATTCCCGATGGAACATATATTCGCGGCCTAAGTAATGCATGTTTCTGTCGTTCTCCGGCTCTTCCTTGACCGCCAGCTCCAGAAGCGGCAGATAATTGCTCCGGCTTTTCTTCTCATCGGGCCAATGGTCAACCCTCAACGGCAAATCGCAGTATGATTCTTCGCCGTATGATTTCAGCACTTCGTGAACGGGATTCTTCCAGTAGTATGATTTTGTATGAATTTTATCGGCGTTGAATGATACTCCGTCCCTGCCGTATGATTCATGGCTCCAAACATATAAATATCTTCCCCGCGTCCCGTGGAAGTTTTTCCGTATGATTTCCGCCCAGCCGGGCTGTATGATTTCGTCCAGATCGAGGCATACCAACACGTCCGCATCTTGCGGTATGATTTTCAATGATTCATTTCGCGCTATATCAAATCTCCACGGCTGTATGATTTTGGTTTTTACGATGCAGTTGTATGATTTCAGCTTATCAACGGTTTTGTCTGCGCTCCCCGTATCGAGAACGCAGACATAATCAGCTTCTTTTGCCGTCTCATACCACCTGTCAACGAATTTTTCTTCGTCCTTAGCTATGGCATATACAGCTATTTTCATTTTCTCCCCTCAAAAACCAATTGATGAAATAAATCTGCCCTTTCCCCGTTACTTTCGGGGTGCGGGTTATTTTGGTGCTTCCGTCAGGGTTGGCTATGACCGTTTCCTTTATCTCAAAATATCCGGCTTCCATAGCCTTTTGGGTGGGCATATTCCAGTTTTCGCCCTTCTTACATAACCAGCCGTTATCCCTCAACCATGCGAACATTCTGTTAGCCCCTATGGGCTTCCCGTTCTGGCGTATCATCTTTGCAAGCTGTCCCACTAAGCAACTATCGTGTGAGGCTTGCACGGCCTCCGCAAACAGCACTTTGGGGGCGTTGTGTTCTACTGTCGCTTCAAGCTCCTTCCGCCGCTCCTGCTCTTGTTTAAGGGCTGAAAACACCTTTATGGCGTTGGCGGGGTCGGCTATCATCTGTTCTATCGTGGTCGGCGTGGCGTACATACCATGTTTACGGATTGAGGGTAGAACTTCGTGAATTATCCACCGCTTGAATGCTTTGGCTTCCGGTTTAGTAGAACAAAGCACAAGATGATAGAGACCGGATTCATTCACGCCGTTCACTTCTTGTGTTTTTGTGGGGCTTTGGGGGTGGGTTACTTTTAGTAACCCCCTTTCATCCTCATCCAGCCTGTCCATTGCACGGCTCACCTGCTCTAATTCAAGAGCTTTGCATACATCAGACGCCACAAACCACGGTTCGCCATCCTTAATAGTAGTCCTTATCTCTCCAAACTGGTTGTTGTTAAATATCTGTAATTCGTTCATTTTAACTCCTTTCGTCCAAATCTTATTCTTGTTACTGCCATCCTGAATCAAGCATAATTCAGCACCGTCAATCTGAAGCTGCCGTCATTGTACGGTGTGTCGTCAATCTGTACCGATTGAGGGATTACAAAAGCGGGGACAACCCCGTATGTGAACAACGGGCCGTCGCAGCAGACGGTGCCATCCATACTGACGCGCCATGCGACGCCAAAGGGACCCCGTGAGGAAAGCCACCAGCTTTGTTCACTGCCGTTAATGGTTTTTTTCCGACTAGCTCGACCAGTAAATATAGGCCATGTGAAACCCTCGTCCACTCCTTCTTTGTCGCCGCAGCCTACCATGGTCAACGTGGGAGCAAACACCTTGCGGGTTATATCCTCGGCGCCGCTGCCGTTATACAGCGGGATCGTGCTGGGGATAATCAGTTCTTTAAGCTCGTCGGGGTAGCTGTTGTATATTTCCGTCATGCGTTTGTCCAGGTCTGATCCGGCGTATTTTGCGTTACCGCCGAACCGGCACAGGCTGTGTATGTCCTTGCGGATAAACGCAGCTACACCCGCGCCGAAGTAGCCCAGCGTGTAGTCCGCCAACTCGTAGGTGTCATCCTCGCGGCGCTCGGGGATTTTGATGTTGTTTCTGAATGGTAAATCGCTTATTCTCATTGTTTCCTCCTATTCCGGTATGTCTATGTATTTCATCATTCTGTCTATCGCACGTTCTTCGAGGTGTTCTATTGCCTTTGGGGATTTATCCATTTTTACACCTACCCTGGTATTAGACGGCATATCCCGCGAATAGAAATGTTCGTAAAAGTTATATTTCAACTCGATTACCCTTCTCTGGTTCGCGGGGAACTCATCTAATGCGGCATCTATGAACGCCACGAATGACATATCATCGTTTATTCTTTCCAGCATTTCAGCCATTTGCAGATTATACCGCTCCTTTGCCGCCATGAGCTTTATAGCGCTCCGGGCGGTCGGGTCGGTAATGTCGCTGCCGTGCGGCATACCCGATAAAACCTGTGGGCGGATATCTGCTACCGCTTCCATTCTCTCTTTGATGCTGGCTATTTTTTTATCTATTTCTTTCGCGTTTCTCTTGGCTTTCCCCCAACGAACAAGCAACCGCCTGATGTATGCCCGTTGTTCGCGTTTCGTCATTAGTCCCTCCTTAACAATTCATCTGCCGTTATGTTAAAATAATCTGCCAACCATATGATTCTGCTCGCGGTCGGCTCCATGCTGTCCATCTCATAGTGATAAATGGTCGCCGCGCTTATGCCGGTTTCGCGCTCCATCGCAGCCCGCGACTTACCCTTCTTTTCTCGGTACATTCGTATCCTCTGCCCTATCGTCATGTTTCCTCCATACGCCGCAGTGGCAGTTAGTTTCCTGACCTTCTCTGAACTCCTTGCAGATACATCTGCTTTCCTCATCCTTGATTATCGCGCAGGGGCAGTATCCGCCCCCGCGCCGTATACACTCCCATATATCAGGCCGCAGTAATTCATAGCTCATTCCGCTCCCTCCCATATCAGCGGTTTTCCCTCTGCGTCTACCATTACGCACACGCCGCCTTGGTTTGTCTTTAGGTATTGTACCCCCGTGAGGTTATCGACATATATTCCATACATCGCACAACTATCCAGTATCCACAGTCTACGATTGCCAGCCTCAGCCTCGTTGCACCCGCACAGGGCGAGGGTCAGCAGGATTAATATTGTTATTGCTATTACTCGTTTCATTTTTCCTCCTTCAATAACTCAAAATAAAACATGACTTTATGCGGCTTGGGTTCTATCATACCGAAACGAACAGCATTGCGATATGTTGTGTTATCGCGCTGCAATACTTCAGGCCATCGTTCTATCGCCTGCCTGAATTTTTCCAATGTGAGACTGCTCTTGTAATTATTGCAGCTTCGGCAGGAGGGCATCAGGTTCTTAATGGCGTTGAGGTCTATGCCTTGGGCGGCGTAAGCCTCGGCGAATTCAAAGGGTATCAGGTGGTCTATCTGCATCTTGGATATGGGTATTTCTGCTCCACAGTATGCACAATGGCCGTTACATTTTGTATAAACCCTTTCTCGCGTTTTAGAGTTGAAACGTTGGCGATTCATTTGTTTGTTATTCGTCCTCCTTCGGCGGTTTGACCATTTCTGCCCGTAAGCTCTCTTTTATGTAGTAATCAATGCCAAGTTGCTTGCATAGTTGTTCGGCTTCTTCCCCAAACTGTTTCCAGTTAATATTTGACGAATAGTAATTCAATTTCCCAATTTTAACCTTGTCAAATAGGTCATAACAGTTCTCGATACATTCCAAAACCCGATCTGCGTCCGTTACAGGCTCAAAAGAACACCATGTTTTTATTCCCCAGTCATGCGCTTCTTTCACATCTATAAGCCTGTCGCCTGGCATATATACACCGCCATACATACCATCATAGGTAATACCGTACCAATCGTTTTCATCCAGCAAATCAAAGTCACGGCTCCCATCGCCCTTTGTAAGTATCTGAACATGGTTTCCACTTGCCTTGATAGCCTTTATAATCTGCCGTGTCGCCGTGGTATCATGTCCTGTGGGGTATGGGTCACAGGTGAAACATAGGTGTATCAATTTGCCCGCGATTCCTTCCCGCTCTAACTGTTTAATAGTTGCCTCCACAATCCCATCACGAGGCTTTATGTTAGTGTGAAACTGTTCCCGATCTTTCCTTAACACTGACGGGGCAAAGCAGTAATAACATCTGTGAGGACATCCCGTATAAATGTTGATAGCATAATCGCCGTACTCTTTTGCTTTTCCTTTAGGTATATAAATCGGCTTCATCTTCATACCTCCTTCAGTGGTTCTGGTATCACTTTTTCCCTTTAAACCGTGATACGTATACCAGTTCGCATATAAGTATCAACAACAAAGACAATCCCGCACCAATAACTACTCCTATGATGATGTACTTGGGCATTGTTATTCCTCCTTATCCATTTTCGCCCCGCAGTTGGGGCAGTAATTTTCTGCTATGGCTGTTCTCCTTCCGCACTCTGAACATCTGTATGTTTTTCTAAAAACAGGAATATCACTGCTATGTGTAGGTTTCCAAAACGAGCTATCAATGCCTATCCACTGCCCATGCACCACCGGCTCCACGTCTGTGCGGGGTTCTGTGATCTCGAATTCCTCTGCAAGCCAATTAAACACATTATCAAGGCAGTATGAGCCAAACCCAATGTGGCATTCTCCGTCCGCTGGGTTAAAGTACCAGATGTTGTAATACGGCTTTTCAGGTATTCCTTCCACGACAATTCTGGCGAATGGTGTTTTTATCTTGTGTTTGCACTCATCCGCACTCGCTGCCTCCCGGCTGATGTAGTTACTCATTTTATTCCTCCGGTTCACTTGTACTATCGCAAATATTCAGAATCTGTTGGAGCAATTCAATCTGCCCGTTTCTGTGACCATAGCGATACCCAGTTGTATACGTTTCGGCCGTGTCCCCACTGTTCTTGTCTTTTTCAGCAACGAGCGCCTGATACTTGGCTCTCAAATCTTCAAGCTCCGTTGTGCTCACAACCAAAGCAACATCAGCAACAACCCTGTTAATGGCATTTTCTATCTCTTGATATTCCGAGGGAAATAACTCCACTGCATCGCAGGCAGCTTCTATCGCCTCGCTTTTGGTTATATATTCTTTACTCATTGTCAGTACCTCCCTCCCCATAAAAAATCTTGAACGTCTTTCGTTAGCCGTTTTTGGCTCAATTGGTATGCTTGACTTGTAATTTCTCTCGGCTCTTTTTTGCCTTGGTATAAATCAGTCATAATTTCCCTTTCCTTCAGTTTTTGTCGAGCTTCTTGTTCATCAAATCCGCATGAGAGTAAGTAGTTATAATAATCGTTATCGCTTTTGGCCATTGTTGCCCTCCAATGCCTTTTCAGCTTCTTTCCGGGTGAAGAATACTGTTTTGCCAAAGTCACTAAACAGTAAAAATACATGGTCAGTTGTCATTAAGCTTTCGATTGAAACGCTTTCCACTTCGCAAGGCTTTATTTTTATTTTGCTTGTAAGTGTGGCATCATCAAAATATCTTTGGAAACGATATATCATACTCCCCACCTTACACGGCGGCACCACCAGCCGCCCTTCAGATTCTGCCTTTTTGTATTCGTCCAGCTCGCGGAGAGCGGCGGCTCCCATGCGGCAAGCCTCGTTTACGGCATCTTGCCAAACGTTTTCGCCTTCAAAGCCGCCATAATAACTAATCTTGGCATAGGCTTCAAGAGTAGTTTCCGGGTCAAGTATGTTTGCTGCTTCTTCTCGCGTCATTTCTCGTTACCGCCTTTCAGTATTAGCTCTGCCAAGTCGCAAGCCGCAAGGTATGTCTTTTCGTGTATTGTTCCGGCGTGTACTTTTTTAACCCGCTCCTTAAATGCCGCCATATCCGAAAACCAGCACCCAGCGCGGACAAACATATTGCCGTTATCGTCTATGTAAAAATAGGCTTTTCGGTTTGCGCTGCCTATCCTATCCACGGCGACATAGCGGCCATTTTTCACTGCGCCGTTTTCATAGCTGCACCGCTCACCAAAGCTGCACTGCTCACCAAAGCTGCACAGCGCGCCAAAGCTGCACTGCTCACCAAAGCTGCACCTCACACCAAAGCTGCACCGCTCACCAAAGCTGCACAGCGCGCCAAAGCTGCACCACTTGCCAAAGTTGCACCCCACGCTAAAGATGCACTCCTCGCTAAAGCTGCACTCCTCGCTAAAGCTGCACCTCACACCAAAGCTGCACCCCTCGCCAAAGATGCACTGCTCACCAAAGCTTTTTATTGCGGTATAATCCCCAGTAGGGCATATCTTGCGACCAAACTTATCTACTTCAAAGTTGTCAAAATCCGCTTGCGTGTACTTTATCATCGTTCTCTCCTTTCTTGTC
>ERZ773147.1207-NODE-1207-length-27671-cov-4.327926_pt1 | contig 27671 bp, 19 predicted proteins | sample MGYA00580851_ERZ773147 | MGnify/ENA primary metagenome ERZ773147 (study PRJEB29015, sample SAMEA2737818) | human gut metagenome | biome: human gut; feature: human-associated habitat; material: faeces | place: China | collected 2012 ... | reverse complement strand
TGTCTTTAAGAAATAATTCAATAATACGGTAATCACTATCACAATCACACCAATAATCAATAATTTATCATAAGGTTCAAACTGAGTTGTATTGCTGAAGATTGTCTTATGATTAAATAATGAGATATTTGGTGTCTGATGCATAATACGTAGATTCACTGAGTATAAAGCAGTCTGTGTAAGGATTCCGCCTAGGATTTCATTAATATTAAGTTTAGTAATGAGTAAACCTGTCACCATCCCTGCAATTGCACCTGCTACAAATCCAAGTACCATGCCAAGTACTGGATAGCCTGCTACTGCCACCATAGCACTCACTGCACATCCTGTTGTAAAACTTCCATCCACTGTCAAGTCTGGAATATTCAAAACTTTGAAACTAATATATAAACCTAGAGATAAGACGGCAAATATGCCGCCTAACTCTAGGGCTCCAAGAATAACTGTACTATTCATAAAAACTCCTTAGATTTCTGTATATTTACTATCGCTTGTAATGTTTTCTGGTAATTTAATACCTAATTTATCTTTTGTAGTTGTATTGATATAGATTTTTAAATTTGTCTTAAATACTTTCACTGGGATATTTTCTACTTTATTACCCTTTAATACTTTATCAACGATTTTAGCCGTTTCTTTACCTAGTTCTTTATAATCGATACCAACACTTAAGAAACCACCATCTTTAACCATTGAATCAGCACCTACATATAAAGGCTTGTTAGCTTTCTTACATGCATCACTCACTACATTCATAGCACTTGCTACTGTATTATCATTTGGTGCAAAAATAGCATCACATTTACTATTTAATACATTAACAGCACTCTGTGCTTCATTGACTGATGCAATTGTTGCTTCTTCTACCTTGATATTCTTCTTAGCACAATAAGCTTTTGCCTTTCTAATATTTGTCACTGAATTGGCTTCACCTTTATTATAAAGCATGCCGATTGTCTTTGTATTTGGATTGATTTCTAATGCCTTATCAATAATCTGATCAACCTGTACTTCATCACTTGTACCAGTAATATTCTTATCTGGTTTAGATAATGAGCTAGTCAACTGTGCCCCTACTGGATCTGTGACTGCACTAAATACGACTGGTGTCTTAGTAGCAAGTTTAGCAACGGCCTGCGCTGCAGGAGTCGCAATTGCCATGACACAATCAAAATTTTTTCCGGCAAAATCATTGGCGATGCGCTCCTGCACATTCTCAATGCCCTCTCCGAGAATCTGATTGATCGCAAAGGCAGCCTGATTCACATTTTCCGTAATGGCTGCGTTGTCATTGAGGATCGGCTGCCCAACTGCTCCGGACGCTCCGCTGCCCGTTAGGCTCCCGAAGGCAAGCCCCGGCAGGGGCTTGAGCTGCATGGTATCGCTCCACATCCCACTGGATCGGCTCCATGCCGATGGAGCGAATGGCGGAGATCACATGGTCGTCATACTCGCCGAAGGGGCAGCGAATAAGCGTCGGACGAGCCCCTGTGAGCGCCTCGAGCTTATCGTTGCAGGTATTCACATCTTTGATGATCTGCTCCGCCGTCAGAGAATTGTAGTGGTCGTGTGCGTTGGAATGGTTCATCAGCTCGTTGCCGCTCTCGACGATGGCCTTAGCCTGCTCGGGGTACTGGTCCGCCCAGTTGCCGACGACGAAGAAGGTACACTTCACACCGTAGTCCGCGAGCACATCGAGAATCTTCTGCGTGTTGTCCGCCCCCCAGGCGGCGTCAAACGAGATGCTGCACGCCTTCTGGTCGCGCTCGACGCAGTAGATGGGCAGCTGACGCGTCGTGGCCGACGCCCGCACGGCGGCGGGCGCGTTCACCGCGCCGAAGATGGCGAGCGCCGCCAGCAGCGCCGCACCGACGGTCAGCGTCCTGCGCCGCAGAACAAGAAAGCGCGGCTTCGCCGTCTCCCGTTTCCCGCGCTTTTTCCTCAAGGCAAACTGCAAAAACATCCGCATATCCTCCCCATTTTGTTTTGGTAGAGGGTATGCGGCGCTTTTCTTTTTCATACCGGGCGGAGCCCCGTGCGCGTCACGGGACAGGCCCGTCGTCCGCCGGCCGCGCACCGATTTTCGGCAGAATCTACTTTTTTCGTTGAGAAAAAGCCGCGCTTGTGTTACACTGGATACAGCTATCATAGAAAATGAAACGCGCGGCCCTTCGCCGCACACTGAAAATTCAATCGTTTTTGGAGGAGAAAAATCATGGAGATCAGAAAAGAAAAGAAGGATTCCGCGCTGTCAATGGCCATTGAGGGCCGTATCGACACCACCACCGCCCCCCAGCTGGAAACGGAGCTGAAGGCCGACCTTGACGGCGTCACCGAGCTGCGTCTGGACTTCGGGCAGGTCGAGTACATCTCCTCGGCGGGACTGCGCGTGCTGCTGTCCGCGCAGAAGCTGATGAACCGTCAGGGCAAAATGGTGCTCACCCATGTGAGCGAGTCGGTGATGGAGATCTTTGAGGTGACCGGCTTCTCCGATATCCTGACCATTGAGTAACACCATGCGGACGATGAGCCCCGCCGCACATCGGACGGCGGACCGCTTTACCGCTCGGATGTTCCGTGGACTGTGGGTCCCTGCCATGCTCTCGTCGCTCGGCTGGGCGCTGAGCGATATGGCGGACGCCGTGGTGGTGGGGCAGCGGCTGGGCGCCGTGGGACTTGCCGCCATCGGTCTGATCCTGCCGGTCTACATGATCAACTGCATGTTTGCCCACGGCCTCGGACTGGGCGGCTCCGTTCGCTATTCCCGTCTGCTGAGTCAGGGCAAAACACAGGAGGCCGCGGACAGCTTTCACGGCGTGCTCGCGCTGGCGCTGCTTTTCAGCGTCACGACCGCCGTGCTGGGCAGCGTGTTCATAGACCCGCTGCTGGCGCTGCTGGGCACGCGGAGCACAGACGGCGCGCTGTATGCCGCCACAAGGGACTATCTGCAGATCCTTGTCGCGGCCACGCCGCTGTTCTACCTGTCCAACGTGTTCAACTACTATCTGCGCAACGACGGGAGTCAGCGCCGCGCCGGCGCCGGCTCGGTCATAGGCAACCTTTGCGACATCGCGCTGAACATCACGCTGGTGCTGGCGCTGGACATGGGCACGCGGGGCGCGGCGCTGTCCACCGCGCTGGGACAGATCATCACCATCGCCATCTATCTGCCTGGCTTTTTCGGTCAGAAGCACACGCTGCGCTTCGCGCTGCCGCGCGGGCGCTGGCTCGTCCCTGCCCTTTCCGCGCTGAAGGCAGGCATGGCCACCTCGGTGCAGTATCTGTACCAGATGATCTTCTTCCTCGTGTGCAACAATCTGCTGATCCGTCTGGGCGGCGAAACGGCGGTGGCGGTGTTCGACGTCATTCAGAATACCTCCTACCTGATCCTGTACCTGTTTGAGGGGACGGGGCGCGCCATGCAGCCCATCCTCTCCACCTATCAGGGCGAGCACAACCGGCAGGGAATGCGGAACACGGTGCGTCTCGGCTTCACGGCGGGACTGACGGTGGGCGGCGCGCTGATCGCCCTTGTGGAGCTGTGGCCCGCGGGAATGTGCCTGCTGTTCGGCATCGCCGGTTCGACATCGGAGGCGCTGGCGTGTACCGCGCTGCGGCTCTACGGCGCGGGGGCGCTGTTCGCCGGCATCAATATCCTGCTGTGCAATTACTATCAGGCCTGCGAGAACGAGAAGCCGTCGTTCCTGCTGGAGACGCTGCGCGGCGCGGTGCTGCTCATCCCGCTGACGTTCGTATGCTACGCCTTGGGGTTGCAGCGCTTCTGGCTGCTGTTCCTGCTGACGGAGGCCGGCTCGCTGGCGGTGTTCCTGCTGCTGGGCCTCGGCGGCCGCTATAAGAAAGCGGAGCTGCCGGAGGAGCGCATCTTCCAGCGGACGATCCTCAGCAACGCGGAGGATGTGATGGACGTGTGCCGCGAGCTGGAGGCCTTCTGCGAAGTCTGGGGCGCGGACATGAAGCAGCAGATGTTTTCGACCATGACCGTGGAGGAGCTCGGCATGGCCATCTTGAAGCACGGCTTTCAGGGGCGGACGGACGGCTACCTCCAGCTGACGGCCATCATGGACGAGGGCGGCGTGCTGGAGCTGCATCTGCGGGACGACGCCACGACCTTCAATCCCTTTGCGTTAGATACCTCCCGCGCCAGCCGGGACGAGGATTTCGACATGGACGGCATGGGCGTGCTGGTCATCAAAAAGCGGGCGAAGGAATTTTTCTACCGCCGCTATCAGGGCTTCAACACACTGATCATCAAGATCTGAGGACAAAGAGGGAAAAGCGATGAAGGTCGTTTATTTCGGCAGCGACGTGTTCCTGTCGTGCTTTGAATATTTTGTGGAAAAGCATCAGGTGCTGGCGCTGTATACCTATCACAACGACGAGGACTATTTCACGGAATACGCCATCGTAAGGCGGGCCGGAGAGCTTGGCATCCCTGTTCACTATGAGGCCATCTCGCCGGAGGAGATCCGGCGGTACTTCACGGAGGAGGGCTGCGAGCTGTTTTTCATCGCGGAGTATGACCGCATCCTGACGCTGCCGGAGGAGCTTCCCGCGTTCCGCGGCATCAACACCCACAGCTCGCTGCTCCCGCAGGGGCGCAGCTATTACCCCATCGAGGGAGCCATGGAGCGGGAGCTGTCATGCACCGGCGTGACGATGCACAAGGTGGCGCAGCGATTGGACGGCGGCGACGTTCTGGCGCAGCATACCATTGACATAACCGCGGACACGGACAGCATCGACGTCTACCTGCAAAGCGCGGCATGGGCGCGCGCGACGGTCGAGGACCTCCTCGAGCACCTCGACGACCGCTGGGCCGCCGGCCGGCCGCAGGCGGAAAAGCAGCCCTACTGGAAGCGTCCCGCGTCCGAGCTGCTGACGCTGCATCCCGAAATGAGCCGGGCGGAGGCCCTGGCGATCTTCCGAAAATACAATTCCATGACTCAGGTGGAGCTGGGCGGCGCGTGGTTCTATGTGACCGCGGTAGAGGCCGGCACGGCTCCGCTGCCCTACGAGGTGCAGCGTCTGTCCCCCACGCGGGCGCTCTGCCGCGTAAGAGACGGTCATTTGCGGCTTCATATCCATCCGATGGAGGTGCGGACATGAAACGAGCAAGGAGCATACGGTTACAGCCCAAGCTGCTGCTGGGACTGGTGGCGATGGCCGCCGTCCTCGCGGCGATCCTGGCCCCCTCAATTGCCCAACTGTACCGGGCGCGGATGGAGGAGCAATACGCCTCTCTCGCGTTCGGTCAGGCCTCCGTGGCGGCGGATCTCATCGACGGAGACCGCGTGGAGCAATACTACCGGACCGGCGAGAAGGACGCCTATTATGAGGAGATCCACCGCTACCTGCAGGACGTCAGGGAGAAGCTGGGACTGAAATACTTCTATGTGGTCGTGCCGGAGGATGAGGTCATGTACTACATCTGGGACGCGGGCGTTCCCGGCGAGGACGGCGTCTGCGACCTCGGCGACACCGACGCCTACTACGGCGGCGGCAACGAGCTGATGCACGGTGCCTTCGCCGTCGACGCGGAGCAGACCATCCTCATCACCAACAACGAGGAGTACGGCTATCTGGCATCGGCCTACGTCGCCATTCTCAACAAAGCCGGCACACCGGTGGCGCTGGCCAGCGTGGACATCTCGATGGACATGATCGACCAGCAGATCCGGCAGTTTCTCGGCCTGACGCTGTGCGTGGTGCTGGCCGTTCTGCTGCTTTCCATTTTCGCGTACTACTACTATGTGCGGCGCATTCTGATCCGTCCGCTGAGGACTCTGCACCACGCCGCCATCGGGCTGGTGGAGAGCAAGATGGCGGCCTTGTCCGACTTTCGGGTGGAGGTCAACACCGGCGACGAGCTGGAGGAGCTTGCCCATTCGTTTCAGTACATGGTGTCGGAGCTGAATGAATATATTCAAAATCTCAGCCGCGTCACCGCGGAAAAGGAGCGCATCGGCGCGGAGCTGGATGTGGCGCGCCACATTCAGGCGTCCATGCTGCCCTGCATCTTCCCCGCCTTCCCCGAGCGTCACGAGTTCGACATTTACGCCTCCATGACGCCGGCGAAGGAGGTCGGCGGCGACTTCTACGACTTCTTCCTGGTGGACGACGACCATCTGGCGCTGGTCATGGCGGACGTGTCCGGCAAGGGCGTCCCCGCGGCACTGTTTATGATGATCTCCAAAACGCTGCTGAAATCCGCCGCGCAGAGCGGTCTGTCCCCGAAGGCCGTGCTGGAAAAGGTGAACGATCAGCTCTGCGAAAACAACGAAGCGGAGATGTTCGTCACCGTCTGGTTGGGCATCCTCGAGATCTCCACGGGAAAAATGAAGTGCGCCAACGCGGGTCACGAGTATCCGGCCATTATGCGCAAAGGCGGCTCCTTTGAGCTGTTCAAGGATAAGCACGGCTTCGTGCTGGCCGGCATGGAGGGCGCCCGATACCGGGAATACGAGCTGGAGCTGGACGCGGGAGACCGTCTGGTGGTCTACACGGACGGCGTGCCGGAGGCCACGAATGCCTCCAACACGCTCTACGGGACTGACCGGATGCTTTGTGCGCTGAACGCCGCCGAGGGCGGCTCGTGCCGTCAGCTGCTGGAGGCTCTGCACCGCGATGTGGACGAGTTCGCGGGCGGCGCGGACCAGTTCGACGATATCACCATGCTCTGCATCGAGATGAAGTCGTCGGGCATGAAAAAGATCAATCTCGCGCCGACGCTGGAGCAGCTGCCGCAGGCCACCGACTTTTTTGAGGGCATTCTCGCCGAGGCAGGAGCCCCCATGAAGGCGATCGCTCAGGTCAACGTGGCGGTGGATGAGATCTTCTCCAACATCGCCCGCTACAGCGGCGCGACCGGCGTCGTGCTGGGCTGCTCACTGAAGGACGGCAAGGCGACGCTTCGCTTTTCCGACAACGGACGACCCTATGACCCCACTGAAAAGCCCGACCCGGATACAACGCAGTCGGCGGAGGAGCGGGAGGTCGGCGGTCTCGGCATCTTCATGGTGAAGAAGCTCATGGACGAGGTGACCTATGAATACGCGGACGGGTCGAACATCCTGACGCTCGTGAAGAGCCTTTGACTGATCGTACCGGGTCGCCTCCCATCCCGCAGCGGAGCATTTCCGGAAGAGTTTTGACAGAGGAAACACGATGAGCAAACACGATGCACTATGGGAATCCATACGTGAAAGGGGTCAGCCGCGGCTGACCCTGTCTTTTGATGCGGTGGAGGAACTTGCCGGCGTGCCGCTCGACCACTCCTTTCTGAGCTGCAAAAAGGAGCTGACAGCATATACGGCTATGCGGTCGGCAGGATCTCCATGAAAAACAGAACCGTGATTTTCATCAAGTCGGAAGAAGTCCCATGAAGGCGCGCCCACAAATTCGCCGCACAGTTCAGCAGGAGCTGAGCCGCCGCGAGATACAAAGAGGCCCATCTGCTTTGGCAGATGGGCCTCTTCTCTTTGTTTTGTCTGAGGGAGCGTGTTCCCGTTACTTGTTGTATGCTCTGTAGAGGAACGTCACGATCTGGCCGCGGGTGCAGTCGTTGTCGGAGCCGAACAGGCCGCCGCCGATGCCCTCGGTCACGCCGTTAGCCGCCGCCCAGGCGACCGCGTCCGCAAAGTAGCTGTCGGTCGGGACGTCGGAGAACTCCGCCGCACTCGCCGCCTTGGCCTTCAGGGCGCGGGCGAGGAACGTCACGCTCTGGCCGCGGGTGCAGGTCGCGTCGGGAGAGAATGTGCTGGTCGTCGTGCCGGTGGTGATGCCGTTTTCGATGGCCCACGCCACGGCCTTCTCATAGTAGCTGCCGCTGACCACGTCGGTCATGCCGGACGCAGCGCCCTTCGGCTCGGGAGAGCCGGCGGCGCGCCACAGGAAGGTCACGATCTGGGCGCGGGTGCAGGGCTGCTCGGGAGCGAACAGATTATCGCCCACGCCGGTGGTGATGCCGTTCTTGACCGCCCACTTGACGGCCTCATAGAAGTAGGCGTTGTTGGGCACGTCGTAGAAGAAGTTCAGCATGGAGTTGTCCTCCATGAAGGTCGCCTTGACCTCGACCTTGCCGGCGGGCATGGTGAAGGTGTACTTGCCGTTGCCCTTGTCCTTGAGCGTCAGCTCGTCGCCGTTCTTGTCGGTGACAGTCAGGGTCTCGAGGACGTAGCCGCTGTCGGGCTTGACGGTGACGGTCACGGTGTCGCCCTTGCTGGCGCTCTTCGGGCTGACGGTCACGCTGCCGTTCTTGGTCTTGCTCGGGGTAGAGACGGAGTAGGTCGGGTCGTAGGAGCTGCTGCCGCCGGAATAATTGTAGCTCCAAGAAGCGGTAAGAGTAACATTCTTCGTAACTTTGTAGGGGCTGCTCACCTTGGTGCTGCCGTCATACCAGCCGTTGAAGGTGTAGCCGCTGCGCTTGGGCGTGGGGAGGGTGATGGTCGTGCCGCTGGCCACATTGTATGTGGTGTCAGCAGTTGCACCATCGTTATACTTCAGGGTAAGCGTGACCTTCTGCTCAGTCGCAGCCTTCAAATCGGTGACGGTATCGCCGGGCTTTGCGGCAGCCAGAGCATCATCCATACTGGTGTAGTAGCTGTAGGTGCTGCCATCGGCGCTCTTGACCTCGGCTCTGACCGAATCATCCAGATAACCAGTGCCTTTCAAATCAGTGGTGAAGCTGCCGCCGGAGATAAATTTCTTGAGATTCTCACTTGAGATCTCACCTGTGAACTCACCACCGGTCACAGATAGTTCGATTGTTGCGATGGATGCTTCAGTGTTTTGACTCTGTTTGGTTGCCTGATAGATTGCCTTGGGTCCAGAAATGCTTCCGCCGGAGATAGTCACGTTGATCGGGAGATTGGTGGTATGCTGGACAATAGCAATACCAGCGCCATCCGTCGTGGGACCGCCAGAATTTGCCTCGCTCTTAAATTCACCACTGCCGGAAATCGTAGAATTGTCTACCGTCAACTTACCCGCACGGACTTCAATGCCGGTGGCGCCGGAAACGACGGAATTTTCAATAGAGAACGCGGTGTCTGCGCAGCCGGCCTGATAGATTCCATGACCGGAAACAGTGATGTTAGCACCGTCCATCGTCAGCTTATTGCTTGTGGAGCCAGCAATCAGGCCATTCACGGCAATACCATTGCCACCGGTGACCGTACCCTTAAATGTCACCTCAGCAGCCGTGCAGGATTGATCAAAGGCCAGCGCATACGCATTGGCTGTTGTGCTCATGGTAACATTGCTTTCTACCGTTAACTTTGCCGTTCCATTTACCCACACAGCAGCTGTGGAGCCTTTGCCAGCAAAGGTCGTTTCAATTGTACCGCTCTGAATGGTCACATTGCTATAAATATCCAGAACCGAACCATTGCGGCTCAGCTTTTTACCGCCAAGATCCAGAGTCAGATTTTTTCTGATTTTCAGCAGCGAACTGAGTTCCACGTCCTTCAGCAGCTTTACGGTATCACCGTTCTGCGCGGCTGCGATGGCGGCAGTAAAGGTCGCACAACCGATTTCCCGACCGTTCCGAATCACCACCGCGACATCAGGAACCTCGACCCATGTGCTGCTGGTTCCATCGTACTCCTTGACGGTGTAGCTACCGGTGCTCTCCGTGCTGACGCAGAGCTTCTTGTTGCCGCTGACGCTGCCGTCATCGAAGGTATGGATCTCCGCTTTGGAATCCTTGTCGATGAAGATCTTCGGTTCAAGCTTGTTCGCGGTGGTATAGGTGTTGATTGCGATGGTATCGACCTCGGTGCGGACCAGCTTCAGCGGGTTCTGGCTCGCAACATTGCTCCAGATACCGGAAATGTACTCGTCTGTACCGGTGGTGCTGTTGCTGATTTTGCAGTTCGTCATGGTCGCGCCATGCGTGCCATAGAGATTGATCGCAATATAGTAATTGCCACTGATGTTCACGTTGGTGAACTCGGTGCTCGTACCGCCGCAGAGGAAGATCGCGAAGCGGGCGGTGCCGGTCATGGTCAGATCTTTGATCTTGATGCCGGTACAGTAGAGCTGGCTAGCTGCATTGCCGAAGTAGAGCGCGCTGCCGCCGCTCTGCATCAGGTCGGTCGTCGTGGCGCAGGTAATGGTCTTGCCATTGCCGTCGAGCGTCAGGCCGTCCAGCGCCTTGGTGATGTTCACCTGATTGGTGAGGGTGATATTGTTGAGCAGCTTGACAGTATCGCCGGTCTTGACATCGGCAAATGCATCCGAAAGCATTGCATACGCCTTGACCGAGTTGCCGGCAGCGTCCACGATCTGCGCAGCCATATTGGGCACAGCCGTGAAGTTGCCGCCAGTGTCCTTTGTAACGCCGATTCCAGCGCTGGTGACGAAGCTCGGAGCTTTGCCGTCCACCTTCTTCTCAGGGGCGACGTTCGGGTCAAAGTCCACGAACTTGCCGCCACGGATGTCAACCACAGCAGATTTGTTCTCGTAGTTCTTATCGATGCAGTTGATGAGGTATTTACTCGAGCCTTCCCACTTCTGGAGCAGCTTGAACTCGCCGCCGTTGATGGTCAACGTGCCACTTTCGACTTGCACCACAGAGACGTTGCCGACAAATATGCCGTTTTCGATGGTCAGGTTGCCGTTCTTCACGTTGATGGTGTAGCAGTCATTCGCCTTGGCTTCGATCGAGCCGTTGCCGGTGATGGTGACCTCCGCCTCAACGTTGATGAGCTCATAAGTTTGGTTGGTATCGCTCCAGATGTCTTCAGTGTTGTAGATCTTCTTCCCGTTCAGATTCAGCGTGATGTTCTTGTTGATTGTCAGCATGGTGTTCTGAATGACGTCCGCCAGCAGCGTGATGGTATCGTCATTGTTTGCCGCATTAACAGCCGCTTGCAGCGTCGCATACTTCGTCTCGCCGATCTGAGCGACTTTCCCCTCCTCCGCCAGGGCTGCCGTCGGTAAGAGCGACAGCGCCATCGCGAGGCATAGTAAAATGGATAGCAGCTTATGTTTCATAAATGATCCTCCTACAATGTATATTCTCCGCGGCTCTCCGCGGGCGAGCACAGCACATCTGTTCCCGGTCGGGAACAGAAAAGGGGCCATGGCCCCTTTTTGCACTTTACGGCGATATCATAGCACGCCCGTGTAAAAAAATCAACCATTTTCCTGTAAGGAAATGACAAATTTCGCGCGACATTTTTCGAGAATCCGTGCATTTCGCCAAACCCGCCTTGCCGCTTCGCGTCGCTGCCGTATTTACTTGGCAAAGCGCCCGCTTTGCACTATGTTAAAGCGTCCTAAAACGGGGGGGCGCAGAGCGGCAGAGAGCATAAATATTCTGTTAAGCGATCGTTTTGAGCCTTTTCGCGCGCGTTTGCCGCGCATAAATAACCGTGTGAATGGTAAAATTCTACAAGGCCGCGGGGATTTTCGGCGCAAGATTGTCAAGAATTTGAGAACCGCTCCGCGGGGGCTTGACATTTGCGCGCCGCCGTAGTATCTTCACGTCAACAATTGAATAGGCTCAATTCAGTTGAGCGAGATAGAGGCGCGGCCGACAAGAGTACCGAGTCCGTACGGAGCAGAGATCCGGGACAAAGGGAAAGGGGAAGCCGCCGAAGTGGGGAACGGTTCCTGTGCCGTTTTCTGCTGGCTCGTCGGAGAAGATCCGCCGGACTGTCACAATTTGTGGAGCGCTATCGAAGAGTCGGCAGGCCGGTTTCGGTTTTGCCGGTGTTGCAGATCATTTGCCGTAAATGCTCCACGCGAGCATTTACGGCTTTTTCTGTTTCCGAACTCGTTGGCGCGGACAACGAAGGGCCGACTCCCCCCACGGAGCCAATTTCCATTCAGAAAGGAAGCAACACCATGAACCTCAGAAGAACCATCGCTACCCTGCTCGCAGCCCTCATGCTGCTTGCCCTCACCGCCTGCGGCGCGGGCACGACGCCTCCCGCGCAGGACGCAAACGCCCCGGCAGGGAAAACAGCTCCTTCCACGACCGAAAGCAGCCAGTTCCGCGTCGGCATGGAATGCGCCTACGCGCCGAGCAACTGGCAGGAGAGCGCCACGACCGACACCAACGTTCCTGTGGAAAACGTCGCCGGCGCTTACGCCGAGGGCTACGACGTGCAGATCGCGCGCATCCTCGCCGACCAGCTCGGCAAGGAGCTGGTCATCGTCAAGCTCAGCTGGGACGGCTTGATCGACGCGCTCAATCAGGGTCAGATCGACGCCATCATCGCCGGCATGATGGACACCGCCGAGCGCCGCGAATCCATCAACTTCTCCGACCCGTACAAGGAGACGATCTACAGCATGATGGTGCTCGCCGGCTCGCCGTATGAGAACGCGGCCTCCATTCAGGACTTCTCCGGCGCCGCCGTGCTCGGTCAGCAGGGCACCGCGCTCGACGACGTCATCGACCAGATTGAGGGCGTCGAGCACCTCAGCCCCGTCGGCAGCGTACCCGACATGATCTCCCGTCTGCAGCAGGGTACCTGCGACGCCATCGTCATCAACGAGGAGAGCGCCCCGGGCTACCTCGCCTCGAATCCCGATTTCCGTCTCATCACCTTCAGCGAGGGCAACGGCTTCACGCTGCCCGCCAAGGGCTCCTGCGTGGGCCTGCGCAAGTCCGACACCGAGCTGCTCGCGCAGGTCAATGAGATCCTTGCCACCATCGACAGCGACGCGCGCACCGAGATGTGGAACACCGCCGTCGCCAACCAGCCGAAGTAACCGGCGGCTTCACGCCGCATAAGGAGGAAGCACCATGAGAGGAACCCCCGCGTCCCGCGGTCAGAGCTTCATCGCACGGGACCACCGTTATGTCTATCTGGGCGGCAGCGTCATCGCCCTTGCCGGCCTGAGCCTGTGGTATTCCGCGCCCAGTCCGTACAGCTTTCTGCCCGCCGGCTCCGTGCCCGGTACGGCGCTCGCCGCGGTCTGCTATTTCTTTTTGGCCGTCAGCACGCTGGCGCTGCTCGTGAAATGGACGCACTGGAGCAGCTACGGCGAGACCATTCTCAAGCACCCCTTCATCGTGCGGCTGAGCCGCTATCTCTCCTATCTGGACGCCGCGGCTGCCGCGCTGCTTGCGCTTGACCGCTTCGTGCTCAAGCTCGCCTACGTCGTCCACGCCGCCGTCCACGCCGAGAGCAACCCCACCGGCACGCTCTCCTCCATGGTCTACATGGCCTACAACCAGCGCTCGCTCTTCGTCACCGGCGTGTGGACGACCGTTCAGCTCGCGCTGGCCGGCACGGCGATCGCGTTCGTGCTGGCGCTTCTCATGGTCTTTCTCCGCATTCAGGAGCCCGACAAGCGCAACAACGACTTTGTGAAGCTTATCAAGATCGTCGCGAACAAATTCGCCCGCTTCTACATCTTCGTCATCCGCGGCACGCCGATGATGGTGCAGTCCCTCATCTTCTACTACGCGATCTTCAATCTCTTCAAGCGCACCGGCATGAGCGTCACGGAGATCAACCGCGTCTGGTCGCTCTTCATCTCCGGTCTTGTCACGGTCTCGCTCAACTCGACCGCGTACCTTGCCGAGGTGCTGCGCGGCGGCATCCTCGCCGTCGACGCGGGGCAGATGGAGGCCGCGCGTTCGCTCGGCATGACGCACTGGCAGGCCATGCGCAGAGTCGTTTTCCCGCAGGCCATCAAAAATTCGCTGCCCGCCATCGGCAATGAGTTCATCATCAACATCAAGGATTCCTCCGTGCTGTGCGTGCTGGGCGTATCCGACCTGATGTTCATGACCCGCTCGGTCGCCGGCATTTATTATAAGGGCACCGAGTGCTACCTCATCGCCGCCATCGTTTACCTGTTCCTGACGTATCTTTCCTCGCTCCTGCTCAAGGCCATCACGGGAAGGATGACCGCGCCGGACAACACGAAGCGGCGTCAGGGCAATCAAACCGTCGATCTGGGACTTCCCAGCTCAAACTGACAGGAGGACGCTATGACGAACGCTCCCATCATCAAAATCGAACAGCTCGAAAAGTCCTTCGGCGACCTCCATGTGCTCAAGGGCATCGACTTAGAGGTCAACCGCGGCGAGGTCGTGTGCATCATCGGCGCGTCCGGCTCCGGCAAGTCCACGCTGCTGCGCTGCATCAATCTGCTGGAGGAAGCCGATTCCGGCCACATCTGGTTCGACGGGCAGGATCTCATGGACCTCAAGGTCGACCTCAATGCCCTGCGGCAGAAGATCGGCATGGTGTTTCAGGGCTTCAACCTTTTCAACAACAAGTCCGTGCTGGACAACTGCACGCTCGCGCCCATGACGGTGCGGCATATTCCCAGGGCGCAGGCCGAGGAGACGGCCATCCGCCACCTCAAGGCCGTCGGGCTGGAGGATTTCATCCACGCCGACTCCCGCCGCCTCTCCGGCGGGCAGAAGCAGCGTGTCGCCATCGCGCGGGCGCTTTGCATGGAGCCCGAGATCATGCTCTTCGACGAGCCGACGAGCGCCCTCGACCCCGAGATCGTGGGCGAGGTGCTCGATGTGATGAAGCGCCTCGCGCAGGAGGGCATGACCATGGTCGTCGTAACGCACGAGATGGCCTTTGCCAAGGAGGTCAGCGACCGCGTGGTATTCATGGACCGGGGCGTCATTCTCGAGCAGGGCTCGCCGCGTGAGGTCTTCGGAAACCCGAAGGAGAGCCGTACCCGCGAATTTCTCAGCCGCTATCTGGAGGACAAAATGGCATGACGAAGAAGATCACCGATTTCTTTGCCCTCGAGGGCAATTATCCCGACTTAGACGCCGAGGGCGCGGTCGCGCGTCTTTCGCAGGCAATCCAATGCAGAACCATCAACTATGCCGACCACAGTCTGACCGACTATAGCGAGTTTGACAAGCTCCACGCGCACATGAAGGCCAGCTATCCCCACATCATGCGCGCAGGAGCCTTTGAGCGGCTCGGCCACCACGCCGTGCTCATCACCATCCCCGGCAGCGACAAAACGCTGCGCCCCTGTCTGTATATGTCCCATCAGGACGTGGTGCCGGTGGTCGAGGGCACGGAGCAGGACTGGACCTATCCCGCCTTCTCCGGCGCGGTGGCAGACGGCTACATCTGGGGCCGCGGCACGCTGGATATCAAGGAGCAGGTCTTCGGCGTGCTCGAGGCTGCGGAGTATCTGCTCGCCCGCGGCAGGACCTTCCGGCGCACGGCCTACCTCGCCTTCGGCGACGATGAGGAAACGCTCAACACCGGCGCGCTGGCGATCTCCGACCACCTCAAGGCGCAGGGCGTGACGCTGGAATTCGTTTTAGACGAGGGCGGCGGCAAGATCGAATCCGGCGCGGCCTTCGGCGCGCCCGACCTTTCCATCGCGCAGGTCGATCTGATGGAGAAGGGCTACGCCGATCTGGAGCTGACGGTCCGCTCCATCGGCGGGCACTCGAGCCGCCCCTACGGCGGCACCTCGCTCGCCCATCTCGCCTGTGCCATCGCGGACATCGTCCGCAGCCCCTTCCCCGTGCGGCTCAATCCCGCCATGATGGGCGCGTTTGAAACGCTCGCGCCCTACATCACCGCCGAGTCGCTCAAAACGCTGACGCAGGATGTCCGCGCGAACGCGGACGCCATCGCCGCCTACTGCTATCAGTCCCCCGCGCTCTTTCCCTTTGTCACCACGACCATCGCTCCCACCGTCATTCAAGGCAGCAGCAGGGCCTGCAACGTGATGCCGCAGGATATGCAGGCGGTCATCAACCTCCGTCTTGCCGACGGCGACACGGTCGAGAGCGTGATGGCGCACTGCCGTGCGGCGGTGCAGGACCCGACCGTGGAGCTGCGCTATCAGCAGGCCAACGATCCCTCCGCCACGGCCCGGCGCGACGGCTACGGCTACCGCACGGTGGTGGACAGTATGCAGCGCTACTACCCCGACGTGGTGTTCGTTCCGTCCATGACCGTCGGCGCGACTGACGCGCACCAATACGAGCAGATCTGCGACACCTGCCTGCGCTGCTCGCCCTTCATGGCGGAGCCAGAGGAGGCCGCCTCCGGCGTCCACGGGACGAACGAGCGCATTCTGGTCCGCGCCTATCTGCAGGGCATCCGCGTGCTCATCGACCTGATGGAGCACGCCAATCTCTGAGACACGACCGCAGCCCGCGTTTCAAGCCGCAAGCACGCAAAAAGAGCCGCGTTCCCTGCACCGGGAACGCGGCTCTTTCCTTATTATTGTCTGCGGCAACTTCCTTTACCACGCGGCGACCGCGCCGTCGCAGCGCGGCTCGGTGCCCGCCGTGTAAACGCCGTCCTCTCCGCGCCAGATGATCTGACCGCGGCCCATCGAAATGCGGTCGTCCACGACCGTGACCTCGTGGCCCATCGCGCGCAGCTCGTCGGCAATGGCCTCGCCCGCCTCACGCTCCAGTTCGAGCCTCCTGCCGCCGATCCATTGGATGCGCGGCGCGTCAAGCGCCTCCTGCGGGTTCATGTGATAATCGAGCGTGTTGACGAGGACCTCGGTCTGACCCTGCGGCTGCATGAACGCGCCCATCACGCCGAACGGACCGACGGCAGCGCCGTCCCTGAGCAGGAAGCCGGGAATGATGGTGTGGTAGGACCTCTTGCCCCCGGCAAGGCAGTTGTCACTCGCGGGGTCGAGCGAGAAGTTCGCGCCGCGGTTCTGGAGCGAGATGCCCGTCCCCGGCACGGCGACGCCCGCGCCGAAGGTGGTGTAATTGCTCTGGATGAACGAGACCATGTTGCCCTCGCGGTCGGCGGTGCAGAGATAGATGGTGCCGCCGCAGTGCGGGTCGCCCGCCCTCGGCTCCAGCGCGCGGTCGGTGATGAGCGCGCGGCGCGCGGCGAGATAGGCGGGATCCAGCAGCTCGCTGACCTTTGTTTTCATATAGCGCGGGTCGGCGACGTAGGTCCTCGTGTCGGCAAAGGCCAGCTTGATGGCCTCCATCACCTTGTGATAGTGCTCGGCGCTCTCGCGATTTTCCGGCATGGTCATGCCGTTCAGGATGCCGAGCGCCATGAGCACCGTGATGCCGTGGCCGTTCGGCGGGATCTCACAGACCGTATAGCCGCGGTATTCCTGCGTGATGGGCTCGACCCATTCGGGGCGATAATTGCGGAAGTCGTCCTCGCAGAAGTACCCGCCGGTCGCGCGGGAGAACGCGACGATCCGCTCCATCAGCGCGCCGCGGTAATAACTCTCGCAGTCCGTCGCGGCGAGAGAGCGCAGCGTCGCGGCATAGTCCGGAAAGCGGAACAGCTCGCCCGCGCGGTAGGGCGTGCCGTCCGGCTTCATAAAGCTCTGCCACCAGTATTCGTGCGGTGCGGCGTTCTCCGCCATCGCCTTGGCAATGCGGCGGCTGTCGCGCTCCCACTGCCGCGCGACGTTCACCGGCACGGGATAGCCCTCCTCGGCATAGGAAATGGCGGGCGCAAACAGCTCGGCGAGCGGCTTCGTGCCGAAGCGGCGGTTCAGCTCCGCCCAGCCCGCGGGCGCGCCGGGCACCATCGTCGGCAGCCATCCGGCCTTCGGCATCTCTGTATAGCCCATCGCGCGAACCTTCTCCGCGCTCAGCGCCATCGGCGCGACACCGCTGGCGTTGAGGCCGTAGAGCCGTTTGTCCCGCTCGATCCACACGAGCGCAAAGCAGTCCGAGCCGAGGCCGTTGCCGGTCGGCTCGAGCAGCGGCATAGCCGCGGCCATCGCCACAGCGGCGTCCACGGCGTTGCCGCCGGACTTCATCACGTCCAGTCCGATCTGTGCGCCGAGCGGCACAGACGTGCAGGCGACGGCATTTTTGGCGTAGACGACATTGCGCCGCGAGGCATAGCGGTAGGTCAGCGGATCGAAGGCAGGCATGGGAAGCGTTCTCCTTTTCTCTTTTATAACAGGCCTAGTATAGCACACCGACATGGGAAGAGCAAGGCGGCGGTTAGGCTCCCGCACGGACGGTTATAATATTTTCCGCATTATTACCCGGTTTTTAGGCATTATTGAAAAAATGAATCATTCTATTTCTTTGCATTTTCTTGATTTCTTTGGTGTTGTGCGCTATATTTTAGTTTGATTACGAAATTTTACTCACATAAACACAGAAAGGCGGATTTTATGGAGCTTCAAATTCAGGATCTGGTATCCTCCATCAAAAAGGACGGCATCGAGAGCGCGAACCGCGAGGCCGCGCAGATCCTTGCCGACGCCAAGGCCCAGGCGGAAAAGATCGTCGCCGACGCGAGGAGCGAGGCGGACAAGCTGCGTGCGGACGCGCAGGCGGAGATCGGCGTGTTCAAGGCCAGCGCTCAGCTCAGCGCGGAGCAGGCGAAGCGCGACGCGGTGCTCGCCTTCCGGCAGGAGATCGGCGCGGAGCTGACGAAGCTGCTCGCGCAGGATACCCATAAGGCGCTCGACGACAAGGCGCTCGCGTCGCTCATCACCGCCGCGCTGCAGGGCGAGGACGCCTCCGCCTACGCCGCAGAGGTCGCCTCCGTCACGGACGCGCTCAAAAGCGAGCTCGCCGGCGAGCTCAAGGCGGGGCTGGAGCTGCGGCTCTCCAAAAAGGTCCGCACGGGCTTCCGCCTGTGCACCAAGGACGGCTCGGGCTATATCGACTGCTCCGACGAGGAGCTGGCGGAACAGCTCGCTCCCTTCTTCCGCGAGCTGCGCATTTAAGGAGGGACGCTCTTGGCTTCCTATTACTACTTGATCTCGAGCCTGCCGATGCTCCGCGCGGGCGACGCCCCGCCGCTGGATTACGCTGCGTTTCTCGACCAATGCCGAGGCGCGGTGAGCGACAGGGTCTACCGCTCGCTCGAGGAGCTGACGGTGCGCTCGGAGGACGGCGGCTTCGTGAGCCGGTGGGCGGCCTTCTACCGCGTGCTGCAGGGCGAGCTGACCTATCAGCGGCGTGTGAAGCGCGGCGAGAGCTGCGCCGCGCCGAACGAGCGCGACGCCGCCGTGGCGCAGACCGTCACCGCGGCAGTGAACGCAAAGGACCCGCTCGAAGGCGAGCGGCTGCTGCTCGCGCTGGAATTTGACCGGCTGGATGAGCTGGTGGGACTGCACAGCTTCGACGACTGCGCGCTCTACGGCTACGCGCTGAAGCTGCAGCTGCTCGAACGGCAGCGCGTCTTCCGCCATGACGAGGGCAAGGCCGCCTTCGACACCCTGCTCGGACAGGTCCGTCAGCAGATATTCAGCCTATAAGAAAACGGGAGAAACGAAATGGAGAAAGTGACAGGCTATGTGACCGGAGTCAACGGCAACCTTGTCTCGGCAAGATTCTCGGGCTCCGTTCGGAAAAACGAAGTCGGCTTCGTCAAGATCGGCAATGACCGCCTCAAGGGCGAGGTCATCCGCATCAGCGGCGACGCCGTGAGTATGCAGATCTATGAAATGACCAACGGCATTCAGGTCGGCGACGAGGTCGAGCTGACCGGCGAGCTGCTAAGCGTCGAGCTCGGCCCCGGCCTTCTGACGCAGGTGTACGACGGCTTGCAGAATCCTCTGCCGAAGCTTGCCGAGCAATGCGGCTTCTTCCTCGAGCGCGGCGTATACCTTGACCCCATCCCCGATAAGGAATGGGAGTTCACCCCCTGCGTCAAGCCCGGCGACGCCGTGCTCGCGGGCGACGCGGTCGGCAGCGTGCCGGAGGGGCAGTTCACGCACCTCATCATGGCGCCCTTCGACCTCAAGGACGAGGGCTGGCGCGTAAAGAGCGTGAAGGAAAAGGGCGTCTATCACGTCCGCTCCACCGTTGCGGTGCTGGAAAACGGCGCGGGCGAGGAGAAGGCGCTGAGCATGGTCTTTTCCTGGCCGGTCAAGCAGCCCATCCGCTGCTATGAGGAGCGTCTGCGTCCCGACGAGACGCTGGTGACCAAGATCCGCTGCATCGACACCTTCCTGCCGGTCGCCAAGGGCGGCACCTTCTGCGTACCCGGTCCCTTCGGCGCGGGCAAGACCGTGCTGCAGCACATGGAGGCGAAGAACGCTGACGTCGACATCGTCATCGTCGCCGCCTGCGGCGAGCGCGCCGGCGAGGTCGTGGAGGTGCTCAAGGAGTTCCCCGAGCTGACCGACCCGCGCACGGGCCGCTCGCTGATGGAGCGTACCATCATCATCTGCAACACCTCGTCCATGCCGGTCGCGGCGCGTGAAGCGTCCGTGTACACGGCAGTGACGATGGCCGAATATTACCGCCAGATGGGACTCAACGTCCTGCTGCTGGCGGACTCCACGAGCCGCTGGGCGCAGGCCATGCGCGAGATGAGCGGCCGTCTGGAGGAGATCCCCGGCGAGGAAGCCTTCCCTGCCTACCTCGAATCCGTCATCGCCGCGTTCTATGAGCGCGCGGGCAAGGTCCGGCTGAGAAACGGCAAAATCGCCTCCGTCACCATCGGCGGCACGGTCTCCCCCGCGGGCGGCAACTTTGAAGAGCCGGTCACGCAGGCGACGCTCAAGGTCGTCGGCGCGTTCCACGGCCTCTCCCGCGAGCGCTCCGACGCGCGCAAGTATCCCTCCATCCACCCCATCGACTCGTGGTCAAAGTATCAGGGCGTGGTGGACATGGCGCGCGTGGAGGAGGCCCGCAGCATCCTCCGCCGCAGCAGCGAGATCAATCAGATGATGAAGGTCATCGGCGAAGAGGGCACCTCGGCCGAGGATTACATCCTCTACCAGAAGGGCGAGCTGCTCGACGCCGTGTACCTGCAGCAGAACTCCTTCGATCCCATCGACGCGGCCTGCGAGCCGGAGCGTCAGGCGCATGAGTTCAACGTGCTCTACGATGTGCTCACGCGCGATTACGCGCTCAGCGACAAAAAGGAGATCCGCGCCTTCTTCAATCAGGTGCGTCAGGAATTCCTCGACTGGCACGGCACGGTCTACGGTACGCCGGAATTTGCGGCGCAGGAAACGAAGCTCACGGACCTCTACCGGAGCAAGGTAACGGGTTAAGGAGGGTTTCAGAATGCAGAAGGTTTATACCAAGATCGAATCCATCGTCGGCAACGTCGTGACCGTGCGCGCCTCGGGCGTGCGCAGCGGCGACCTTGCCCTCGTCGGCGAGAGCTACGCGAGCGTCATCAAGCTCAGCGGCGACCTCGTCTCCCTGCAGGTCTTTGCCGGCACGCAGGGCGTCAGCACGACCGACACCGTGCGCTTCCTCGGGCGGCCCATGATGGTCTCGTTTTCCGACGACCTGCTCGGGCGCGTGTTCGACGGCGCGGGCGTGCCGCGCGACAACGGCCCCGCGCTGACCGAGAATATGATCCCCATCGGCGGGCCCTCCGTCAACCCCGCCAAGCGCATCGTACCCAAGCGTATGATTCGCACCGGCATCCCGATGATCGACGTGTTCAACACCCTCGTCGAGAGCCAGAAGCTGCCCATCTTCTCCGTCTCCGGCGAGCCCTACAACCAGCTGCTCGCCCGCATCGCCATGCAGGCGGAGGTCGACGTCATCGTCCTCGGCGGCATGGGTCTGAAATACGACGACTACCTCTTCTTCCGCGACACGCTCGAAAAGAGCGGCGCGATGGGCCGCACGGTCATGTTCGTCCACACGGCGTCTGATCCGACGGTGGAATGTACGCTCGTGCCCGACCTGTCGCTCGCCGTGGCGGAGCAGTTCGCCCTTGCCGGCAAGCGCGTGCTCGTGCTGCTGACCGACATGACCAACTTCGCCGACGCGCAGAAGGAAATGGCCATCACGATGGAGCAGGTGCCGTCCAACCGCGGCTACCCCGGCGACCTCTACAGCTGCCTTGCCTCGCGCTATGAGAAGGCGGTCGACTTCGAGGGCGCGGGCTCCATCACCATCCTCGGCGTCACCACGATGCCCGGCGACGACGTCACCCACCCCGTGCCGGACAACACGGGCTATATCACCGAGGGCCAGTATTCCCTCAAGAACGGCCATATTGAGCCATTCGGCTCGCTCTCGCGTCTCAAGCAGAACGTCAACGGCACGACGCGCAGCGACCACCGCGCCCTGATGGACGGCATGATCCGTCTCTACAGCGCCTACAAGGAAAGCCTTGAGAAGAAGTCCATGGGCTTCATGATGTCTGAATGGGACGAGAAGCTGCTCAAGTACGGCCACCTCTTTGAAACGAAGCTGATGGACCTGAGCGTGAACATCCCTCTGGAGGAGGCGCTGGACCTTGGCTGGGGGATCCTCGCCGAGTGCTTCGAGCCGAACGAAACGGGTCTGAAGACCAGTCTCCTGCAGGAAAGATGGCCGAAAAAGGACGCCTTGAACTGAGGGAGCGCGTATGGCTGTCAAACTAACAAAAAATGAACTGAAGGTCCAGAAGGACCGGCTCAAGCAGTTTCAACGCTATCTGCCGACGCTGCAGCTGAAAAAGCAGCAGCTCCAATCGGTCGTGATGCAGGTGACGGCGCAGCTTGAGAGGGTCGAGGCCGAACGGCTGAAGATCGTCGACGGTCTGGACGGCTGGATCGCGGTGTTCGCCGAAAACGGCAGCTTCCCCGAGGGGATGCGGCTCGATTCGCTCATCCGTCCGAAGGACGTCGTCTGCCGCGACCACAACATCGCCGGCGTGATCGTGCCGGTCTTTGAGGAGCTGACCTTCGAGGAGATCTCCTACGACGTCGCGGACTATCCACTCTGGGTGGACACCGCCGTGGTCACGCTGCGCGAGATCGCGCGGCTGGACGCGCTGGTCAAGACGCTGCGCACGCAGGTCGAGCTGCTCGAGCGGGAGCTGCGCTCCACCGCGCAGCGCGTGAACCTGTTTGAAAAGGTCAAGATCCCCGAGGCGAGGGAAAACATCCGCGTCATCGGCATCTACCTCGGCGACCAGCAGACCTCCGCGGTCGTGCGCGGCAAGATCGCCAAGAAAAAGCTACAGGAGGCAGCGCGATGATCGAGAAAATGAAGGTCGTTCACATCGTCGCCGCGCAGACGCAGAAAACGGAGCTGCTCGACGCGCTGCGCGCGCTCGGCATCGTCCATTTCGCGGAAAAGGCGGATGCCGACCAGACCTATCTGGAGCGCTTCGCCGCGCTCTCGCGGCTCATCACCGTGCTCGAGGAGCAGGGGGTGAGCGAGGTCGAAGCGGAAGCGCTCGACGACGTGAAATTCAAGCAGCTCTATGACGGGCTCAACGCCTGTCTGGAGCGCAAAAAGGCATTGGAAGCCGAGCGCGCCGCCGCGGTCAGCGCGTGCGACACGCTCGCCGGCTGGGGCAGCTTCTCCCCTGCCGAGATCAAGGAATTGAAGGCGCAGGGCTTCGAGCTGCACTTCTGCCGCGTGGACAAAAAGCTCCTCGCTTCGCTCGAAGCGGACGAGGAGGTGCGCTTCCTCCGGCTCGCGCCGGTCGGGAAGCAGCAAACCGTCGCCATCCTCGGTGCGCTGCCCGCCTCCTGCGCCGCCGGCGAGTTCATCCCGCCGGAAAAGAGCCTTGACGAATACCGGCAGGAGATCGCCGACTGTGAGCGCGGTCTTTCTGAGTGCGGCGCGCAGCTCAAGGCCGCCGCGAAGCACCTGCCCAGCTTCCGCGAGCAGCTGCTCAAAACGCAGAACGACGCGGACTACTCCTCCGTGCGCAATACCTCGGAGAGCGGGGACGGACTCGTGTGGCTGACCGGCTACCTCCCCGTCGACGAGGCGGAGCGCTTCAAGGCCGCCGCCGCGAAGGAGCATTGGGCGTGGGCGATGGACGATCCGGCGGCGGACGACGACAAGGTGCCGACCAAGATCAAGTACACCAGGGTCACGCGGCTCATCGCGCCGGTGTTCGACATTCTCGGCACCGTGCCGGGCTACCGCGAGTACGATATTTCGTTCTGGTTCCTCGGCTTCTTCACGCTCTTCTTCGCCATGATCATCGGCGACGCGGGCTACGGCTGCCTGTTCCTGCTGACCGCCGCAGCCCTGACGGTGAAGAGCAAGAAGCCCTCCGATGCCGTGCAGCTTTTGTGGGTGCTCTCCATCGCCACCATCGTCTGGGGCGCGATGACCGGCACCTGGTTCGGGCTTGAGGGCGCGATGGACGTGCCGCTGCTCCGCTCGCTGGTCGTTCCGACCTTTGCGAACTACCCCGAGTATTTCAACGTCACCACCACCCAGCAGCAGAACAGCGTCATGAAATTCTGCTTCATCCTCGGCACCGTCCAGCTCTCGCTGGCGTGTGTGATGAACATCCGCCGCAAGACGCGGGAGAAGGACCTCAGCTGGGTCGCCGACCTCGGCTGGCTGTGCGCGATCTGCGCGCTGTACTTTGTGGTGCTCTACCTCGTCATCGGCGAGCAGGTGAACCTCACGCCCATTGCCGCGGTGGTCCTTCTCGGCTTCGTGCTGGTCGTGTGCTTCGGCGGTATGTCGCCGGACAAGACCTTCGCGCAGGGTCTCAAGGCGGGCCTTGGCAACGCCTTCACAGTGTTCCTCAACACCATCAGCGCCTTCGGCAACATCATGAGCTACATCCGACTGTTTGCCGTCGGCATGGCGTCGCTCGCTATCGCGCAGAGCTTTAACAACATGGCGCTCGGCTTCAAGGGGCCGCTGGTCGTCGTCGGCATCCTCATCATGCTCGTCGGTCACGGGCTGAACATCGTGATGGGCCTGCTGTCCGTGGTGGTCCACGGCGTGCGGCTTAATCTGCTGGAATTCTCCGGTCAGCTTGGCATGGAGTGGACCGGCACCGCCTACGCACCGTTCAAAAAACTGGATAAGATCAGAAAATAATCAAAAAGAGGAGAAACGTATTATGAGCATTGAATTTATTGGTATGGCGTGTGCGCTGGGCCTGTCCGCCATGGGCAGCGCGTTCGGCGCGGGCTTCGCGGCGCAGGCGAGCGTCGGCGCGTGGAAGAAGTGCTACGCGAACGGCAAGCCCGCTCCCTTCATCATGGTCGCCTTCTCCGGCGCGCCCCTGACGCAGACCATCTACGGCTTTTTGCTGATGAACTTCATCCGCAGCGCCGTGGCCTCCGGCGCCGATCCGTCGCTGGCCATGTTCACGGGCATCTTCGCGGGTCTCGCCATCGGCCTGTCCGCGTTCTTCCAGGGCAAGGTCGCCGCGGCGAGCGCCGACGCGCTCGGCGAGACCGGCAAGGGCACGGCGAACTTCTTCATCGTCATCGGCATCATCGAAACGGTCGCGCTCTTCACGCTCGTCTTCAGCCTCCTGCTGTTACAGTAAGCGCAAGGAGAAATTTCATAGCGGCACAGCAAGGGAGCCGGAGGATGTCCGGCTCCCTTCTTGCAGCACTTTCTTCACGATACCGTCATTTTCCGCCAAAGGCGCAGGCTTTTCTGTCAAGCTCTGCAATGTCCCCCTCCCTTCATTTCATCATTAGCTGTGCAAATGATAAGTATATTAAATTGATTCTTTTCTTATGCCTTTGTATCCCGTATAATACTAAGGCTGGCGTTTTGACGCAAACCGTATCTCTCATAGTACGGAGGAAATATTCAGGAGGCTATTATCATGGCGAATTGTGCGATCGTAGGCATCAACTGGGGCGACGAGGGCAAGGGCCGCATGGTCGACTACCTCACCGACCGTTTCGACGTGGTCGTGCGCTATCAGGGCGGCGGCAACGCGGGCCACACCGTCGTGAACGATAAGGGCAAGTTCGCGCTGCACCTGCTGCCCAGCGGCATCTTCCGCGAGGGCGTGGTAAACATTCTCGGCAACGGCGTGGCGCTCGACTGCGAGAACCTGTATAACGAGATCGAGACCCTGCGCGCCGCAGGCGTGGCGATCACACCGGAGAACCTGAAGGTCAGCGAGCGCGCCTCCCTGCTGCTGCCGTGGCACCGCGAACTCGACGCGCTGGAGGAAGCGCGGCTCAAGGACAAGAAGTACGGCTCCACCAAGCAGGGCATCGCGCCGTTTTATTCCGACAAGTATCAGAAGAAGACCGTGCTCGCCGGCGAGCTGCTCCACCCCGAGCACCTCAAGGCGCATCTGGCCGACCTGCTCGAGTGGAAGAACCTCACGCTCACCCGCGTCTACGGTGCAAAGGGCTATACCATGGACGAGCTGACGGCGTGGATCGACGACTTCGGCGCGAAGATCAAGCCCTTTGTCGCCAACACCACGGCGTTCCTGCGCGAGGCGCAGGCAAACGGCAAGCGCATCCTCTTCGAGGCCCAGCTCGGCGCGCTGCGCGATCTGGACTACGGCATCTATCCCTACACCACCTCCTCCAACGCCATCGCCGCCTATGCGCCGGTCGGCTCGGGTCTGCCCACCGCAAAGCTCGACGAGGTCGTGGGCGTGGTCAAGGCTTACTCCTCCTGCGTGGGCGAGGGGCCCTTCACCTGCGAGTGGTTCGGCGATGAAGCAGCAAAGCTGCGCGAGGCTGGTGCGGAGTTCGGCGCAAAGACCGGCCGTCCCCGCCGCGTCGGCCCCATCGACCTCGTGGCGACGCGCTACGGCGTGGAGATGCAGGGTGCGACGAGCATCGCCCTCACGAAGCTCGACGTGCTCAGCTACATGGACAAGATCCCTCTGTGCGCCCACTATGAGATCGACGGCGTGCAGACCGACGATTTCCCCTTCCCCATCCTCCTCGACCGCGCCAAGCCCGTCATGGAGTATATGCCCGGCTGGCAGTGCGACATCTCCGGCGCCCGCCGCTGGGAGGATCTGCCCGAGGCCGCGCGCAGCTACGTCGAATATGTGGAAAAGGCCATCGGCTGTCCCATCGGCTATGTCTCCGTCGGCGCGGAAAGAGAAAGCCTCATTCTCCGATAAGAAAAATGGAACGGCAGCGCCGTTCCATTTTTCTTTCGGGTGGACAAGCCGCGGATTTTTCGGTACAATAAAGCAAATCAGAAAAGAGGAACGAGCCATGAGCAAAGATGTTTACGAATCACCCCTATCGTCGCGCTACGCGTCGCCGTATATGCTGCACCTGTTCTCCGCCAATATGCGCTTTCAGACATGGCGGCGGCTGTGGACCGCGCTCGCCCGCGCGGAGCACGAACTGGGGCTGCCCATCACCGCCGGGCAGGTCGCGGAGCTGGAAGCGCACATCACCGACATTGACTACGCCGTGGCCGAGCAGCGCGAGCGCGAGGTGCGCCACGATGTGATGGCGCACGTCTACGCCTATGGCAAGGCCGCGCCGTCCGCCGCCGGCATTATCCACCTCGGCGCGACGAGCTGCTACGTCACCGACAACGCCGACCTCATTCTCTACCGCGACGGTCTGCGTTATCTGCGCGGTGAGCTGCTCGGCGTACTGGCAAATCTCGCCGCGTTTGCTCGCGAATACGCCGCCGTGCCTACCCTCGGCTACACGCACTATCAGCCCGCGCAGCCCGTGACCGTCGGCAAGCGCGCAGCGCTCTGGATGCAGGATTTTCTCAGCGATCTTGAGGAGCTCGACCACATTCTCGCCACGCTGAAATTCCTCGGCTGCCGCGGCACGACCGGCACCGAGGCCAGCTTCATGGACCTCTTTGACGGCGACGGTGCGAAGATCGACGAGATGAACCGCCGCATCGCCGCGGAGTTCGGCTTCGACCGCTGCTTCTCCGTCTGCGGTCAGACCTACCCGCGCAAGACCGACAGCCGCATCCTGAACGTCCTCTCCTCCCTCGCGCAGAGCGCCTACCGCATGGCGAACGACATCCGTCTGCTTCAGCACGACCGGCAGGTCGAGGAGCCGTTCGAGAAAAACCAGATCGGTTC
>ERZ773147.1201-NODE-1201-length-27765-cov-6.873908_pt1 | contig 27765 bp, 23 predicted proteins | sample MGYA00580851_ERZ773147 | MGnify/ENA primary metagenome ERZ773147 (study PRJEB29015, sample SAMEA2737818) | human gut metagenome | biome: human gut; feature: human-associated habitat; material: faeces | place: China | collected 2012 ... | reverse complement strand
ATAAAAGTTCGGACAGATTTCCCAATGGAGGGCCTAGTCGGATTTGAACCAACGCTCAGGGAGTTGCAGTCCCATGCCTTACCACTTGGCTATAGACCCATACGACATATATAATTTTAATATAGATTCTTATTATTGTCAATCATGTTCATTTAAATTTATGATAAAAAAAGCAAAATAGACCAAAATCTATTTTGCAATTGTGATACTGTAAGTTTTACAGTTATTTGGACAACATGTATATACGGTACTACCTGGACCAATTCCACTGATAAAGCTTCCTGGAGCTTTACCACTACTAGAATCTCCTGAAATTGCTACTTTAACATTAATACTATTAAAGTATGAAGATAGTTGATTGTATACACTTTGATATCCTTCTGGATTAGAAAAAATGTTATTTAAACTTCTATTAAGTGTTGCACTTGGTGTACAAGAAGGCTCTGGAGTAGGACTTGGGGTATTGTTATTATTGTTGCTATTTCCAGAATTATTATTTGATTGATTATTATTATTATTTTGATTGTTGTTTGATTTATTGTTATTGCTATTGTTAGTATTTGTTTTTGAATTATTAGTAGTAGGAGCTTTACCGTTAGAAAGTGTTATAGAAATAGATGTATTAACAGCAACTTTACTACCTGATGAAAGAGATTGACGAATAGCGATATCTTTTTTCTCTTTACTATTAGCGTATTGGAAAGTACAACTTATTTCTAGACTATTACATTTCTTTTGAATGTTAGCCTTTGTTAAACCAACGAAGTTTGGAATAGTTGTTTCTTTTCCTGTTGAAACAGTAACAGTAATGGTATCATTATTTTTTATAACATCATTATTTTTATGAGAAAAACGAATTATTTTTCCATTTTCAATATCATTGTTTGATTCATATTCTATTTGATAATTTATTTTGTTCTTTTCAGCCCATTTCTTGAAGTCATCTAAATTATCAAAATCTTTCATTTTAATACTACCTTTAGAAATAGTAACCTTAATTTTACTTCTTTCTTCTAAGACATCAGATTTATTAACACTAGTAGAAATTATTTTTCCTTTTTTGATGGTATCATCATTGCTTTGTTCAATTTCTAACTTTAGTTTATTTTTAGAAACCCAGTTTAAAATGTCTTCAAGGGACATATTTTTCAAGTCAGGAACAATTATTTTCTTGCCTTTAGAAATGGTAAGAGTTAATTTATCACTATCTACTTTAATGACTTTATTTTTTTCAATACTTTGCTTTATTACATTTCCTTTTTTCACTGTTGTACTGTAATCATCATTAAATTCATAATTTATTTTATATTTTTCTAAGTATGCTGTTGCACGTAACTTGGTCATGTTAACAAAGTCTGGTAATTTTACTTCATTTTTAGTACTGGTTCCTCTTGAAAATGTAAATGTGATTTCATCACTTCTTGCGACTGTTCCAATTTTACTTTGTTTAATTAGTGAGTCTTCTTTTCCTTCGCTATCTTCATATACTATTTTTACATTATTTAGATAAACTTTTTCTATTTCATCTAAAACTTCATCTATAGTTAATCCTTGCATATCCTTTAAAACAATTTCTTTATTTGGATCAGCTCCATCACTTACTACTAGGGTAAGGTCTTTGATTTTAGAAAGGGTAGTTCCCGCTTTAACATTTTGATATATAATATTTTGTTCTTCAATGATATCACTATATTCATAGGTTTGAGTGATATTAATATTGTTTGTTTTAGCCCATTTAACAGCGCTAGTTAAAGACTCATTAGAAAAATCAGGCATGCTCTTTAAATAACTTATATTAATAGGTGGAGCAGATAAAGTAGCTTTAGATGTAGTAGTCATTTTTTCTAATTGCGTATTTAGATTTAAAATATTATAGAAAGTTAAGCAAATAAGACATACATTTACAAGCAAATATCTTTCTTGTTTAGTGTTGATGATGTGAAACGTAAAGAATAAACTAAATAAAATTAAGATAATATAATTTATAAAAGAAGCTGTATTGTAATTGTTGTGATAAATAGTTATTAAAATGATATTAGTAATTAAAGTAACTAGATATAGTCCCAAGATGATATATGTTGGTATTTTTTTATTTTTCATATACTTCCTCCTATAATAAGAATACTATAAATTTTAATGTTTAAAAAGTAATTTTAGAACGGTAAGACATTATTTGTCATAATTTTACTTAATTATTTTTTTAAGAAAGCTATTTCGACAAAATATTTAAATCTCGTTTGATACCATGATAGTGGTGATGGTAATGAATAAGAAGATAATTTTAAGTGTAGTTTTTACAATGCTTTTGGGTATAGCAACAGCTAAAGTAGTTTATAGCAAAACAATATCCAGTTATGATAAAAAAAGTAATAATACTGTTTATTTTCTCCAATTAGGAGTTTATACAAATAAAAATAGTATGCAGCTGGATACTAAGAGTATTGAAAATAAAATAGTTACACAAGAAAATGACAAATATTATGTCTATGTTGGTATCAGTAAGAGCAAAAAAAATCTAGAGAAAATAAGTAAGCTCTATAAAAATGATGGGTATAGTCTTTACATAAAAGAAATGTCTGTTTTGAATAATGAATTTTTAGTTAATCTAGAACAATTTGATAAATTAATTGAATCTGCTAAAACCAATGAAGAGATAAATACTATTAATATGGTTATTTTGTCTAGTTATGAGGAAATGGTAATTAAGTCCTGAAAAAATGATGCCATCTCTTAATAATATATTAGAGGTGATAGTTTTGAAGATTGAAAATATACCATGTAGTGAAAGACCTAGAGAAAGATTAAAAAATGTAGGAGTAGAAAATTTATCTAATAATGAATTATTGTCTATAATATTAAAGACTGGAACGAAAGATAAAAATGTTATGGAATTATCATATGAAATATTAAAAATGGTTGGCAACATTAAAGATTTCAAAGATTTGACATTACAACGATTAATAGAAGTGAGGGGTGTTGGTGAAGTAAAGGCAATAGAGTTAATAAGTGTAGTGGAATTTGGAAAGAGGATATTTTTTAGGTGTGATAATACTATCAGAAAAAAGTTTACTAACGCTAAAGAGATTTATTTAGATAATAAATATTTATTTGTAATAAAATTATAATTGAGGTGTTAATATGGAAAATATATTTGAAAAATATGAATCAAACGTAAGAAGTTATTGTAGAAAATGGCCTGTTGAAATGGTTCATGCGAAAGGTTCTATAATTAAAGATATAAATGGAAATGAATATATAGATTTTTTTGATGGTGCAGGGGCACTTAATTATGGTCATAATCCTGACTATATAAAAGAAAAATTAATTGATTATTTACAGGAAGATGGTATTATACATTCATTAGATATGTACACACTTCCCAAAGAAAAATTTATTAGTTATTTTGAAGAGAAAATTTTAAAACCACGTAATTTAGATTACAAAGTTTTATTTCCAGGACCTACTGGAACAAATTCAATAGAAGTTGCTTTAAAACTTGCAAGGAAGTATACTGGTAGACAAGACATTTGGGCATTTACAGGTGCATTCCATGGGATGACATTAGGTGCTTTGTCTTTAACAACAGAAGCATCAGCAAGAAATGCAGCAGGCGTTTCACTTAATAATACAGTTCATATTCCTGCTCCATACTCAATGGGTGGAAATTTTGATACTATTAAATATATGAGAGAACTATTAGAGGATGATCACTCTGGTTATTCTTGCCCAGCAGCAATTATAATAGAAACAGTACAACAAGAGGGTGGAATACATGTATTTAGTAAAGAATTTTTAAGAGATTTAAGAGTATTTTGTACAGAATATAATATATTACTAATTTGTGATGAAGTACAAATAGGATGTTCAAGAAGTGGAACTTTCTTTTCATTCGAAAGAGCTGATATAGTTCCAGATATAGTTTGTATGTCTAAATCAATTGGTGGATATGGGCTACCATTCGCACTTACTTTATTAAAAAGAGAAATAGACGTCTTTAAACCGGGTGAACATAATGGAACATTTAGAGGATGTCAACTTTCTATTGTAGCCGCTAAAGCTGCATTAGAAATGACAGTTGAAAAAGATATTCCAAAAATAGTAAAACAAAAAGAATTGATAGTAAAAGAATACCTAGAAAAAGAAATAAAACCATTATTAAAAGAAAAAATGGAAATAAGAGGAATTGGACTTAGTTGGGGAATAGAATTTAATGATGGTGTTTTAGCTCGTTCAGTTTTGGATAAATGTTTTGAGAAAAAACTTATTATTGAACTTGCCGGTAGAAATGATTCTGTTTTAAAAATAATGCCATCATTACTAATAGAAGAAGATTTACTTATAAAAGGTTTAAATATTATAAAAGAATCTATAATAGAAAAATTAAAATAATGAAGTCATTTAAATTTTATATAGCGTTATGGTGCGCAAAAACAGGAAAATTTATAGCAACAAAAGTATTAAGAAGAAATGGATCGATTTTGCCAGGTAAGATAGCACTTAAAATATGTCCAGACTTTATAGGAAAAATAGAAAAACCTAGAACTATAATTGCAGTGACTGGTACAAATGGAAAAACAACTGTATGCAATATGATAGAAGATGTATTAAGAGATAATGGATATGATTTTATTGATAATAAACTAGGGGCTAATGTAAATGTAGGAGTTGCTACTACATTAATAAATGGTGCAAATTTTCTAGGAAAAACAAAAAAAGATCTAGCAGTATTAGAAATAGATGAAAGAAGCTCAGTTAAAATCTATCCATATTTGACCCCAACATATTTAATTTGTACAAATTTATTTAGAGATTCAATGCTTAGAAATGCACATTCTGAGTTTATTTCAAATATTTTAACAAAATACATTCCAAAGAAAACTAAGCTTATACTAAATGCAGATGACCTTATTTCTTGTAATATTGCTCCAACTAATAAAAGAGTATATTTTGGAATAGATAAATTAACGACAGATGAAAAAGTATGTCATAACATTGTAAATGATATGCCAACATGTCCAAAATGTGATTCAAAACTCCAATATGATTTTGTTAGGTATCATCATATAGGGAGAGCTCATTGTAAAAAATGTGATTTTTCTTCTCCTAAGAAAATAAATTATGAAGTAACAAAAATTGATTTTAAAAAAGATAAATTACATTTAAAAAATAATGAAAAGGAAGAAATATACGATTTAATAACAAATAATATTATAAATATTTATAATATGGTAGCTACAATATCACTTCTTAGAGAGTTTGGATTAACTAATTTACAAATAAATAACTCACTAAAAAAGCAAAAAATAGTAGAATCAAGATATCTAGAAGAAGAATATAAAGAAATAAAAATTATATCACATTTAGCTAAAGGAATGAATCCAATTGCTTGTTCAAGAGTTTTTGAGTACATAAAAAAAGAAAAAGGAAATAAAGCAGTTATATTAATACTTGATGATTTACACGATTCAATTGAAAGTTCAGAAAATATAAGTTGGCATTATGATACGGATTTTGAATTTTTAAATGATGATAGTATAAAACAAATTATTGTTACTGGAGTAAGACATTTAGATACATATGTTAGATTAAGACTTGCTGATATACCAAAAAGAAAAATAGAACACATGAAAGATGAAATAGATGCAACAAAAAAAATAAAGTTAAAAAATATAGATTCAATTTATATTTTATATGATGTTTATACTGTACATTTAAGAGATAAAGTTAAAGATAAACTAAAAGAAATAATAGACAAGGAAGAGGTATAATATGAAAATAGAAATATTATTTCCAGAATTTTGTAATCTGTATGGTGACATCAGTAATATTAAATACTTAAAAAAGTGTTTATCAAATCAAAAAGTAAAATATATAGAAACATCTTTTGATATGGAACCGAGTTTTGTAACTCAAGATATAAATTTTATTTATCTTGGTCCAATGACTGAAAATAGACAGGAAAAAGTAATAAAAAAATTAATGCCGTATAAAAAAAGAATAGAGGAATTAATAGAAAAAAATACAGTATTTCTATTTACAGGAAATGCATTAGAAATTCTTGGAAAGTATATTGAAAATGAAGATGGAATAAAAATTGAAGCCTTAGGAATTTTTGATGTGTACGCTAAAAGGAATATGATGCATAGACATAATAGTTTATTTATTGGCGAGTATAATAACATAAAGATAGTCGGATTTAAAAGCCAATTTACAATGATGTATGGGAATAATACAGATAATTATTTTTTAAAAGTAGAAAAGGGTATAGGAATAAATAAAGAATCAAAATTAGAGGGTATAAATAAAAACAACTTTTTTGGAACTTATTTAACAGGACCTATTTTAATATTGAATCCATTATTTACAAAAAAAATATTACAAATAATGGGAGTTGATAAACCAAAATTATATTTAGAAAAAGATTTAAAAGCTGCATATGAAGAACGATTAAGAGATTTTTATAGAGTTCCATATATGAAATAAAGCTTCACTTTATAGTGAAACTTTTTTATTCATAAAAATTATAATAAAAATATTAGAATTAACGCAATTTTGTGTTATTCTATAGAAACAAGAGGTGTAAGAATATGGTTGATCCAAATATAAAAATAGGATTTATTATTGTAAATCCAGATTGGAAAGAAGAAATTCCATGGAGTAATGGTCATAAGAAAACTGCATTTGAATGGATTAAGAAAAATAACCTTATGGATTTATATAATAAAGTAAAAGAAAAAAGTGAACCAAGCTTTGATGAGGAAGAATTTTTGATAAATTATATAGGAGCAATTAAACTATATGCACAAAGAGGTCATTTCCATTGTTTACTTCCAAATATGTTAAGCATAGAAAAAACTTATTTAAAGCATTATTATAAAAATATGGGATATCAAATAATAGAAAATAGTGTTTTTGATGAAGAATTTAATCCGAAAGTTAAAAAGTATGAAATACCTTATAATCAAACTGTAGTAAAAACAAAAAATGGACTGAGTTATAATCCATATAAATCAGGAGATTAGAAAAAAACAAAATATTTTATAATATGATATTGCTAAAAACAAAAAAATATAGTAAAATGTATTTGTTGCGTTGGAGTAGTACTCAAGAGGCTGAAGAGGCGCCCCTGCTAAGGGTGTAGGTCGGGTAACTGACGCGAGGGTTCAAATCCCTCCTGCTCCGCCATTAAGTATATTAACCTTTGATTTTATGTCAAAGGATTTTTTTTGATTTTTTTAGCACTCGTATATTGACTTTGCTAACAAAAAGTGGTAGAATTAAAAATGTAAGAGATAATAACTCTTATAAGGTATTAAGTTGTAAGATGTGCTACCTAAATGGTGTCAACACAAATAAAGAAAGGAAGCTGATATATATGATGATGATACCTAGAAGAAAAGAATTTGATTTATTAGAGGACATGTTTAGAGATCCATTTTTTCACGCAGAAGAAAGTAAAATTATGAAAACAGATATTAAAGAACATGAAAACAATTATTCAATAGTTGTAGATTTACCAGGGTACAATAAAGATGATATAAAAGTTGCAGTAGATGATGGATATTTAACTATACATGCAACAATGAGTTCTAAGAACGAAGAAAAAGAAAAAGGAAAATTTGTTCGAAGAGAAAGATATTTTGGTGAATGTTCAAGAAGCTTTTATGTAGGAGATTCAATTACAACAGAAGATATCAAGGCAAATTTTAAAAATGGTTCATTAACATTAGAAGTTCCAAAGAAAGAAAATAAAAAAGAACTTCCTAATAAAAAATATGTTCAAATTGAAGGATAAAATAGATACCAGGCGTAAGCTTGGTATTTTTTTGTTATAAAAATAATTATTGTTATTAATATTTATATATAGTAAAATATATATGGTGATTAACATGGAATTAAATGTAAAAGTTGATTCAAGAAAAGTAAAAAAAGGTGATACATTTATTGCTCTTAGAGGCATATCAAGTGATGGTCATGATTATATAGAATCAGCAATTAAAAATGGTGCTTCTAAACTAATCGTTGAAGAAGATAAAAATTATAGTGTTGAATATGAGATAGTATCAGATACGAGAGCATATCTAATAAACTATTTAAAAGAAAATTACAGTAAATATCTAAATGAAATGAAAATAATAGGCATTACTGGAACAAATGGAAAAACAACAAGTGCTTATTTACTTCATAATGCATTAAATCTACTTGGTATTAAAACAGCTTATATAGGAACCATAGGTTTTTATATTAATAAAAAAATAGAAAGTTTAAATAATACAACGCCAGATGTTTTAGACTTATTTGAATTATTATTAAAATCATATGAAAATGGTTGTAAATATGTTTGTATGGAAGTAAGTAGTCAAGGATTATCACATAAAAGAGTAGAAGGATTTTTGTTTGATTATGTGGTTTTTACAAATTTGACACAAGATCATCTAGATTATCATAAAACAATGGAAAACTATGCTCTAGCAAAACAAGAATTATTTAAAAAACTAAAAAAAGATGGAGTAGCAATCGTAAACTATGACGATAAATATAAAAACTATTATTTATTAAAACAAAATAAAAATATAACATATGGATTTAATGGTGGAGATTATAAAATAGAAAATTATAAAATGAATAATTTAGGAACCACATTAAAATATAAACATAATAATGAAATATATAATATTTCAACAAAATTAATAGGAAAATACAATATATATAATCTACTTATAACATTAGTTATATTAGATTTAATTGGAATAAAACAAGAAGAAATAAAAAAAATATCTTATGAATTAAAAACACCAAGTGGTAGAATGGAAACAATAAGATATAACAATAGTAGTATAGTCATTGATTATGCACATACGCCAGACGCTATAGAAAAAATAATAAATACTATGAAAGAAGTAACAAAAGGTAATATATATACAGTATTTGGATGTACAGGTGATAGAGATAGAACAAAAAGACCTATTATGTTAAAACTTGTAACTTCACTAAGTAGATATGCAATAGTAACAAATGACGATCCACATTTTGAGGATCCAATTCAAATAGTAAATGATATGATTAGTGGAGTAGAAGCAAAAAACTATGAAATAATTTTAGATAGAAAACAAGCTATAAGAAAAGGTATAAGCTTATTAAAAGAATATGATACATTATTAATACTTGGAAAAGGACATGAGGAATATATGATAATAAAAGATAAAAAAATTCCATTTAAAGATTCAAGTGCAGTAGAAGAAATACTAAATGAAAACATGGAAATGGTGAAATAATGAATGGTATTCTAGTAATAGATAAACCTAAAAATTGTACAAGTAGAGATGTTGTAAATAAAGTAGGAAAAATATTTAATACAAAAAAAGTAGGACATACAGGTACACTTGATCCAATAGCAACTGGAGTTCTTGTCCTAACACTTGGAGATTATACTAAATTATCAGAAATAATAACATCAGAATATAAAGAGTATATAGCATCAGTAATTCTTGGAATAAAAACAGATACATTAGATATTACAGGTAATATCTTAGAAGAAGAAAAAATAAATATAAAAGATGAAGAAATAAAAAATGCAATTAATAAAATGCAATGTACATACATGCAAGAAGTTCCAATTTATTCTGCAGTAAAAATAAATGGGAAAAAATTATATGAATATGCTAGAAATAATCAAAAAGTAGAATTACCTAAAAGGAAAGTTACTATAAAACAAATTGAACTTGTAAGTGATATAAAAAGAGATAACGATAAAATCTATTTTGATATAAAATGTTTAGTAAGTAAAGGAACATATATAAGAAGTTTAATAAATGACTTAGCTAAAATATTAAATACATTTGGAGTAATGGAAAATTTAAGAAGAACCAAACAAGGAAATTTTGATATAAACCAAGCAGTAACATTAGAACAATTAGAAAAAAAAGATTATAAATTATTACCAATAGATTTATGTCTACCACCATATAAAAGAATAACTGTAGAAAATGAAAACGAAGTAATCAATGGTAAAATGTTTGATAATATATATAATGAACCAATTATATTTGAAAATAAAAATAAAGAACCTATTGCTATTTATAAAATATATGAAAAAGATAATAAAAAAATAAAACCTTGGAAAATGTTAAAAAAATTGAATAATATAAAAAAATAGGTACAATATAATAATGTGAATATAAATTATTCACGCACTGAGAACTCATTATTGAGTTCTTTTTTTTTTTAAATTAATTATATTTATATAGATAGGTGAAAAAATGAAAAAGAAAATACTTGTTATAATACTTATTATATTAAATATATTTTTATTAACTCATGGTAATCGAGAAACTGAAAAATACATAATACAAGACGATTATAAATTTATACTATCCTATCCACTAATAAAAAACAAAAAAATAGATTTAAAAATAAATAACTTTGTAGAAGAAAATAAAAAAATATATAATCAAAATAGTGATAATATAAAATCTATGATAGTAAACTATGAAATACAAGAATATAAAAATATAACTTTTGTAGAACTAAATTCATTTATATATTATGAAGATGATTATGTAGAAAATAATGAAATAATATCTTTTAAAACAGATACAAAAGAAATATTAAAATTAAAAGATATATTTAATACACCATACTATATATCAAAATTAACAACAAAAACGATAAATCAGGATAAACAACAAATAAATGAAGAAAACAATTTTATTTTAAGTAAAAGTGGATTGGTTATAAAATATAATTACTTAAACAAAATAAAAGAATATAAAATCAATTATGATGAAATAGAAACCTATTTAAAAGAAGAATATAAAATGGATGATATAGTAATCCCTGTGTTAACACCTACAAAAAGAAATTTAAATAAATATAAAAATAAAAAGTTAATTGCACTAACATTTGATGATGGACCAAGTAATAATACAAAATACTTTATAAAAGAATTACAAAAAAGAGATGCTTTAGTTACATTTTTTGTTGTTGGAAATAGAGTAAAAAAATATGAAGATGTTTTAAAAGAAGCATATTTAATGGGAAATCAAATTGGAAGTCATACATACAGTCATAAAAATTTACTTTATTTAAATGAAGAAGAAATAACAAAAGAAATAGAAAAAACAAATGAGGCAATTTATAATGTAATTGGTACAAAGCCAACAATTATAAGAGTTCCATATGGAAACATCAATAAAAAAATAAGAAGTATTTCAAATATGAATCATATACTATGGAATGTTGATACATTAGACTGGAAATATAAAAATTCTAATAGAGTATACAAAGAAATAATAAAACATGCAGAAGATGGAAATATAATATTATTACATGATATATTTAAAACCTCAGTAAATGGTGTTTTAAAAGCAATAGATGAATTAAAAAAACAAGGATATGAATTTGTAACCATAGATGAAATGGTATATTTAAAAAATATTAAGCTAGATAAATCAAAAACTTATTTTAATTTTAAATAAACACTTGTCAAAAAAAAATAAATAGTGTATATTATATACGTACTTGCATCTTGGAATTTAGAGTCTCCGACTTTTTTCTAGGATATGAGCGAATATATGAAAGGAGAAATAAATAATGGCTTTAAGTAAAGAAGTAAAATCACAAATTGTTAAAAAATATGCAAAAAGTGAAAATGATACAGGTTCAGCAGAAGTACAAATAGCTATTCTTACAGAAGAAATCAATGCTTTAACTGAACATTTAAAAGAACATAAACATGATTTCCATTCACGTCGTGGATTACTTAAAAAAGTAGGACAAAGAAGAAGTTTATTACAATACTTAATCAAAACTGACGTAACAAGATATCGTGAAATCGTAAAAAGTTTAGGTTTAAGAAAATAATGATAATAAGTAGGCACTCTTTTTTGAGTGTCTTTATTTTTAAGGGTGTAAAATGCAATTAGATAATATATTTATAGGAAACTTATATATAAACAAATTAGATAAAAAAATATTCTTAAAAGAAGTACTTATTTATGAAAAAAACGGAAAATTATATGATTTAGAAACAAGAGAACTTTATCATAAAATAGCAGAAGAAACAAATAAAACAATAAATGTTATTAGAGGTTTAAGTTAGGAGGAAATATGAAAAAAACATTTGAATTAAATTTTAGAGGAAGAAAAATCATAGTAGAACATGGAGAAGTAGCAAAGCAAGCAAATGGTTCTGTATTAGTTAGATATGGTGATACAGTAATACTATCAACAGTATGTGTATCAAAAACTGCTAATATCTTATCAGACTTTTTTCCACTAATGGTTTTATATAATGAAAAACTATATTCAGTAGGTAAAATACCGGGTGGATTTATAAAAAGAGAAGGTAGGCCAACAGATAATGCAACACTTGCCGCTCGTATGATTGATAGACCAATGCGTCCAATGTTCCCAGAAAACTTTAGAAATGAAGTACAAGTTGTAAATACTGTTTTATCAGTAGAACAAGATAATTCACCAGAACTTACTGCTATGTTTGGTTCATCACTTGCAACTTCTATATCAGAAGTACCATTTGATGGCCCAATAGCTGGTGTTAAAGTAGGACATATTGATGGCAATTTTATTATAAATCCAACTCCAGAAGAATTAGAAAAATCTGATTTAGATTTAACAGTAGCTGGTACAAAAGAAGCAATTAATATGGTTGAAGCTGGAGCTAAAGAAGTTAGTGAGGAATTAATGCTTGAAGCTTTAATGTTTGGACATGAAGCAATTAAAGAACTTGTAGAATTCCAAGAAAAAATAATAAAAGAAATTGGAAAACCTAAAATGGAATATGAAGTTCTAGAAATTACTGATGAACTTAAAACTGAGGTAAGAATGCTTGCAGAAGAAAAATTAAATTCAGCAATGAGAATTAAAGAAAAACTAGAAAAATATGCTGCAATAGATAAAGTAAAAGAAGATATAGTATCAAAATATGAAAATGAAAATTTAGAATTAAAAGATACTGAATTAAAAGAATTAATAACAAAAGTAAAATTAGTTTTAGAAGAAATAGAATATGAAATATTTAGACAAATTGTTGTTAAAGAACATACACGTGCTGATGGAAGAAAAATGGATGAAATAAGACCACTTTCAACAGATATTGATTTGCTTCCAAGAACACATGGTAGTGCACTTTTTACTCGTGGTGAAACACAAGCTTTAGCAGTTACAACACTAGGTGCATTAGGAGAACATCAAATACTTGATGGATTATCTTTAGAAGATGAAAAAAGATTTATGTTACATTATAATTTTCCAGCATTCTCAGTAGGTGAAACAGGAAGATATGGAGCACCAGGTAGAAGAGAAATAGGACATGGAGCACTAGGTGAAAGAGCACTTTCACAAGTAATTCCATCTGAAGATGAATTTCCATATACTATAAGAGTTGTATCAGAAATACTTGAAAGTAATGGTTCATCAAGTCAAGCAACAATATGTGCAGGATGTATGAGTTTAATGGCAGCAGGTGTTCCCATTAAAGCACCAGTTGCAGGAATTGCTATGGGATTAATAACAGCAGGAGATGACTATACAATTTTAACTGATATACAAGGTATGGAAGATCATTTGGGAGATATGGATTTCAAAGTAGGTGGAACTAAAAAAGGAATTTGTTCTCTTCAAATGGATATTAAAATTAAAGGTATAACTAAGCAAATACTAAAAGAAGCTTTGGAACAAGCTAAAAAAGCAAGATTTGAAATATTAGATGTTATGACTGCACAAATTCCAGAACCAAGAAAAGAAGTAAGCAAATATGCACCAAAAACAATGACGTTTATGATTAATCCAAATCGTATTAAAGAAGTTATTGGTAAAGGTGGAGAAATGATTACAAAAATCATTTGTGAAGCAAGTAATGTAAATGCAGTAACAGATATAAATGCAGTAAAAGTTGATTTAGAAGATGATGGTAGAGTAATTATTTATCATAATGATAAAGAAATAATTGAAAAAACTGCAGAAATGATTAAAGCAGTTGTAAGAGAAGTTGAAGATGGAAAAATATATACTGGAAAAGTTGTTAAAGTTGAAGATTTTGGATGTTTTGTTGAATTATGGCCAGGATGTGAAGGTCTAGTACATGTTTCACATCTTGCAAATGAACGTGTTGAAAAACCTTCTGACATGGTAAAAGTTGGGGATGAAATTGTAGTTAAATCACTAGGATATGATAAAAGAGGAAGACTTAACTTATCTAGAAAAGAAGCTTTAAAATAATTTTTAAACTACTGGTTTTAAACTGGTAGTTTTTTTCTTGAAAAAAAATACTTAATATTATATAATTTTAATAGAAAAATAAGTAGTAGAAAGTATGAAAAGAAAAGGATTTACATTAGTAGAGTTATTAGCAGTAATAATAATACTTGCAATAATAGCGTTAATAACAACAGTAGTAGTAATAAATATAATAGAAACAGTAAAAATAAGAAAATATAAAGTAGAAGAAAAGTCATTAGAAAAAGCAGCAGAATTATATTATACAAATAGTCAGATATTTCCATTTCAGGATGAAATATCTTTAAATACATTAGTAGAAAAAGGATTTATAAATTCAGTAAAAGATACAGGAAATGGTTCAACATGTGAAGGAAAAGTAATTAAAGACAATAATGGAGAATTAAAAGGTTGTTTAAAATGTAGTAATTATGTAACTGAAGGTTGTGGTTATGTAAAAGATGATGAAAAAGATGACGATAAAAAAGATGATGATGAAATAAAAGATGAAAATCTAGGAATAATATGTGGAAGTGGAACAGAAGAAGATTATGATAACCAAAAAGAATGTCATATAAAAAGTGTAGAAGATTTAGTAGCATTTTCAACATTGGTAAATAGTGGAAAAACATTTAAAGAAAAAACAGTATACTTAGATAAAGATTTAAATATGATATTAAATCTGTTTTGCTAAGTTCCTGTTTTCCCAATATCGTTTTTACCTCCATAGTTGTCTCTTTGACGGTAAAAATACAAAAACAAAAGAGAATCGGTATATTTTGAATTTAATTTATATTTTTAGCCGTTGTTTTGACTCGAAAATTTCGGTGTCGGTAGATTTTTTATCACTTTTGCAAAAATAGAATCGGTGAATAACTCTTTTAAACGGCAGACTTGGGAAGTATAAACGAACATATTATCCGGGATTTTTCGGTAGGACAGGAAAAGGCTTTTCGTATATTATATGAAAAATATGCTCCTGCTTTACGTTATTTTGCTGCGAAATATGTCGAGGAGGGAGAGGTGATCGACGATATCGTACAGGATGTGTTTGTTTGTCTATGGGAGAAAAGAGTTGATTTTAAAACAGAAGAAACGATCAAAGCTTTTTTGTATAAGGCTGTAAAAAATAGTTGTCTGAATACGATCCGGCATCAGGGAGTGAAAGATCGTTATGCCGAAGTGGCTCTCCACGAAGAAGAACTGGAATCTTTTTGGGATCATATCCTGGAAACCGAATTATTCGAATTATTATTAGGAGTTTTCAATGAACTTCCTCCGGCTTGCCGGGAGGTATACCGCCTGAGCCTTGAAGGGAAAAAACATGAAGAAATAGCCGAGATCCTTCAGATTACCGTAAATACCGTCAAAAAACATAAGAATAATGCCAACCATTATATGCGTGAGCGCCTGAAACATATTCTTTCCTTACTGGTTCTTTGTCAATTTCCTTAATAAACCACAGGGACGGGGCATTGGGCTATATTTCCGGGTCGATATTGCATGACCAATCCTTCGATTTCTGTCGGGAATCATTGAATTAAAGATTATTCTACACAGGTCTGGGGGCTCTCGACGGGCATGAAGTGAGTCTCGGCAAACTGAAAGTTTTTTAACAAAAACTACTCGTCGGCTTAAATTTCTGCAACCCTTGCAACTTCTATTTTTTAGTTAAAATTAAAAAAAATGACTTTTTATATTACACCAAAGCAGGGATTGCGTGTTATAATAGAAACAACCTGCGATTGAAGTGATGAATATTAAAACACAACGACACCTGAGCCGATTGATATTCCGTTATCTCCGGGATCGATTGAATGAAGAAGAAAGCCGGGAGCTTGAGCGATGGCGTGCTGCATCTGAAGCACATGAACTTCTTTTTCGGCGTTTGTTATCCTCTGCCCATTGGCAACGGAGTATAGGTCGTTTTGTGAAAAATGAATCCGATACCCAATCCGAATGGGAGATCATCCGGCAAAGAACAGTTGGTCGGGACAGAGGCAAGAGAACGATCCGCTGGTATCGTTATGCCGCAGCTATCTTTCTCCCTTTATTGATTGCCAGTGGTTATTTTATAAAATTGAGTCGTACTCCTCAAGAAAAAACGCTTGTTTCAGTACCTTTTATTCCTGGGAAATCCTATGCCGTGCTCGAGTTGGCCGACGGAACGAGTATCGATTTGGGGGAAACAGCTGTCCGGGGACAAATACAGGGGGGACATTGGGAGGTGAGGTCCGATTCTTTGAAGTATTGCGAAGAGGGAGTAAAGGGAGGGGAAGAATATCATACCTTAAAAGTGCCCCGGGGAGGAGAGTATACTTTGGTTTTAGCCGATGGCTCGAAGGTGTTTTTGAATGCCGAATCCAGCTTGAAATATCCTGTACTTTTTTCGGGCGATCTGCGCAAAGTGAAATTGGAAGGAGAAGCTTATTTCGAGGTAAAACGAAATCCGGAGAAACCGTTTGTCGTCGATATCGGCGGTATGCAGGTCAACGTGTTGGGCACTACTTTCGGTATCAGGGCTTATGCCGATGAAAGAGAAATTCGTACGACCCTGGTCTCGGGCCGGGTAAATGTGTCGGCCGGGAAACAGGTGTATGAGTTGAAACCTTCGGAGCAAGCTGTGTTCGATAAACAAACAGAGGCCGTGAAAGTGGCTGCTGTGGATACTGAGTTGTTTGTGGGTTGGAAAGACGGACGATTGGTGTTCGATAATTGTTCATTAGAGCGGATTTTGAAAGACTTGGGGCGTTGGTATTCATTCGAGGTGTTTTATGCCACTTCCGCAGCAAAAGAAATACCTTTTTCTTTGAATATCCGGAAGCATGAGAAATTTGCTCAGGTACTGGAACTAATGCAGAGTACAGGAAAAATACAATTCGAAATAAATAAAAATACAGTGATTGTCAGATAATACAAAGGCAGTGCTGCTAACACTGCCCTGAAATTCATGTTCATTTCTGCTGCTAACAGATAATGAGCGTTTGTTGAACTTTAAATACAAAATTATGAAAAAAAAGTCTTTATACCCTAGTCCGGGGTGTAGAAAAATCATTCATTTTTTAGTGATGAAAGCGAGTTTTATTTTTTTACTGCTATTGACCTTGCAGATAAAAGCAAATGTCTATGCACAACAGTTGCGTTTGGACCTGAATTTACAAAATGCAACCCTCAAAGAAGTGATTCAGGAAATCCGCCTTCATTCTGACTTTAGTTTTGTGTATAGTGATGCCGATTTGGTAGGGATCACTCAACGGAATGTACAAATGAAGGATGCAACGATCGAGGAGGTATTGAAAAACTGTTTACAAGGGACGAAGCTGGTGTACGATATTACGGATAAGACCATTATTATCCGTAAACTCGATGAGGTTACCCAGACGAAACAGGTACAGGTTATTCAGGGACAGGTAACGGATGTCCGGGGTACACCCTTGCCTGGGGTAACCGTACGGATCAAAGGAACTCAGCTCGGAGTCTCTACCGATGTGAACGGTAAATTCCGTTTCGAATTACCCGATACCAAAGAGGTTGTATTGGCTTTTTCTTTTGTCGGGATGAAACCCTTGGAAGTTCGGTATAATGGCCAAAGTGAATTGAAAATAAAATTAGAGGAGGAAGTGGCCGAAATGGATGAAGTTGTGGTAACCGGTATTTTTAAGAAATCTCAGGAGAGTTTTACCGGTTCGGTATCGACAATTACGGAGAAAGAACTGAAATCTTTTCGGGGACGTAATTTATTATCTACGTTGAAAAATATCGATCCGACCTTCAATATTATCGAAAACAATGTCTATGGGGCAGATCCGAACCATTTACCGGAAGTACAGATCCGGGGAACTTCCAGTTTACCGACGGTAGAGGACCTGAAAAATGAAACGAAAGTAGATTTGAATACTCCCTTGATAATCCTGGATGGTTTTGAGATCAGTCTCACCCGGATGCTGGATTTAAACGACGAGGATATTAGTTCTGTGACTTTGTTGAAAGACGGTTCGGCTACCGCGATTTATGGATCCCGGGGAGCTAATGGAGTGATTGTCATCGAGACTAAACAACCCGAGGCTGGAAAATTGAGGTTGTCTTATCGGGGAAGTGTGAATATCGAGGTGCCTGATCTGAGCGATTACGATGTATTGAATGCTGCCGAAAAACTTCAGTTGGAAGAGAATGCCGGTTTGTATAAAGACGAATGGGCCCATATAGAAATGGCGTTGAGGAAAAGGCAGGCCAGAATCAAACAGGAAATAGAACGGGGAGTCGATACCTATTGGTTGTCGAAGCCTTTGCGTACGGGTGTCGGTCACAAGCACAACCTGCGTTTGGAAGGAGGTGGGAATGACGGCTTCCGTTATTCTGCTTCTGTTCAATATAACGATATCCTGGGGGTGATGAAAGGGTCCGACCGGAAAACCTTTAATGGAAATATTAATCTGATGTACCAGCAAGGAAAATTATTGTTCCGCAATAACCTCGAAGTCGGATTGAGTGAATCGAATGAATCACCTTACGGATCCTTCGATCAGTATGTGAAACTCAACCCTTACTGGCGGGAACGCGGAGAAGACGGTAAAGTGTTGAAAGAACTCGAACAAAAAGGAGATTTTTGGACTACAGCCCCTGAAAATCCGCTTTACAATGCTACGCTCGATTTGGTCGATAAAAAAACCTATACGACTATTACCAATAATTTCGATGTAGAATGGAAACCTTGGGAAAGCCTGACTTTACGTTCACGCATCGGATTATCGAAACAGGTGAATGATTATGATAATTTTAAACCTGCCGACCATACCAAATTTAAGGATTATTCGGATGAACAGATTTTCCGTAAAGGAGAATATATCTATTCTTCAGGGAAAAGCTTTAGTTATGATTGGAGTCTGACTTTAAGCTATTCCCGTAACTTTAAAGAAAAACACGAGCTCTATGTCGGTTTGGATTACAATGTTGCTCAGGAAAAATCGCATTCTTATACTTTTCAGGTAGAGGGTTTTCCCCAATCCAATATTAAATTTTTGTCGATGGCTCTTCAGTATCAGAAAGATGGAAAACCTACCGGATCCGAATCGCTCAACCGGCGTATCGGTGTGACGGGGAATGTGAATTACATCTACGACAATCGTTATTTTGCCGACGTTGCTTATCGTATGGACGGGGCCTCCCAGTTCGGTAGCTCGAAGCGCTTTGCGCCCTTCTATTCTTTCGGAATCGGTTGGAACATCCATAAAGAAAAGTTTATGGAAAATGTATTGTGGCTGGATCGTCTGAAATTGCGGGGTTCTTATGCGGTGACCGGATCGGTGAATTTCGATGCTTATCAGGCCCTTGCTACTTATGAATATTATACCGACGATCGGTATCGGTATTGGTTTGGAAGCCACCTGCAAGGTCTGGCCAATGAGGACTTGGAATGGCAGAAGACCGACAAATGGAACTTCGGATTGGAAGTCGGAGCATTCCATAACCGCTTGAAAGTGACAGCCGATGTATATACAAATCAGACTAATAATTTGTTGTCTGAAATGTACCTTCCCTTGACGAATGGTTTCCCTAGTTATACGGATAATGTCGGTAAAGTGAAGAATAAGGGAGTTGAAGTTGCTTTGTCAGGATATCCCATCCGGAATACGGAAAAGAATATCATTTGGTCGGTATCTGCCAGTTTTATTCATGAAAAGAACGAGATAGTCAAAATCTCCGAGGCATTGAAAGTGGCCAACGAGGAATTGGAATTACAAGGCGGATCTAACCCGAATTTCATGTATCGGGAAGGAGAGGCTTTGCGGACCATCTATGTCGTCCCTTCGCTGGGGATCGATCCCAGTACCGGACAGGAATTGTTTATCGACCGCTTCGGTAATGTCACATTCAATTGGGATGCCCGTGATAAAGTGGCCTGTGGAGTAACCGATCCTAAATTCAGGGGAAATATCAATACCATGTTTACGTTCCGTGACCTGAGTGTGAATCTGTCCTTCGGTTACCGTCTGGGCGGATCCCAATATAATTCCACCTTGGTCGACCGGGTTGAGAATGCAAATACCCGATATAATGTAGACCGGAGGGTGTATAAAGACCGATGGATAAATCCGGGGGATCACACTTTTTTTAAGGATGTCAGAAATACGCAGACAACTCAGATGTCTTCCCGTTTCGTGCAAAAAGAGAATACCCTCGAATGTCAGAGCATACAGGTAAAATACGATTTCTTACAGCCTTGGGTGAAAAAACACCTGGGAACCCAATATTTGTCTCTCTCTTTTAATACGGATAATTTATTCCGCGTATCGAGCATCAAACAGGAAAGAGGTATCGCCTATCCTTTTTCCCGGAGGTTTACTTTCTCTCTTTCAGCAACATTTTAAAATTTCAGCAATATGAAAAGGACGATTTATTATATGATAATAGGCTACCTCCTCTTAGGAACCGGATGTAGCGATTGGTTGAGCGTCAATCCGAAAGATAAAGTCGAGCAAAAAGAGATGTTTTCGGATGAAAATGGTTTTAAGAATGCTTTGATCGGTAATTATATTATGTTGAAAGACAGCAAGCTGTATGGTAAAACGTTGACCATGGAGTTTTGTGAGAATCTGGCTCAGCATTGGAAGACGAATCCGCAGGCAATCGATGGGTATACCGCCGCTTATGATTATAAAAATACTGAAGTCGAAGAATTGATCGAAGAGATTTACGGAAAATTTTACAATACGATCGTCAACATCAATAATCTGCTCGATTATGTGGATAATGGGGTTTTGACTTCAGATATGCATGACCTGATCAAAGGAGAGGCATTGGCGATGAGAGCTTTCTGCCATCTGGATATTTTGCGGCTGTTCGGCCCCATACCGGGCGAACAAACAAAAGACAGGATCTTGTCTTATGTACGTACGGTATCTAAAGATTATCATGAGGTAAATACTTGGGAAGAGTATGTGGGCTATCTGGAAAAAGATTTGAATGAGGCCGAAGGTCTGTTGAAGGAAGTGGAAGAAAAAGGGATGAATGATGAGTTTTTCAGTTATCGGCAAAATCGTTTGAACTATTGGGCGGTGTTGGCTTTGAAAGCCCGTTTTTACCTGTGGATTCAGGATAAACCCAAAGCAGCGGAGTACGCCGGTCGGGTTATTGCCAACAAAAATTTCAGATTGAATCAAGGGGGAGATTTTGCTGCAAAAGACAATATTGCTTCCCCGGAGCATCTTTTTTCTTTGCATGTCTATAATCTGAACGATATCGTTTCTGGGTATTTTTTAAATGCCGGTGGAGTACAACAGGATCAAAACAAGGTGAAAACCGATATTTTCGAGTCGGATGTTACCGATTTCCGCCCTCGTTATTTATGGAATGAGGTTACCGAAAAAGCGGGAACCCGCTATATTCTGGAGAAATATAAACAGGAAGGCATGCCTGATGCCGGTTTGCAAGAAGTGCCGTTGATCCGTTTGTACGAGATGTATTTGATCGCGATCGAATGTACCGATCAGGAAGCGAAGTATAAACCCTTGGTCGACGAGTTGGTCGTTGCCCGGAATATCTCTGTGATAAATGTTGCAACTGTCGACTTGAAAAATGCCTTTGTGGCTAAAGAATACCAGAAGGAATTTTACGGAGAAGGACAGCAGTTTTTCCAGACCAAACGCAGGGGCGATAAAACGATCCTTTGGACCGACATAGAAGGAAGCAAGGAAGTTTATGTTTTGCCTTTGCCGAAAAGTGAAATTAAGTTTGAATAATTAAAAGCTTGAACGTATGAAATTAAAATATTTATTGGGAATAGGGATGGCTTGCTTGATGATTTGTAGTTGTTCGGAAGAATATATGTCCTTCGAAGGAACAGATCGGATACAATTTAAGACAAAGGCCGAAGAGGTATACACTTTTGCTTATTATCCCGAAAGCAAACAGGAAGATACTGTACGAATCGAAATCATTTCGGTAGGAGAAGTGACGGATTTTCCCCGTACCGTCAGATTCGAGCAAGTGACCAAAGAATGGAAATATACGTATGATGAGGAAGATCCCAAAAAGGTGGTCGATTCCACTTATGTAGATATGGAATTTCCGGCAGTGGCAGGTGTACATTACAAATCTTTAGGCGAGAAAAATGAATTGATCCTGCCGGCAAATCAAAATGTGCTGAAGGTGAATGTGGTTGTAAAACGGGAAGATATCAGTTTGCAGAAAAATGCCCGGAAATTAGTATTGCGGCTATTGCCGTCCGATGATTTCGAAACCGGGGAGGTGAATAAACTGGTGAAGAGCATTACGATATCGGATAAACTGGAACGTCCTACCCGCTGGAGAGACAATGATTACTATTATCAAAGGTATTTAGGAAATTGGTCGGAGGCAAAACATCGTTTTATGATCGATGTCACCGGACAAAAATGGGACAATAATTTTCTGGCTTATATTATAAATAATTATGATACTTGGACGCTGAGGGATTATTATCTGGCTAAAATAAAAAAGGAATTAGCCGAATATAATGCAGATCCGAAAAACAATCCTCCTTTGAAAGATGAGAATGGTAAAGAAGTTATTTTCCCTTAAAACGAATGAACTATGAGAACGGTATATTTATTTTTATTAGCCTTATTGTCTGTACTATGCTGGTCGTGTTATGACGATCAAGGCAATTATGATTATCACGAACTGAATCGGACCGCAGTATCCGGAATAGATCCCGTTTACCGCTGTGATTTGTTGAGCCGTTTGTCTATTCCTGTTGTCATCCAGTCGGAAGATAAGGACCGGACATATGATTATGTGTGGATGTATCATAAAAGTGAGGGATCGAAAAAGATCGATACTATTTCGCGGGAGAAAGATCTGGATTGGGTCGTTTGGGCAGGTCCGGGAGTTTATCGGCTTATTTTCGAATATAGCGATAAGCAGACCGGTGTTGTGAATTATATAGAATCCGAAATGATCATAGAATCGAAATATTTCAGGGGATGGTATGTGATGAAGCAAAATGGGGAGACGACCGATGTCGATTTCTTTTCTCCGGAATTACAGAATACCGGGCTGATACAGAAAAGTCGGGGAGAAGCACTGGCCGGCCGGCCTCGTTCTTTGGGTTATATCGGTGATTATGCCTATTTGGACGAAGAAAAGGAAGCGATGGTCAAGGATAACGCCTGTCTGATGGTTGTGTCGGAGAAAGAATTACAAGTGGTCCGGATTCTCGATCTGAAAATGGTTGGCGATTTCAATTCCCTCTTTTATGAGAAACAAAGTGTCGTTGCTCCCGGTAAATGGTTCGGTGGATCGGACGAAAACGGTTTGGTGAATGATGGAAAAGTATTTGCCATCGAAGTACGTGGTTCCCCTTTAGGAGCGGGTAAGTTCGCTTATGCGAAGGAGGGCGATTATGAATTGGCCCATCTGATGACGAAGAACGGAACTATGAGCCCCCTGTTTTTCGATACCAAGAGCAGTAAATTTTGTACCGTTGTCCGTAGAAATCCGAATTTGGTTTATTTGGATAGTGATGATCATTCTAAATTTCCTGAAGCTTATCCTGATCAGGAGCCGCTTTATGCCGGTTTTCTGGATGAGGGGATGTGGGAAGGTGGAAAAGGATACGTTGTCATGCAGAAAAAAGACGCGACCAAAGCCCGTTCTATTCTTCATTTCGATCTTAATTGTTTGGTGTCTTGGATGTCGGGTTTCCTCAAAAACAGAATTACAGCCATCGATAAGATTCCGCTGGAAAATGAGTTCACTCGAGCCGAATGCTTTGGGATGAACCGTACTTTCCAGATGCTGTATTTTTCTAAAGGCGATAAACTGTATTATTATGACCTGCAGAACAAACAGACGCAGGAAGTGAAAAGAGTGGGTGGACAACCCGCTGTGCCGGCAGGAGAAAAGATCGTTATGATCAAACATATTATCTTCGACAATAATTATGAGGCACCGGATGAGTACACGAATAAGTTGGTCGTTGCTACCGGAAACGGAAGTAGTTACAAACTTTACCTTTTCGATACTTCGGCGGATAAAGTAAAGGACAATCCGGAAGTTTACCAGGGTGAAGGAATGCCTTCGGAGGTAATGTATATGAGTTCGAAAATGGATAATGTATATTTATGTTATTGATAGATAGTCGAGTGTGGTTGCTATGGTTGTTCTGTTGTCTTCCGTGGGGAGGAATCAGGGCGGAGGAATTTGCCGTGATAAAGGGAAAGATCGAGGGAAAGATACCCGTAAAGGAAGTACGACTGATGACCGTAGAAAATGGGGTACCGGTAAAATATGCCGGTACCACTATTGCCGGTAACGGTAGTTTCGCTTTTATGTTCCAGCCGGCAGAGACTGGTTTTTATTACCTGTATGATGGAAATAATTATCACCGGATGTATATAAAAGCAGGAGATGAAATACAACTTCAGAGAATCGATGGGGTTTGGAAACAGATAGGTTGTGTCGGTGAAGAAAATCGTTTGTTGGCACACTGGACAGAAATGGAACGCCCTTTGAAAACACGTTCCAAAGCAGAAGCGTACGGTGCCTATTTCCCCCGCTTCGATTCGGTCCGGCAAGAGGTGGACCGGTGGCTGGAAAAAATAATTGTCCGGGATTCCCTTTTCCGGAAACAGTTGAAGGAAACGGTCGAATTTGATCTGTTGTATGATTTTGTTTCTTATATTGCTAAAAATCAACAATTTTATGAATCCGAAGAACGACAATCGGCCTATTATCGGCAGATCATCGGACATTTCCCTCTTGAAGATGAACGTATCCTGCAACAACCATACGGCATTCAGTTGCTTCGGAAATATTTTGCTTACAAAAGGAGTTTTGTTGTACGTCAGGGAGAATATTCGCTCGATGAGTGGTTGGCTGAAATCGGATCTCCGGTATTGAAAGCCGAATTTGTGTTGGCTGAAATAGATACCGCTAGTTTCGAGCGGTTTTGTGATTACGAAAAGAAGTATTTTTCTCTGATGCAAAATGAGGAACAGCGGCTGCGATTATGCCAGTATAAGGGACGTCCTCATTCCATACTACAAAAAGGAGAACGGGCTTCGAATTTTATCTTTCCCGATACTACCGGGCAATATCGTTCTATGGCCGATTTCCGGGGGAAATATAAGTTTATTGATCTTTGGGCGACCTGGTGTGCCCCCTGTAAAGCCGAAATTCCTTATTTACAAGAGCTGGAGGTTGAATTTCAGGGGGAAGAGATTGAATTTGTCAGTATCTCCATAGATGAAAACAGGAAAAAATGGAAAGAATATGTTCGGGAGCATCAGTTGGGAGGGGTGCAATTGTGGGCCGGTGATTGGAGTCGTCTTCCGGAAGAGTTACACGTCGGTTCTATACCCCGGTTTATTTTGATCGATAAAGAGGGTAATTGGGTAGATACCGAGGCACTCCGGCCTTCTAATCCTGCATTAAAGAAATTATTGAAGAATCTATTGAAAAAATGATCGGTTTGAAAAAAGTGATATTGACCTTCTTCGTCTGTCTGATAGGAGTGGGGGGGATGGAAAACGTATGGGCCGGTGATAAAACAGTTCGGGATTTTCATGAATTCGAGTTGTGGCACAAACTATTGCAATACGGGTTATCTCCATCCGGAGAATGGGCGATGTGGAGAATCCAGGCCGGAGAGACAACAGATACCTTGTTTGTGCGGAATATCGTGTCGGGCAAGGAGTATAAGTATAAAGAAACCTCGGCTCCTGAATTTTCCAAAGATTCCCGCTGGATCGTCTTTTCAGAACCGACGGGAGAAGACGTGGCTGCCGGTATTGCTTATCAGGTGAAACTGGTTTGCCTCGCTGATGGTGAAGAACAGATTTTCCGGGGAATAGAAAGTTTTACTTTTACCAGCGATAGTAAATGTTTGATTTTGAAAGGGAAAAATGCTGGGGATGCCGTAGAATTGAATCTTTATGATCTTGAAAAAAAACGGATAAAGAATATAGCCAATATACAGGAATATACGGTCGATCCAACGGGGAAATACCTGGCTTATACCCTAAAAGCTGAAAAGGGACTGAGCAATAGTCTGGAGGTATTGGAACTGAATGATTACCGTCTTCTGTTTTTAGAAAACGATAAAAACGGATATGAAAAATTGAAATGGACAGACCACGGGCTTCTGTTTATGAAAGTGTTGTCGGACAGTACAGGGCAGAAGCAAGGCAGGGAAATTCATGTCGTCCGGAATATCGGAAATAGGCAGCAGGTTTGCTGTTTTGCTGCAGAGGCCTGGGCCGATTTTCCGGCAAATATGAAAATCAGTGAATATTACACGCCCCAATGGTCTGCCGATGGGAAAAAGTTGTTTTTCGGTATCGCTCCGGAACGGTATCAAGGGGAATCCCGGGCGGAAGTTACAGCAGATGTCGATATCTGGCATTGGAAAGATCAGGAAATTCAGTCGCGTCAGAAAAACCGCTATTACCTGAATCGTAGCCGGACCTATTTGTGTGTATGGTGGCCGGAAGAAAAACGCTGGAGGCAGCTGGCCGATTCTTCCTTGTTCGATATAGCCGGTATCTCTGCCGACGGGGCATTTGTTTTGGCTGTCGACGATCAGCCCTATCGGCCCCATTACCGCGAACTTCATCGGGATATTTATGTGATACAGACGGAAACTGGAAAACGTACCCGCTTGTTGGAGAATACAATATTGTCGGCTTCTTTTTCCCGCGAAGGAAAGTATGTTTACTATTTTAAGAATAAAAATTGGTGGGCATACGATTTGGCGAAAGAAGAATATATCAATCTTACCGCTCAGGTGACTACTGGATTAAGCGATATATATTACGATGGCCCTATCGATATCGCTCCCTCCTTCGGTGTGGCCGGTTGGCTGAAAGAAGATAAGGCTTTTTGGTTTTATGACGAATATGATATCTGGAGTGTCGAGCCGGCTACGCTGAAATTGAAGCGGTTGACCCGAGGACGCGAAGACAAGATCACTTTCCGGAAATTTCAACGCGGAGTTTTGACTCCCGACCGTAACTTGCTGTTGAGAGCTACCGGTGATGACGGGGCTTCCGGAATTTATCGCTTCGATCCTAAAGGACATCATCGCCCTTTACTGTATGGGGCATTCAGTACGTTACGTTTGGAACAGTCGGCAGATAAAAAGATGAACTTGCTCGGATGGGCTGACAATATTACAGCTCCCGAATTATTCGTTTGTGATGAAAATCTGAACCGGCTTCAACAATTGACACATACGAATTTGCGTCCTTCCGGATTTATTTTCCGCAAGAGTGAATTGATCCGTTATAAAAATTCGCAGGGTAAGGAGTTGAAAGGAGCATTGTTTTATCCGGTAAACTATCGGGAAGGTCAATCCTATCCGATGATCGTTCATATCTACGAGAGACTGTCCCAGCATTTAAACGATTTTGTTTTTCCTTCGGCATCGGATCTTTATAATACGATGAATTATGTGTTACAGGGCTATTTTGTTTTTCAGGGATTTACTCCGCCCCATAATAGAAGGCGTCGTAGGGCATGGAGCCGCCGATGGAATCGGGGTTGGCCTGG
>ERZ773147.1191-NODE-1191-length-27956-cov-10.832873_pt1 | contig 27956 bp, 24 predicted proteins | sample MGYA00580851_ERZ773147 | MGnify/ENA primary metagenome ERZ773147 (study PRJEB29015, sample SAMEA2737818) | human gut metagenome | biome: human gut; feature: human-associated habitat; material: faeces | place: China | collected 2012 ... | reverse complement strand
TGCCCTCGTCCACCAGCTTCAGGATGTCGGGGATCAGGTGGGTGAGTCGGATGTAGCGTTGGATTTGGTTGCGGCTGTCGCTGCTGTTTTGTGCAAGCAGTTCGTCTGTTCTCAACTTCGTCCCAAGTTGGGACGAAGTTCCCTGATGTTTCAAAGCATCGTATTTCATCTTGTACGCAAAGGCCTTTTCCGACGGCAGGATATGCTCTCTTTGCAGGTTGCTGTCCACCATGGTGATAACAGCCTCCTCGTCTGTCAGGTCACGGATAATCACCGGCATGGTGCCCATCCCCAGCGCCTTGCACGCTGCCAGCCGCCGGTGGCCTGAGATCAGCTCATAGCCGCCGTCAGGCAGCGGCCTTGCCAGTGCCGGAGAGAGCACGCCGGCATCGGCAATGCTCCGCATGAGCTGCGCCATTTCCTCGTCCTCCTTCACCTTAAAGGGGTGATTTCGAAAGGGTGTGAGGTCAGCCAGCGGGATTGCCTCTACCTTTGGCTTTTTCGCATCAAGCCGTTCCTCCGTGCTCATAAAAAGCTCCTCATACCCGGCCAGCCCCAAATCAATCGATCGGTCGTTCTTCATCGAATCCTTCCTTTCATCGTATAATCGTCTTGTCCTCTTGGGACGGTTGCTGATTTCGCAGCACCTGCTTTTCCCGCGGGGATAGGTAGGGGTCGTTTTCCACCCACGCATCCAATTCACACGCCAAGAGGGCTTTCAGCTTTGGGTTATCCTCAATCATGTTATAGGCGGTTTGCTTTTGCTTCCGAAGCCGGGAAAGCTCTGCGGTGCAGGCGGCGCAGGACTTTTTCAGCTCGACCCTCTCCGCAGGATCGGCGCAGCCTCGCTGCTTATTGCGGATTTTGCTGCGTGCAGCGGATATTGCATCCATCTCCCTGTCCATTCGTGCAAGAAACCTCTGCACATCCTCCGGCGTGTCCAAATGCTCCCGACACACCAGCGTTATCTCAGCGGTGAAGCGATCCAGCCTGCGGCAAGCCTCCCGGCACTCCGCTGACAAGGGCTGCCGATACTCCTTTTCGTACAGCGGCGCAACGCCCAGCACGATTGCCACACAGCGGAAGAAGCTCAAATACCCGGTGACGCGGGGCAAATGCAGATAGAAATCCCGCTGCCGGTAATATTCTTCCGTCGGCGGATTTTTTCTGGCATATTCCCGTGTGTAGGGCCTCATGAATTCAAAATAGCGCCGGGTCACACGGATGTCCCGCTGGTTCTCCAGCAGCCTGTCCTGCAGCGCCTCCTTGTCATATTCGGCTCCCAGCCGGAAGGTGCGCATACACTTTTTAGCGCTTAGAGAGCGGATGGTGGCGTACCTGCGGTAGGGATCGCACACGAACACATAGTCCTTCTTCCGCAGCACGGCACTCAGCTCCGTCCAGCTGCTCGACATCGTCAGCGCCTCGTCCAGCGCCCGCCGCATAAGGTTGTATCGGGTGGGCTCGTCGTTCTTTTCGGCAAAGTAGACCGACCGCGCCGTTTTATGCCGTTGGGGATTTTTCACCACCGACAGGCCATGCTCCTTGCAGATACGGTCGGACATATCCCGCAGCTTGTAGTAGACCTCGTATTTTGCCTCCAGCTTTTTGCCCGTCCACATATTCACCGGATTCACAACAAAGTGGTTGTGATAAGTGCCGGTGTTGAAGTGGGTGGCAACAAGCACCTGCCGGTCGTTCCCCCAAAGCCGCCGCGCCGTCTCCACGCCGATGCGATGGCATTCCTCCGCCGTAACCTCACCGGTCTTGAAGGACTGGTAGGCGTGGTAGGCCACATTGCCGCCGGCTTTGCCGAAGCGCCTCTGCACGGCAGCCATCTCCCTTGCGGCAGACTCCGCCCTGCAGCCAATTCCGGTGACGGCGTATTGCTGCTCCCCCTCATCCAGGTTTTTTTCTTTGTCGGCAGCATACAGCAGCACCTGCTCCAGGTCGCTCAGCTTGGTCTTGCTGGGGTTGGTGCAGTAGTCCACCACACGGCTGACGCTGTCATGGATCGCCCAGATCTTTGTCACCGCCATCGGCATCCTCCTTCCCGTGATAGGCGCGCAGAAGCAGGCTCTCGATCTCGGTCAGGGCCTCGTCAAAGTCCCTCATGGCAAGCTCGTAGCGGACGGTATCGTGGAGCGTCGTCAGCTTCTGATACGCCAGCATCAGCTCCCGGCGCGGAGCCTCTCTTACCGCTGCGCCGGTTCCCAAGCTTCGGAGATATTCCGACATATTCATGCCGCATTTCTTTGCCTTTCTGCGAATGGTATTCTTCTCGGTTTTATAGACTCGCACATTGATTTCCTCTGTTCGATTCCGCATAGATATCACATCCTTTCAGCGGGGTTACAGGGGCGCGCCCCTTTCGTATCGGCAGATACGGGGGATTTGGGTGCCGCAGGGCTACACAAATCCCATGCTCGTTATCCTTACGGATAAAAAAGCGGTGTATAGCCCCGCACCCCTTAAAGCGGCAATTCCTCATCGTCCTCCGCCTCCTCCCATGACACAGATGACGCTTGTGACGATGCTTGGGGAAGCCGGAAGGTTCCGTCATTCTGTTTCCGCAGTGACGCAAGTCTCTCGCTCCCGGAGGAACCGTCATGACCGTCAGCGCCGTCATGCAGCTCCAAAAGCACCAACCGGGCAGCCGCCGTTTTACGATACTCGCAGGTGATTCCCAGGGGCAGCAGCACATCGCTGTAATGACGGGTCAGATGCTTGCTGGCGAGGTTGGGCTTCAGCTCCGTATTACCTACGGCGGCAAGCAGCTGGGACACCGTGCCCCGAAACCGCCTATGCGCCAAGAGAAAATCCGCCACCTGAAAAACAAAGTCCGGGATGCGTTCCTTTCGCAAATCCTTGGCGCTGAGCGCCTCGGTAATCTCCCATCGGACGCCCCGCATCTGCATTTTCAGCTTTTTCTCCTCCACATCCCGGCCTGTAATGCAGAGGGTGGCGCAATCGCCGAAGCGGTCATCCTTGCGGAGAATCATCCCCGTATCCGCCACGCCCAAAATGCCTGTGGAGCCGGTCATGTCGTTGAAGATATTGCTGCTGTCCCGCTCCTTTCGGGTGTGATGGACAACGAAGATGCAAATGCCGTGGTCATCGGCGAGCTTTTTCAGGCCGGACAGATCCTTGTAGTCCTGGGCATAGGCATTGACCTTTGCGGAAGCATTGTCCCGCACCATTTGGAGGGTATCGATGAATATCAGGCCCGTGGAGGGAAATTCCCGCAGAGCCTCCTCGATCTGCCCCTCCAGCTCCGCGCCCAGCTGCCCGCAGGAAAAGCCGAAGCGGAGATTCTCCGGCGGAGAATCCGTCAGCTCCTGCATACGCTGCTGAACGCGCCATTCCCGGTCCTCCAAGGCCAGATATACCACATCGGTTTTTCTGGTGGGTAGCCCCCACACTGCCTCGCCGCGGCTGATTTGCAGGCACAGCCACAGTACCATCCAGCTCTTGCCGATCTTGGAGTCACCCGCTAAAATGGCGAGCCCGTCGGAGAGAACACCGTCGATGAGCATTTTGGGATGGGCAAGGGGTTTATAATACAGGGTATCGGCATCGATCAGTTGTAGCTTGTTCATGTGTTTCACCTTCTTTCTTTCGCTGGTAATTGTGTTTTTTGGTTTGGCGCCGTACTTCCGATATCGTTTTTATGTGCCTGCCCCGGGGCCTCCGCGGCGTTGCCGTGCTCGCTCTTTTGAGGTCGTCGCACAGTCATATCTGTCTCGGTAACGGCTATTCAGTTGTCGAGGTACACGGGGGAAGCTTAGAAGCTCCTCTCACTTTCCCTTTGCCGAATTTTTTTCAGATTTTCCCGCTGCTTTTCAAAATTTTTTCTTTTGAGCTGGTAAATTATAAAAAGCCGAGCTTGTGCAGAGCTTTTTCAAAGTTCCCCTCACTTGGTAGGCAGCGAGAAGGCCAAAAAATTAACCCCCTTGAAAAATTCTTTTGTTTTGGCTCCAAATTGGAGCCATTTTCCTATGCAGGACTGCTCGTGGCTCCGAAATGGAGCCATTTTTCGTCTATGGCATCAAAATTGATGCCATGTCCATTCCGGATTTCATCGGTGTGGCTGCAAAATTGATGCCATAAAAATAAGCGCCTGCCTCTTTTCAGAAGCAGACGCTCGTTTTTCGTATTCTTTTTTACCGCAGCAGCCGGATCAGCAGCTCATTGATATCCTCGGTGGGCTTGCCGCTTGCTACCAGCTTGTTCCGAAAGGACAACAGGGCCTTTGTCAGCAGCCGTCGCTCGCCGGCGCAGAGTGCTAACACTCGATTTCTTCTATACTTGAACATCACCACGCCTCAGCAATAAACCAGCTCAGAAAAGACAACCTCCTCCGCGCGGCTGCGGATGCTGTTCATCCGTCCCACCCATTCCATTTGATTCTCAGCCTTCAGCTGCTCGGTGACGCCTTCGGCCTTCTTCATTTGCTCCACGAGCCGGTCAAACATGGCCTGCGCCGACTCGCCGATCTCGGCAAGATGCGGCTCTAGAGTCCCCGTCAGCAGCATCCCTGTGTAGATACCGTCCATGTGCGTGCGCAGATACCGCCTCCGCGCTGCTGCAAATCTGTTTTCCATGCCGCGCCTCCTTCATATACGCATTGTTTTTGGTTTCCCTTCGCGTATATGATAGCCCGGCGCTACACTAGAGTCCAATGTGCAATAATCGGATTTGCAGTCTTGACAACGGGATATATTTATTTTGCACCGGCTATTGATTTGTGCGGTTTTGTGAGTATAATAGATATTGAAATGTGTTTGTCACGAGATGTGCAACCAGTTGAATTATGTGTTTCCCGGCGCGTTGATTATGCTGAAAAGTGCGGAGGTGCGCTATGTTATATCGGAAAATTCAGCCGTATATCGAAAGCTACTTGAAGTCAGACTCCAACAAAGTGCTGATTATCGACGGGGCGCGGCAGATCGGAAAGACCTTTATCATCCGCTACGTCGGGCAGCAGTTCTTTGAGAACTATATCGAGCTGAACTTTGCGGAGGATTATAACGGTCCACGGCTGTTTGAGCAGGTCCGCACCGTCAAGGACTTCTATTTCCAAGTCAGTACCATCGCCGGCGAGCGAATGGGAGAGAAGAAAAACACGCTGATTTTCCTTGATGAGATCCAGGCATATCCGCACCTGCTGACCATGCTCAAGTTTTTAAAGCAGGACGACAGGTTTACCTATATCGCCAGCGGGTCGCTGCTCGGTGTGACCTTGAAGAAGACCACCTCGATCCCCATCGGAAGCATTGAAGTAAAGCGCATGTTCCCGCTGGATTTTGAGGAGTTTCTGCTGGCAAACGGGTTTAATCAGTTCGCCATCGATATGATGCATGAGAAGTTCCTTGCCGGTGAGAGCCTGGATGCAGCTATGCACGGGAAGGTGATGGACCTCTTCAAGAAATATCTGTTGATTGGCGGGCTGCCCGACGCCGTGAACTCCTTTATTGCAGACACCAACATCGTAAAGGTCAGGACGATCCATCGGGATATCCGCGCGTTCTATGCTGATGACGCGTCGAAGTACGAGGCGGACAATAACAAGAAGCTGAAGATCCGCAGGATCTACGATATGATCCCCTCCAATCTGGAGAGCAAGAAGAAACGGGTGGTCTTTCAGGATATCGAGGACAAGCGAGGCAAGCGTTTTTCCGACTATCAGGATGAGTTTGAATATCTGATCTCCGCGGGAATCGCCCTGGACGTCAACGCGATCACTACCCCAGTCTTTCCCCTAACACAGTCTGTCGGCAAAAACCTGCTCAAGCTCTATTTGAACGACGTAGGCCTTTTGACGGACGTTTTGTACGGCAGCAATATACGTGCGATCCTGGACGATGAGACGGGGATCAATCTCGGCTCTGTGTATGAAAGCGTGGTGGCCCAGGAGCTGGCCGCGCACGGCTACAAGCTGTTCTATTACGATAACCGCAGCAAGGGCGAGGTGGATTATCTGATCGACGATTACGACAGCCTCTCCGCCATCCCCATCGAGGTCAAATCCGGCAAGGACTACACCGTCCACAGCGCGCTGAGCACTTTTATAAAGAACGACGATTATCACGTGAAAAAGGCGTTCGTTCTGTCCAATACCCGCGAGATCACGACGAACGGTAAGATCACGTATCTGCCGATCTATGATGTGATGTTTTTGCAGAACAATTCTTGATTTCCTATTTGGATATTGATCCCCCAAATTAATGTAGGTGAAAGCGTAATGACAGATAGAGAACTGAAAACCTTAAAGGACAACCTCTGGCATGCGGCGGACGTGCTGCGTTCCGGTGCGCATTTGGCGGCGAACAAATACGGTCAGCCGATCCTCGGCCTGATCTTCCTTCGCTATGCGGATATTCTGTTCAAGCAGCACAAGGATGAGATCGACGCGGAGTATACCAAGCGGCTTGGCACCCGCATGGAGAAAACCAGCAAGGAGATCGCGGTCGAAAAGTGCGGCTTCTTCCTCCCAGAGTGCGCCTATTATGACTTTATTAATGACGCGCCGGACACAGCGGAGAAGGCCGATCTGGTGAAAAAGGCCATGGAGGCCATCGAGCGGGAAAATCCCAAGATGGAGGGTGTGCTGCCCAAGGAGGTCTACGCCCAACTCGTGCCGGAGGAGGAGCCGGAGCTGCTCTCCAACATCGCCCGCATTTTCAAGGATATCCCCGAAAACTGCACCGTGGACATCTTTGGCGAGATCTATGAATACTTCCTCGGCAACTTTGCCCTGGCGGAGGGTAAGGACGGCGGAACCTTCTATACGCCGGCCACCGTCGTGCGCTATATGGTGGAGGTGCTGGACCCGCAGCCCGGCGATAAAAAATTTCTCGATCCCGCTTGCGGTTCCGGCGGCATGTTTGTCCAGGCTGCGCGGTACATGCACGCCCACAATGCAAACGAGGCGGAGCAGATGAAGTTCCGCTGCTACGGTGTAGAGAAGGAACCGGACACCGTGAAGCTGGCTAAAATGAACCTGCTGCTCAACAACGTGCGCGGCGACATCACCGAGGCCAACTCCTTCTACTCCGATCCCTACAACGCTTTCGGCGCCTTCGATTACGTCATGGCAAATCCGCCGTTCAACGTGGACGAGGTCTCCTTTGACCGTGTCAGCGGTGATGCGCGCTTCAATACCTACGGCGTTCCCCGCAACTCCACCAAGTCGGCGAAAAAAGCCTCCGACAAGAAAGAAACGGTTCCCAACGCCAACTACCTGTGGATCGGCTACTTTGCCACGGCCCTGAATGAGCACGGCAAGGCAGCGCTGGTCATGGCAAACTCTGCCTCCGACGCAGGCAAGAGCGAGCACGAGATCCGCAAAAAGATGATCGAAGAGGGCATCATCAGCCAGATGGTGACGTTGCCCTCCAATATGTTCTCCTCTGTTACCCTGCCTGCCACGCTCTGGTTCTTTGATAAACACAAGCCGCAGACGGAGAAGAAAGACGAAATTCTGTTCATCGACGCCAGAAACACCTTCACACAGGTGGACCGGGCGCACCGCAAATTCAGTGATGAACAGATCAAGAATCTTGGCATCATTACCCGCCTCTATCAGGGCGACACAGAAGCGTATGCCGCGCTCCTTGTGGAGTATCGGGAGGCATTGGCGGCTGCTCCGGAAGCTGCTGAGGATAAGGAAACCAAGACGAAGGCCTACTGGCAGGCCCAGATCGACTGGCTGACCGAGCGATTCCCCGACGGCGAATACCGGGATGTGATCGGCCTGTGCAAGGCGGCGAAGCTGGACGGCGAGGACGGCATCATCGATCAGGACTATTCCCTCAACGCCGGACGCTATGTGGGCGTGGTCATCGAGGACGACGGCATGACCGAGGCGCAGTTCAAAGAGACTATGCTGGGCTTGAATGCGGAGTTTGAAGCTTTGAATGAGGAAGCGAAGAAGCTAGAAGCGCAGATATCGTTGAACCTGAGAGGTTTGTTTACAAATGAGTGATTTTACTTCTCCTTGGCAGGGGTATGATTTTTCAGGGTTGAGTGCGGCTCTTTCTCGAATACAAGAGATTACCCGACCTGCACTGGAGGCATTGCAGAATATTCAATCCACACTGCAACCTATTGTTGAGGCGCTTGAACAGTATAAGCCAAAAGTAGCAGAGATTGGACAAGCTCTTTTGCAAGCCTCCCGTCGTTTTTCTGCGATTAGAAAAATGGGAGATGCGCAGTTTGTCTTTTGGGACTATATGACTGAGGAATATGTCGATGCAATTGTAGATTCAGAAAACATCAACAAAACACTTCGAGAACAAATGATCCGAGAGAGGTTTTCCAAGGTATATAGAATTATTGACAAGACCCTTTCTTCCGCAGTAATGCATAAGCATAAGAGACTCTATTCTCAATCTGTAAAAGCATTTCGCAATGGTGGTAATGACCTGGCAGTTACGGGTTTCACTTCCGTTTTTGATGGTTTACTTGCTGATACTTCCGGTAATCCAGCAGCGAGTCTAAAACCTCGCATTAATGTGATTAAGCACAAGCTCGAGAATGACGAGCTTCTTGATCACGATGAATACGCGATGATAACATTTGCTATGACGTTAGAAAAAACATTGGATTCTTTTTCTGCAAATTCTGACTTCGAAGGAGAAGAACCAAAAGGACTTAATCGTCATTGGATCGCGCACGGTCGTTCTACACGGAAGAAAACGAAGTTAGATTGCGTCAAAATGATAAACCTTATTTATGGCTTGCTATTGATAGGAGAGCTTGAATCTACGGCATCGTCAAATTCTTCTTGTGAAAATGGTGTGTGAATATGGTAGAGTATTCGGAATACAGATTAGGATTACTTTGCAAGCGCTTTTCGAGTGGCAAAGGGATTTCTGCTGATTTGATAAACGAGACCGGTAAGTATCCCGTTATTGGTGGAAATGGTTTGCGTGGGTACACCGACACCTATAATTTCGATGGTGAGTGTGCTGTTATTGGACGGCAAGGGGCATATTGTGGCAATGTTCAGTTCTTTTCTGGAAAAGGATATATGACAGAACACGCGGTTGTTACCCAACCAAATAGTGCCAACAATGCCAAATATCTTACTTATAAGTTGAGCGGCTTATCATTGGGGCGCTTTTCCGGGCAAGCTGCTCAGCCGGGCCTTTCAGTAATGAAACTTGCTCGATTGAGAATCGAAATGCCGCCGAAATGGTATCAAGACAGGGTTGCGGGTATCCTCTCAGCCTATGACAACCTGATCGAAGTCAACAACAAGAGGGTCAAAGTGCTGGAGCTGATGGCGGAAAACCTGTATAAGGAGTGGTTTGTCCGCTTCCGCTTCCCCGGACACGAAACTGTAGAGTTTGAAAACGGGATCCCGGAGGGGTGGGCTTATAGGCGAGCCGATGAGGTCATTGATTTCAACCCGACGCTGAAAACAGGGAATCAAACGGAGTTTACGATCATCCCCATGGAAGCGCTCAGCACGAACTCCATGGTATTAGATTCAGGCTGCTTTGTGCGGCAGGATTCCATTTCAGGTCGGCGCTCACAAAACGGCGACACTCTGCTGGCCAAAATTACGCCCTGCCTGGAAAACGGGAAAACCGGGTTTGTTATGGGCATGCCGGAAAACGAGGTGCTCGGAGGTTCGACCGAGTTTGTCGTTATGCGGTCTAAGGCATTAACGCCTCACTATGTTTATTGCATTGCCCGGAGCTACTATTTCCGGCAGACAGCCATTTTGAGCATGAATGGAGCCGATGGGCGTCAGCGTGTTGACGAGGATAAGCTGAAATCAACAAAGATTCTTCAACCGGAAAAGACTGTGCTGGATCATTTCGAAACAATTGTTACGCCAATCTTCGATGGCGTTTATCAGATGGTACAGGAAAACAAGAACCTCATCCAGCAGCGCGATCTGCTTCTACCGCGCCTGATGAGCGGAAAGCTGGAGGTGTGAACTGTGGATGAGAAGAAAGCATTTATCTTTGATACTAATTTTATTATCCAAAATCAGCAGCTTGACGAAGTCATTGATAATCTTGATGAGAGCTATTCTGTCTACGTTACACAGGTATCAATAGATGAAAGAATCGCACAGAACTGCCGTGAATTGAAAAAGCAATACGCTGAAGTGGAACGATGCCAACAAGAATACGCTCATTTCGTGACGGTTAAGCTCAAAAAAACGTATGACGAAGAATGTGATTATTATCAAAAGGGCATACAGACAAAATACGAAAAGCTTTTTGCAGATCGAATAATACCGCTTGAAAAAAGCGAAGGTTTGCTCGATGTAGTATTAAACAGAGCAAATAGAAAGCTTCCCCCCTTTTCCGATGCAAAGGATGCAAGCGATAAAGGCTTTAAAGACTGTTTGCTCTGGTTGTCTGTTGTTAACTATTTCAAGTCTTTTGGCGAAAATGAAGTGGTATTTGTCACAGATGATAAGAGTGCGTTTAGAGGTAAAGAATCTTTTCTGTGTGATGAATTCAAAAAAGAAACTGGGAAAACTATAGTTTTTAAGCCGAATTCCTTTTATCGCGAAATTCTTTCTTCGCATGATTCTCCTCCAGCAGAACCAGAAGCAGTTCCCCTTCCAAGAGATTTAAACTCGATAAGAGATGAGATTGCTGTTGTGATGGAAGACTTACGTGGGGTTGAATACGAAAACTATTATGGAGACTCCCAATGGGATCGCACTTTCACCACATCTATTCTATTTGATAAGGACTATTTGAGAATCGTGTTTGAAGGACTTCGCGCTGATATAGATAAGCACATCTTTGAAAAGTCAGTGCCGGCATCAGAGATTCTTGATCTTGATGGGCGCATCAAAGACGATGAGGCGGCTATTCCAATAGAAAAACTTGAAGCAGCATTGAAAATATATCAAGAGGTCATAAAAAAATATCCAGGATACTGCGATCAATTTCTTGAAGCAACTGCTAGAATTCTAAATAAAAATTATGTATCTCCGCCAGTAGATATAGATGAAGGCGAACTGCCATTTTAGTATTTTAAGCATTCAGAAAGACCTCAGCGTTATTACAAAAATGTGGGAGGATAGAAATGTTTGCCGCCAGTACATATGAGGAAATAGAGAAGATCGAAAGGCAAGTGGAAAACATGGAAATAGTCGTTTTCCTTTTTGCTCGGCCTTCAGAAGAACAGATATTAAAGGAATTTGAGTATATCCATTACAATTCTGCAAAATACTGCTCTGTTTATGCGATTGGATATACAGATGATTTCACTAAAGCAAATGACCCGACTTACAGGAAAGTCGATGCGATGATGCAGCGGGACTGGTATTTCAGTACAAAGGCCTTTACTGAATTCAAGGAAAAACTGCAAGACCGTATTCGGTGGAACTATTCCGGTGAAACGGAAGTACTCGTCTTGCAGAACAATCCTGGGCAAAAGAATGTTCTAAACTTCCAGAACTATGTTGCGATTAATGTAAATAAGGGCATCCGAGAGGAATATATTGATTCTTTTCAAAGCTTCATGGAGTCCCTGATAAGAAGTTCCAAGCGCAGGGTTACGGCAAAGGAAGCTATTCGGGACGTCCGAAATTCGAGAATCAGCGTCAAGGATATACTCGCCGGAGCTATCGATGATTGCAAGAAAGCTCCTACGCCAATAAAAGAAATAGCAAAAGACAGGCTGTTTTACCGTTGCGCAAACACAATGCTGTAGTTTAGTCCGGCAAATATATTTTAGAAATAGAGGCAAGCTGTTATGAAACGCATTCCCTTTTCTCAAGTTTTGAAAACTGCGGCCATAGATATTCGTAGAGAGTATGACCGTCTATATGGAATGTTTTGTGTGCAGAAGTTTCAAGATATGGTGGGAGCAGGATCTTCGTTGAAGGATTACTGTGCGACATATTTTGTTCGGCTTCCCTTTCGCGGTACATGCGTATCTTTAGATGACTTTGATGATTTTTATGGATATAGCTTTGAAAAGAATCCTTCTACCTTTGACATAGAGTATTTAGTGTCTTTTTGTGAGTATTCATATAATCTCGCCATCTACAATCAAAATGCCATCTATGGCGGTGGTATAGTCGGAATTGGTGACCCAATGCAGTTCTATGTCCAGCAAGTGCTGACGGTTATCGAGACCATAGGGTATATGCCAAATAATCAAAACGGTATTACTGATTTTGTCCCCAAAGACCAGGCGGCGATTTCTGCCGCGGAGATAGTAGATCCTGCTCTGTCTTATAGGATAATTGAATACAATCATCACTCCATGAAAGGCAATTTGGAGCGGAAGAAAGCTACCCTGATTGCGCTGGCGGATAAACTGGAAGCAAAGCGGACAAAGCTAAAGCAGATCAATACCTCGCTGGAATCAGACCTGTTTTATCTGTTAAACAGCGTAAATGTACGGCATAATAATGCAGAGCAAGGCGGTAAGAACTATATTCATTTCGTTGCAGACATGAAAGATGGCGACATTGAACAATGGTATGATGATATATACCAAATGTGCCTGCTGGCATTCCTGGAGTTGGATCATCTGGAGCGCAAAGAGCGCGTAAAGAAATTAAAAGAGGACATTCAAAAGAACGGATAATATAGGTGGTGACTACAATGCGCAACTTCATATCCGAAGACGATATTGAACAGGCGATCCTGCAAAAGTTGGAGGGTGACCCGTTCCAATATGGTATTCTGCGCTGTGACCCTTCTCCGGACAAGCGCGAGCTGCTGCCGGATGGGACTGGACGAAGCAGCAAGAAAGAATGCGTACTCCCGCTTATTCTGCGGGAGGCCTTGGCGCGCCTAAATCCAGATATACCCGGCGAAAAGCTGGAGGAGATCGCCCGCGACCTCTGCCGGGATTTCAGCGCCACGGATATGACGGCCACCAATTACAAGTACTACAACCAGATCCGCAACGGCATCAAAATCAGCCTCCGCCGCAACGGCAAAGAGGATTTTGATTTTGTGAAGCTGGTCGATTTTGACCGCCCGGAGAACAACACCTTCACCGCCGTTTCCCAGATGTGGATACAAGGACGCGTCTACTGGCATCGCCCGGACGTGCTGATTTTTATCAACGGCCTGCCCATGGTGTTTGTTGAGCTGAAAAACAGCATCGTCAAGGTGGAGGAGGCCTATAACGACAACCTGAAGAACTACCTGCGGGATATCCCGAACCTGTTTGCGTTCAATCAGATCTGCGTGCTGTCCAATGGGCTGGAGACACGGCTCGGCGCGTTCAACGCCACCTACAATCATTTCTTTGAGTGGCTGAAGGTTAACTCCGAGAAGGAACGGCCTGACCGTCAGGCGTTGAAGGAAGCCGGTACGGTGGGAGAAAGCTCGGTCCGCTATTTCATCGACGGCCTGCTGCGGAAAGATCGTCTGGTGGATTACATCGAAAACTTTATCATGTTCCGCAACCAGAAGAACAAGATCATTGCCAAAAACCATCAGTATTTCGGCGTGAACAATTTGATGGAATCGGTGAAGAATCGGGCGGAGCTGCAGGGCAAGCTGGGCGTTTTCTGGCACACCCAGGGCTCCGGCAAGTCCTTTTCCATGGTGTTCTTTGCCCGCAAGGTTCGGCGCAAGATCCCGGGCAATTTCACATTCCTGATCATCACCGATCGCGAAGATCTTGATGACCAGATCCATAAGAATTTCGTAAAGACGGAAGTGATTGGGCAGAAAGAGGAATGTCAGCCCAAGAACGGCAAACAGTTGCGGGACTATCTGCAGACCAACAAATCCTTCATTTTCACTCTGATCCACAAGTTCCGCTATGACAAGGGCAAAAAGTACCCGGTGCTCTCCACCCGGGACGATATCATCGTGCTGGTGGATGAAGCGCACCGGACACAGTACAAGGATCTGGCGGAGAACATGCGCACGGCCTTGCCCAATGCCAACTATATCGCCTTTACTGGCACCCCGCTGCTGGGCAGCAAGCGCTTGACCAACCAGTGGTTCGGGAACTATGTGTCAGAGTATAACTTCGCCCAGTCGGTGGAGGACGGCTCCACGGTGCCGCTGTTCTATTCCCGCCGTGTACCGGAGGTCGGGCTGGAAAATGACTTTCTGGACGACGATGTGGTGGACATCATCGAGGAGGAAAACCTGAACGAGGACGAGACCCGCTTGCTGGAAAACTCCTCCTCTCGGATTTTGGAGGTCATCAAGAGGGAGGATCGCATTGATAAGATCGCCCAGGATATTGCTCATCATTTCCCGCGCCGCGGTTTCCTTGGGAAGGGCATGGTCGTCTCCGTCGATAAGTATACGACAGTGAAGATGTACGACAAGGTGCAGCATTACTGGGCGATTGAGAAGCAGAAGATCATGCAGGAGCGCAACAGCGCCGCCACCAAAGAACAGCGCGATGAGCTGGCGCGCATCCTCAATTACATGAACCGTGTGGAAATGGCGGTCATCGTCTCTGAGGAAGCCGATGAGAATGAGAAGTTCCAGAAGCAGGGGCTCGACATTTCCATGCACCGGCAGAAGATGAACGCTGTCACGCCGGAAGGCCTGGATATTGAGGACCGCTTCAAAGATCCCGATGATCCCTTGCAGCTCGTGTTTGTCTGTGCCATGTGGCTGACCGGTTTCGATGTGGAGAACCTGTCCACGCTCTATCTGGACAAACCGATGAAGGGGCACACGCTCATGCAGGCCATCGCCCGCGCCAACCGCGTGTATCCCGGCAAGCCCTGCGGCATCATCGTGGACTACGTCAATGTGTTCAAGTATATGCAGAAAGCCTTGACGGAGTACGCGGCCGGTGATGACGGTACGGAGTTCCCGGCGAAGGACATTGACCAACTGATTGTCCTGCTCAACAGTGCTGTCGATGAAGCGGATGATTTTCTGCTAAGCCTTGGCATTGATATCGGTGCAATCGTAGCAGAGGCATCCACTCTTGATCGGCTGGATCTGCTGCGGGAAGCCTACAATACGATCATTTCCAACGATGAAAACAAGGACAAATTCAAGGTGATCCTGAACACGCTGATGAATCTCTACGATGCATCGCGTCCGGAGATCTTTGAGAAGAACTGGCAGAATGAAAAGTTTTCGCCGCTGGCATATCTGTACGGGCTTTTCTGCCATACCATTGACGACGAAAAGATCAATCGCGCCCGGCTGCGTATGGCACAAGTTCTGGACACCAGCGTTTCCTCGCAGAAAGCAGAGGATAACGACGCCGGGCTTGTCATTCACCAGGGGAAGGTCATCGACCTTTCCAAGGTGGATGTGGAGGAGCTAAAGAAGGAGATCAAGGTCGCCAAGTACAAGGCCGTGGAGATCGACGATCTGAAGGCGTTTATCGAGCAGGCACTGCAGCAAATGCTGAATCGCAATTGTACGAGACAGAAGTTTTCTCAGCGCTTCCGCAATATCATTGATCGCTATAACGCCGGCGGGTCGGAGAATGAAGACTACTACGAGCAGCTGCTCCAATTGATCGAAGATCTGAAAGCGGAGGACAAGCGGCCGGAGGCCGAGGGGCTGTCGGAAGAGGAACTGGAAATCTTCGATTTGCTGATTGCCGGAAAGAAACTTACAAAGGCGGAGGAGCAGAAGGTGAAGCTATCCGCGAAGAATCTTTTTAAGAAGCTTTCCGAGGAGAAGTCGGAGCTGATGGTTGTGGATTGGTACAAGGACGAACAGCCGCGCGCAAAGGTAAAAACGGCGATTGAAAAGTCGCTGGATGCAGACTTACCCATTTCATACGACAAAGCGACATTTACCGCGAAAATCGATCTTCTGTTAACGCACTTTGTAGATATGGCTGTCCAGGGCTACGGCTGGGTAGCGGCATAAGGGAGATGAAAAAATGGAAAAGGCAGGCGTGATTTACATACTGACCAACCCATCCTTCCCGGAATATGTGAAGATCGGGTATGCGAACGATATCGACAAGCGGCTGCAGCAGCTCAATCGGAGTGAGTGCATTCCCTTTGCATTCCGGGTTTATGCGACGTATGAGGTCAACTCCCGGCTTTCTGATCTGAAAATTCACAGTATTATCGACAAGCTGAACCCCAACCTGCGTTCCATCGAAAACTTCAACGGGAAACAACGCGTGCGTGAGTTCTACGCCATGTCGCCGGAGGACGCCTATTCCATCCTGGAGGCCATCGCAGAGATTCACGGCTGTGCGGACAAGCTGAAACGGATCGATATGGACGAGGCCCAGAAGCAGGCAGAGGAAACCGCCCAGGAGATCGACGCCGAGCACAAAGAGCGCCAGTCGCCCTTCCGCTTTTCTATGTGTAATATCCAGCCCGGCGAAGAGATCGAATACTGCAATAACCCAGAAATCAAGTGCACCGTCGTAGATGATAAGACAGTTAGCTATCAGGGGCAGAGCTATTCGCTTTCTTCTTTAGCCCAGCTTCTCACTGGCAGCAAATACTCCGTCGCCGGCCCCCGCTATTTCAAATACAAGGGAGAATGGCTGAACGATATCCGGCACCGGCTGGAAGGATAATAAATCACAGACCGTTCCCCAAAGCCTACGGTTTCTTAGATGATTTGACGATCGTATCTGAGAGGAGAGCAGACATGGATACTTCGACTATAAATTTTTATAAGGGAAACCATAAATATGAGGTTTCTGCAGATGAATTAGCAACTGAGATTGCACAGTGCCTACAGATAGAAAACCTAAATTTCTTGATTGGGGCAGGTTGCTCGAGTTATCGAGATGACACTGGGGCTGAAAAGGCTATTCCAACTATGGCTGGTCTGGCAAGAGAGTTTTATGATTGCAATCCCGATCTTAAAGTTGATCGCAAGAATGCAGCCAAAGACCTTTTTCCGAATAATTTGGAAGCCTTGATCAATTACCTTATTTCGCTCAAAAATATAACTACTTCTGAAAAAAGCAGGAAAGCTCTATCTGGGAAAATTAGTATCATTAATAAGTTCATATTTGAAAGAGTGTGCAATACACCATATTCTAAAGAACTTATTCAGCTATACAAAGAGTTTTACCTGCGCATTGTCAAGAAAACCAGGCAGGTACCAGTTAACATTTTTACGACGAATTACGATCTGTACAGTGAAAATGCACTTGATGAACTGGGCATTATGTACAACAACGGTTTTTTGGGAAGCGCTCAACGAATCTTTAATCCCAATTCTTATAACTATGTAGTTGTAGAGAACCTCGGATTAAGTAGGGATGTATGGAAAAGCGTTAGCAATTTTATAAACCTCTACAAGATTCACGGTTCAATTAATTGGCTTAAAGATGACAATTCCGGATCAGATACCCCTCACATTTTGGAAAAGGATATTGAACTGATTAGGAGTCGGAAAAAATATGATTCCATAATGATCTATCCCACGCCCCAGAAGGATAGGACAACTCTGATGGTTCCATACTCAGACCTTTTCAGAATGATGCAGAACAGTCTTCTAAAAAAGAATTCTGTACTGATATCGTTGGGATACAGTTTCGGAGACGAACATATTAATCGCATTATTCTCAATGCTCTCTCAGTATATGATTTCAGACTTGTTATTTTCGGCGATTCGGATATGATTAGAAAATTGCAGGAAATCGGAGACAATCGTATTTGGATCATCAATTCGGAAGATAACATACATTATTTCAACAACTTCGTTGAGAGGGTTCTTCCCACGCAGGATGAAGAACAAAGAGAAGAAATTGAAATTAAAAAATCCTTGAAAAAGCTCGCAGTGGTTCTCGGGGATAGTTCTGAAGACCCAAAATAAGAAGGAATTGATAGTATGAACAGACGAGTAATCGGTCGGATAATATCTATAAGTCACAATAATGTGGTTGCCGAGTTGTACAACAATTTAGGCAATTACGTCACGCTTTATGACGGTATAAGATTTGTCGGTGAAATAGGCTCGTATGTGGCTATTGATGATATTAACCGGCGGATTATAGCTGAGATCATTGCCGTCGATGAAAAAAGCGATATGGTTTCAGAAAAACTGAACAAGGCAGAAAGTCATAGATACTTACGAATCAATCTCATCGGCGAAATATGTAATGGTAGCTTTAGCTTTGGCGTTACAAAAATGCCGCCTGTTTTTTCAGAGATAATGATAATCAGCGAAGCTGATCTCCGGCTAATGCTCGATATCAATTCCGGTGAAATTGTCGATGAAAACGGGAAAACAAAACTGACGGTTCTTCCAATTGGTACATCAGTTATATTCCCAGAGTACCAAGTAAAAGTTAAACTAAATGAGTTTTTTGGATTCCACTTTGCGGTTTTTGGGAATACAGGAGCCGGCAAGTCAAACACAATCGCAAGACTAATTCAAGAGGTTTTCACCAAGACCAATTATTCCGCTAAAGGAGCTCGTTTCATTGTTTTTGACTCAAACGGAGAGTATGAAAATGCATTTGCTTCTATTGGCGAAAAGAATCCAGCCATCAATGTTAAGTTCCTGAGTACTGCTCGAGATGCTGAGAAGAGACTGCAAATTCCGGTATGGGCTCTAAGCGTTGACGATTGGGCAGTTTTGCTACACGCTTCAGAAAAAACTCAGGTTCCAATTATTAGTCGTGCCCTTGATATGATAAGAGTCTTTGATGCTCCTGGTGATGATGAAAATGCCAAAAAGGTAAAAAACCACATTGTTGCATCTGTAATAAAAGATGTGCTATCCAGCAATGAAAATCCAACCACTCAGAATTCCAAAATACTTATGACCCTCAGCAAATTTCACACTGATGAAATCAAACTAGATACCATTATTCCTGGCAATAAAGATGCGGACATCAATAATGATAGAGGAGTCAACACCACACCCGATACTCTTCCAATATCAAAGGCAATAAGCCTTTCGTTTGCCAAGATGTATGCTCCTGTTAGCTTGATGCAGTTCTGCGATACATTCATCCTTCCAAACGTAAATGATCTATTTTCCAGTAAGGATACAATCCCTTATTCACTACAGAGGTTTACTGAGGCGGTTGAGTTCGCTGTTCTGTATGAGGGAAGCATTAACTCCTCTCGGATCTATGAATACACATCAACATTGATAACAAGACTTAAGCATCTTTCAGAAAGCGAACAGGGCGACTTCTTTGATAAAACCTCTTTTTCAAGTATTGATGATTACATCAGAGATATTATTGGAGTATCACAACTTCTCAATATCGATATAAGTAATTTAGACGATACCGCTACTGAAGTAGTCACAAAGGTGTTTTCAAAAATGCTTTTTGATTATTTGAGAGCACTATCTCCGCGTAATTCAATGCCAATTAACTTGATCCTTGAGGAAGCACACCGTTTCGTTCGCTCCGACATGGATTATGGCGTTTTAGGATACAACATATTCGAGCGAATTGCGAAGGAGGGGCGAAAATTTGGATTATTAATGGGAATATCCTCTCAAAGGCCAAGCGAGTTATCAAAAACGATTGTGTCGCAGTGTAACAACTTTATAATTCATAAAATTCAGAATCCAGATGATATCCAATATATCTCTCGAATGGTTCCCTACATGAATCAAGGAATGGTTGATCGAATAACATATCTGCGCCGAGGATATGCCTTGGTTTTTGGAACCGCTATAAATCTACCCACACTAACTGCCTTTGAAAAAGCGAGTCCATCTCCCAATAGCGGGAACTCCAATATTGTAGAAAAATGGTATGTTGACTGAAGCCTTTTTCAGGTGTATAGGTTTTAGCACAAATAATCCTTGCAGCAGGTATTATAATTAATATTGCTTGTACAGGCAATACAAAATTTGCTTTATTCACCCTCGTCGAGCGAATAAAGCGAATTTCCGGTGAATATTCGGCGAATTTTCAGTCGCAGAAGCAGTGAATCACACTTTTCAATAGAAAAACGGTGCTGAAAAATGCACTTTTCAAATTCTGCCGCTGATGCTACCCTTCCAGAAAGCTCTCGAACGGCGCGTCGTCGCTCAGGAAGGTATCCATCATAAACCGTGCGCCGAAGCGGAAGCCGGTGATGAAGGTGTCTAGCTCGGATTCGCCCATGAACTCGGCGGAGGCGTTGCAGAAGCGGAGAAACAGCTCCTTGTTTTCGCCGACGAGCTGCTCGGTGAGCTTTTCCTCCAGGTCGTTCAGAGAGTCGGACGCCTTCTTCGCAGGGCTCTTAGGGCGATAGCCGCGATCCTGCGGGTCGATTTTGCCGTAGTACAGCTCCTCAATGATATTTCCCCTCATTGCCCGTCACTCCATTTCTGCAGCTCCCAGAGCCGGTCGATATGGCGGCGGGACTTACGGAGGGTCGCGTTGTGCTCGTCCGAGGAGAGCCAGTCGATCAGATAGCACTTCGGGATCATGTACTTGTGCTGCAGCGCCAAGGCGCGGAGCTTTCCGAAGCGGATCCACTCGCAGACTGTATGGCGGTTATAGCCGGTGAAATCCACAATGGCGGCCACGTCGATCACGTCCAGGTAAGCGGCGAGCTTACTTTCGTAGTAGCGCCGCGTCTTTTGTGGATCGTTGGGAAGGGGCGGTTGAATGCGGATCTTGTAAGGCTTCACGTCCTCGTTTCCGTATTTGTACCAGCTGGTGGGCACGATGTACCGGCTGGGATTGATCTCCCGATTGATCATAAAGTCGATGACGTCGCGTTTCTTGATGGCGTAACAGCAGGTTTTCTTCCCGGTGCAGACGTGGGGGATCAGATTGAACTGCAGCAGATAGTGCGCCGTCCGCTTGCTGATATGGCAGGCCTTGCGCAGCTGTTCCTTGTTCATGATCTCCGGGTATTGTTCGAGTTCCTTTGCATCGTATGTCATGACGAAGCTCCTTTCCGTATTTCGGTCCGAAAGGGTGCTTTATCGGCGCTGTTGAGGTCTCTGTTTTCTTGCCTGACTTCTTGCAAACGCGCAAGAACGGGGACTATTTACGCAAGAACGCGGTTTTATTTGAACTTTGGGGCGGTTCGAATCGCCTCCGGCCGATACGGGCCGGAATGTCCGCAATCCCTTGCGGCGCCTGGGTTTCTGGGCTCTTAACAAAGTAACCCGAAACGACCTGCTCCAGTCATGAATCTGCCAAAGTCTTACGACACTCGAAATCAGTTTGAGGGAAACCTCACGAGGGTTCGAATCCCTCCCGCTGCGCCAAGAAGAGAAGAGACACCTGACGGTGTCTCTTCTTTTTTATTCTGCTGCGTCCCGCCTCTGCCGCAGGAGGGTTCCTGCCAACAGCGCCGCGGCATAAAGGAGCGCGGCGGTGAGGACAATGAGCGAAAAATCGCGCTGCATCTGGTAGCTCGTCGTGACAAAGCCCTTGACGAGCAGGTGGCCAGTGAGATAGCACGCGGGGATCAGCGCGAGATGGCCGAGCGCTTTGCCCGCTTTTTTCCTGCGGCAGAGGAAAAAGGCAATACTCAGCGGAATAAGAAGCGCCAATGATAGCAAAACGTAATAACCGAGCGCCAGCCGCGGCATAGAAATGATGCCGCCGTCCCTGCTGCCGCAGAGCAGCACATCGTCCTGTCCGTTGTTCGGCGAATAGTAGACCGCCGCGCAGTTCGCGGTGTCGAGCGTGAAGAGCGTGCGCGCGGACTCCACTTTGCCAAGCGCGCCTTGCAGCGCGTCCGCCTCGCGCTGTGTGCGGTCATTTGCGCTGTGTGCGTTCGGGGCGTCTCCAGTTTTGTCAAATGCGCCGCGCCATGTGTCAAGCGGCGTGCGCCAGGCGGTGATGAAATAGACCGTCTTGCCGCTGTCGGGCTCCTGCGTACTCGTGACCTTTGCGCCGGACACAGGCGTGAGCAGATTGACGGAAATGCTCTCAACGCCGCTGAGATCAGAAAGCCCGTCCGCCATGATCGAGCCGTCCGCGAGCGCGCTGGGCGAGCGCGTGATCGTCCACTCCGTCTCGTTATACGGCAGGTACTGCGGCGCGGTGAGATACGCGAATCCCGCCGTCGCCAGCGTCAGCGCAAGCGCGACGGCCAGCAGCACAGCAGTGAACTTTTTGCGCCGGAGTTGCTTTTTCAAGCTGCGCAGCGGCTGCGCGCTGACGGGCGCGGGCTTCACGTCCGCTTTGAGCGCTGCGAGCTCTGCGCGGCAGGCTTCGCACTGAGCGAGGTGCCCGTCAACATATTCCTTCGTTCCCTCGCGCAGCATATCCTCCGCGTAAAGCGGCAGAAGATCCTGCACGATGCTGCAATCCTTGTTCATTTCAGTCCTCCAATCTCTCGCGGATCATGCGCTTGGCCCGATGGTAGGTCACGCATGCCCAATTTTCCGTCTTGCCGAAGAGCGCGCCGATGTCGCGGAAGCTCTTCTCGCCGTACACGCGCCACATAAAGACCTCCTTGTACGGCTCTTTGAGCGCGTGCAGGAGCGTCTGGATGCGCGCGGCCTCGCTGCGATCTTCAAGCGATTCCTCGTGGCGTTCCTCGGAGATCCGGCAGTCCTCGAGCGGCACGAGGCGCTTTTCGCGCCGCAGGTGCGAATAGTAGAGATTCTTGGCGATCTGGCAGAGCCAGACGCGCACGCTGCACTCGCCGCGGAAGCGGCCGAGGGCGTCCATCGCGCGGAAAAACGTCTCGCTCGTCAGCTCCTCGGCGACGCTCTCGCTCCCGGAAAGCGAGAGAAGATAGCGGTACACATCGTCAAAGTACACGGCGTAGACCTCTTCAAAATCCGTCAGCACCCTCACCCCCTTCTGTCTATTAGACGGCGGAAAACCGGTTTTCTTACAAAAAAATCCGTCCATCGGGACGGATTTTTCTTTCTTACGTTTTGATGACCTTTTTCCTGCCGCACTTCGGGCACGTCAGCTCGATCTTGCCCACGCCGCGCGGCACGCGGCAGTATGCGCCGCAGGAGCAGCGGACATATTTGTGCGCCTTGTCGGCGCGGCGGGCCTGCGCGCCGCGAATGGCGTTCGCCTTCGGCGTCCACCAGGTCAAAAATTTTGCATTCTCGGCCTGACGGCGCGCGAGATTGCGCGAAAAAATGCGGAGCAGCACGACGAACATCAGCGCCGTGGACACAAAGTACAGCGCCTGCGACACGCCGCGCACGTGAATGAAGGAGCTCAGCAGGCTGAGGACGACCTCAAGCACGACGAGCGCCCAGCTCAGCGCGTCCACGCCGTTGCGGCCGTACATAAAGCGACAAAGGGCATTGCGGAATTTGCTCACAGTAACAACTCCCCGGAAAATCAAGATGGGTGTATTGTAGCACGGTTTGCAGGTGGGGGAAAGGGCTGTCACAGAAAGTTTACAAAAAAGGGCCGCCCGTTTGAAAACGGGCGGCCTCTTGATTCGCGGGAGATCTCTGCGCGGAGATCAGATCACGCGAGGGCGCGGTACAGGAAGGTCACAGCGTCACCACGGTTGCAGGTGCCGTTGGGATCAAAGATGCCGTTGCCGTAGCCGGTGGTGATCTTGTTGTTCACAGCCCAGAGAATGGCGTTGTAGAACGCGGCATGCTCGGTCTTGTTGACGTCCGAGAAGTTCAGGGAGCCGTAAACCGCGGGGTTGTTCTTGAAGCGGTACAGGAAGGTGACGATCTGCGCGCGGGTGCAGGTGGCGTCGGGCGAGAACTTGCCGTTGCCGGTGCCGGTGGTGATGCCCTGCTCGGTGGCCCAGATGATCGCCTTCATGTAGTCGGCGTGCGCGGTGGCGTAAACGTCAGTGAACTTGTTGGTGCTGCTGCGCGGCGCGGGAGAATTGGCGGCGCGCCACAGGAAGGTGACGATCTGCGCACGGGTGCAGCCCTGCTTCGGGGAGAAGGTGGTGGCGGAAGTGCCCTTGGTGATGTCGAGGTTGACGGCCCACTGGACGGAATCATAGAAGTAGTCGCCGGGTCTCACGTCGACAAAGCTCATGGTCTGCTTGACCTTGATGGCGAGCGTGCCCTCAGCCTTCTGGCCGGACTTGGTGCCGTAGGCGGTGAAGGGGATATAGACGATATCGCCGACCTTGGCAAACTTGGAGGTCACATAGGCCACGTCGTCGAGGTCATAGTGCTTGCTGCTGGTCTTGGGGTTGTAGTAGAACTCGTCCTTGGCGCTGACGGTGGAGTTGACGCCGGTGCTGCCGTTGTAGTAACGGTAGAGCGCGCCGGTGCCGTTGAAGTAGGAGGTGATGGCGCTGTTCTTGCCCACATCGAAGGTGACATAGTCGAGGTCAGCCTTCTTGTAGCTCTTGTCGGAATCGCGCAGGAAGTCGATGAACTTGTCGGAGCCGAGCTTGACCGCGCTGTTCACGCCGACCTCAAAGACGATGTCTTCCTTGACGACGGAGATCACGACCTCGCCGGTCATGCTGACCTTCTTGTCGATGACCTTGTCGTTCTTGTCGTACTGCTTGGCATACAGGGTGAAGGGAACCTTGATGGTGTCCTTGGCCTTGGCGACGGAGTCGAAGGTCACCTTGTCGAGATTTTCAACCTCAGTGGAGGTCTTGATCTTGTCCTTGCCCTCGTAGAGGACGCCCTCTCTGGTGGAGTTGGGCAGGGAGTCAAACTTAACGTAGTCGAACTCGAAGTAGTCGCCCTTGCTGGTGCTGATGTTATCATCGGCGTAGTCTTCCATGAAGGATTCGAAACGCTTCTGGTCGAAGGTCACGCTCTCGCCCGCGACCACGCTGTACTTGATGTCATAGGACTTCTGATAGACGCTGATCACGCCGTAGTAAGCGGTGCCGTCCTTATCATAGGTCACGACATAAAGCTCGCACTTGCCGCTCTTATCAAAGTCGCTGCCGGACAGGGTGTAGAGGCTGTTGCCGGAGTAGGAGCTCTTGGTACCACTCAGCTTCTCGGAGTAGTCAGTCGGAGCCTTGCTGGGGTTCTTTGCAACAACATAATACTCCTTGTAGCCATCGGGGACGTCCACGCTGTACTTATAGTTGCTGGAGGTGCCGCTGGGCTGGGGGTACTGGGACTCATAGGTGGTCTTGATGGGGGTAACGGGGATAATGAAGGTAATGTCAAAGCTGCCGAGCGCACTGGTGGTGGCGGTCATCACGATCTGCGCCTTACCGATGGCCTTAGTGGGCGGCGTGAAGGTAAGATATCTGGAGGTCATCTCAAACTTACCGATCGTGCTAACAGCAGGGGACTTTGCCGTCAAGGTATTGACCGTGACAGCAGAAACGGAAAGATTCAGGCTATCGGCAATAACCTTCTCCGCATACTCCTTGAGAGTGCTCAAGGTGTAATCCTGTGCCTTAGAGCCGCTCTCAACATCATCAAGCGTGTAATCAAGAGCAGAGACAACTACCTTGACCTGCTTGGTATAGACCTTGCCCTTGTACTGCGTGGCACCGGAATTGTTCTTGTCCTTGGCGGTGACAGTGATTGTAACCTCACCACCGGCAAGAGCGGTAAGCGTGCCGTCCTTGGAAACGCTAACCTTGGTCGTATTGCTGGAGCTGAAAGTGTATGCAGCGTCATCAACCGGCATGCCGCCAGTTTTGTCGGGGTAAAGCAGAATCTTCTCAAGCGAGTCATCGGTAGCACCCTTGGCCAAGTAGATGGTGATTTCCTTGGAGGGGTGCAGGGAATACGTCGCATCTTCAACTGTGACATTTTTGGTTGCACTTTCTACAACATTACTCTTGTTATCAGGATCGTAGGAAACGACACACTTGAAAGAGTAGGTATTACCAACGGTTTGCGAAGTGGGCGTCCAAGTCAGCGTCTTGGTGGTCTGGCCTTCAATCAGGATATCGTTACAATACCATGCATAACTCACATTGGACTCAGTGCCATTATAAGTTGCGGTGATCTGGGTCGTACCATCTTTGGAAATAACAGGATAGGTGGGGTCACTGAGAACAACCGTCACAGCAATCGGCTTAACCTTGATCGTAGCAGTCTCACCCTTGGTACCCGTAACGGTAAGCTGGTTATTCTTGAACGTAACGTGATTCTCAGGAAGCTTGAAAGTGCTACCCGCCTTGAGGTTTGCAGTCCAAGTGCCCGCAGTAAACTCGTTATCGTTATGCTTAGGGACGGAAATCTCACCATTGCGGACACTATAGGTATTGCCGCCGAAGTTAATGCTTACAATGTCAGCGGCGAAGAGATCGTTCTTGCTGGTGACCTTAACAGGTAAAGAAATCGTCTTAACTACAGTAGCCGTCTGGGTGTCATTGCTCTGAGCGTCGCCCTCACCACTACCATTATCAACAGCCGGTTTATCGACCTGGGCTGTAAGCGTTGCCTGGCATGTGATAGTATACTTCTCTGCACTGGCTTTTCCGCTATAAGCATTATTTTCAGTAGTAGCGTTAGTCAGTCCGCTCCAAGAAACATTTGAAACTGTGGCCGGATAGTCTTTGCTGTTATAGGTGATCTTTGCAGAGTTCCCAGCAATGCTGTAACTGACATCGTCGCCCTCGGTCACGTTAGTTTTACCGCTAATCGAGAACGTACCGATTGCTCCTTCTGGCGAAGCCGAATCTTCCGCCGCCCTTGCCGGAACGATGACCAGACTCAAGATCATGGTCAACGCCAGCAGCGATGAGAGAAATTTCTTCATCATTTTCTTCATCCTTTCTGATTTTTGTGATTTGCTCTGCGCGCACAGAGCGCTTCTCATACGTCGGCATTATATCATGCCGCGGGAAATAAGGGAACAGGAAAACGCAAATTTCAGAAAAACTTTATTTTCCAATTTTTCCTGCCGCCCCCCTGTATATGATTTAGACGCAGGAAAGGGGGGATTTGTTGCAGGAACGGACAAAAAATTTCAAAAATTTTTTACGCCGCGAAAAACCGCATGTACACAAACACCCCCGCCGCAATCTGGCAGAACAAGATCGCCGGAATGCCGAAGCGGAAATACCAGTGGCGCGTTTTGTGGTGAAAGACGCGCATGCCCAAAAGAGCACCCGCGCTGCCGAGCAGCAGCGCGAGTGCAAAGAGTGTTTTTTCGGGGACGCGGCGCGCGCCGGGGATCTTGGCGCGGCGCTTATCCGCGCCGTAGACGAAAAAGGTGATGAAATTGATCGCGGCGAGATAGAGGGCAAAATATCTCACTTTTCGAGCTTCGCAAGCTCGACCGCCGCCGCCGCACCGAGGCGGGCGTTGTTAAAGACGAGCTGAATGTTGGAATCGAGGCTGTCGCCGCCGGTGAGATCCTTGATCTTGGCGAGGAGGTAGGGCGTGGTGGCCTTGCCGTGAATGCCGTCCTTCTTCGCGTCCTCCACGGCCTCGGCGATGGCGCGGTCGATGACTGCCTTGTCCATGGAGTACTCCTTGGGAATGGGGTTGGTGACGAGGAGGCCGCCGCGCAGCCCCAGCTCGCGCTTGACGTGGAAGGCCTTGGCAAGCTCTTCCGGCGTGTCGAGCTGATAGTCGACGCCGAAGCCGGAAGAGCGGGTATAGAACGCGGGCAGCTCGTCCGTGCCGTAGCCGATGACGGTGACGCCGTGGGTCTCGAGGTATTCGAGCGTGAGGCCGAGGTCGAGAATGGACTTCGCGCCCGCGCAGATGACCATGACGGAGGTGTTTGCCAGCTCTTCAAGGTCGGCGGAGATGTCGAAGGTCTCCTGCGCGCCGCGGTGCACGCCGCCGATGCCGCCGGTGGCGAAGACGCGAATGCCCGCCATGTCGGCGATCATCATGGTGGTGGTGACGGTGCAGGCGCCGTCCTTGCCCTGCGCGACGAGCACGGGCAGGTCGCGGCGGGAGGCCTTGGGAATGCCCGCGCCGGTGCGGCCGAGGTAGTCGATCTCTTCCTTGGAAAGACCGGCCTTGAGCCGTCCGCCGATGATGGCGATGGTGGCGGGGACTGCGCCCGCGTCGCGAATGATTTGCTCGACCTTGAGCGCCGTTTCGACGTTCTGCGGGTAGGGCATGCCGTGGGAAATGATGGTGGATTCGAGCGCCACGACGGGCTTGCCGGCTTTGAGCGCCTCGGCGACCTCGGGGGCGATGTCCAGATACTTGTTCATGTTAAAATCCTCCTGTAAAGTAATAGGTGAAAGTTTCACGTTTACCTTTTGAGGTAAG
>ERZ773147.1181-NODE-1181-length-28103-cov-5.482530_pt1 | contig 28103 bp, 28 predicted proteins | sample MGYA00580851_ERZ773147 | MGnify/ENA primary metagenome ERZ773147 (study PRJEB29015, sample SAMEA2737818) | human gut metagenome | biome: human gut; feature: human-associated habitat; material: faeces | place: China | collected 2012 ... | reverse complement strand
AGTGCATCCGTATGCTCACCTTCCTGCCGCTGGAGCAGATCGACGAGATGAGCACCTGGCAGGATCAGCGCCTGAACGAGGCCAAGGAGATTCTTGCCTACGAGATGACCAGCATGGTGCATGGCAAGGAAGAGGCCGAAAAGGCTCAGAATGCTGCCCGCGCACTGTTCAGTGGCAACGCAATAGATACCGAGCACATGCCCAGCACCCAGCTGACCGAGGCTGATCTGACGGACGGTGCCATCGGCATTCTGACCCTGATGGTCAAGGCTGGTCTGGCTGCTTCCAATGGCGAGGCTCGCCGTCTGGTGGTGCAGGGCGGTGTGTTGGCAGACGGCGAAAAAGTCGCTGCTCCCACTGTCAGCTTTACCGCAGAACAGTTGGCCAAGGGCATCGTCATTAAGAAGGGCAAAAAGATCTACCACAAGGTAACGCTGTAAAAAAGCATTATAAAATTTATGGGCCAGAAACGTCCGTAGGCGTTTCTGGCCCATTTTTTACATTTTAGCGCGCAACAGCTGCTGTCCGGCAGTCACCCGGCCGGAGAGCAAAGGCTCTATCCGTGCAAACCGGCTGCTGTTGGTCACGATTACCGGGGTGGTCAGCGTGTAGCCTGCCGCTGCAATGGCCTGCATATCGAACCGGAAGAGCAGCTGCCCCTTCTGCACATATTCTCCAGCCTGTACAAATAGCTCATAGCCCTTGCCCTTCAGCTCCACGGTGTCCATGCCAACATGAATGAGTACCTCCAGCCCGTTATCGCACAGCAAACTGATGGCATGATGGGTCTTGGCAATCTTTTCCACAATGCCGTCTGCGGGTGCTACTACCTCGCCGCAGCTGGGCTCGATGGCGCACCCTTTGCCCAGCACCTCGCTGGAGAACACAGGGTCCTTGATCCGGGTCAGTGCGCGGATGCGTCCTGAGACCGGTGCATAGAGCAACTGCCCGCTGTCCGCAGGCGCAGCTTCCATTGCGGGGTCATCAGGGGCAAATAGCGCACTTTTCTCAAAATGTGCCAGCAGCCGCTGCCGGATGCTGTGCATAAGAGTAGCAGGTTCTTTCATTCCGGTTTCCTTCTTTCGGCAGGGGAACTGCCGTGGCGGTGTTTTTCTTGTCTCTACGCATTCCGCAAAAACAGGGCCGAAAGGGAAGTTGTCCCCTCGGCCCCGACTTATGCTTTTACAGCTCGTATGCCTTTTTCAGTGCCTCATAGGCGGCGTCCTCGTTTTCCGCGTGGACGAGTAGAGAAATATCCAGATCGCTGGTGGTGATCAGCAGCACCTCGATACCGGCCATAGCCAGTGCATTCAGCGCCCGCGCAGCCACACCACAGCTGGTGACCATATCCTCACCGAACAGATTCAGCTTGGAGTAACCCACACTGATCAGAGGAGAAGCCTTGGCGTCCTTATCCAGATTTGCTGCCGAGATCGCCTTCATCACCAGCGGCAAATCGCTGCTGGATGCGGTAAAGCTAAAATCAATGGTGGTGCCGTGGGGAGCGCTCTGGCTGATCATATCCACTACTACGCCGGTCTCTGCAAAAATATCCAGATACCGGGACAGACTGTTGCCCCGGAACACTACGTCCTGCACGCTGATCATCATCAGGTCGGTCTCGATATTGATCTTCGATACTCCGTACATAAAAAGTCCTCCGTTCTGCCCGGGTTGCCGGACAACGCTCAATCATTTCACATTTTTATGTAAGTGCTAAAAAGGATGCACTGATATTATTTTGCGCGATTTTTTGTATCCTGTCAAGGCTGAAATCAGAATAATTTGCCCGCACACCATGCGCTGCCGCCAATTTTTGCGTGTAATCGTGCAAAAGGTAGGTGCGCACATTGGTTTTTCCGGTATCATAATGGGTCACGGTGGGGTGCAGCTGCGGCGCAAGCACTTCACACTGCACCGAGCCGTTCGGCTGGGTGGTCTTTTGCAGCTGCAAGGTCAGGATCGCACCCACCAACTGATTCGGGTGGCTCTGGGTGCTGAGGAAATTGCCCAGCGAGAAGGCGACAAAGCTTCTCCGCCCGTCCGCTGCGGTCAGCCACTGGGCATCCTGCAGCACATGCGGATGGGTGCCCACGATGACATCTGCGCCCCAGTCTGCCAGATTCTGCGCCAGTGTGCGCTGACTGTCCACGACGGCGTGGCTGTTCTCTACGCCCCAGTGCACTCCCACCACCACAAAGTCCGCCTGCTGACGCGCCAAGCGCACCTGATGCTCGATCACATCGGTCTGGCTGGTGTAGATGACATTGGCTGTCATATTCTTATTCTGGCGGATACCGTTGGTGTGTTCAGTATAGGAGAGATAGGCGATGGTCACACCGTTGACGGTTTGCAGTGGGATGCGGTCGTAGTCCTCTTCGCCGCACCACAGACCGGTGGTGACTACATCCTCCGGCATGGACTCCCAGAATTGCAGAGTAGCCGCAATGCCGGACGCGCCCTTATCATAGGTGTGGTTATTGGACAGGCTGAACACCCGCACCCCGTCACGGTACAGCGCCCGCGCACAGTCGCCGGGGGTGGAAAAGCATGGGTAGGTGGAGGGTGCAAGAGTGTCACTGCAAAGGGTCTCCTGATTGATCCAGTTCACATCCTGTTCCGCATAGAAAGGAGCAATGTGCTCATAGCAGTAATCAAAGCTGTACTTTCCGTCTTCGCCTGCCCGGCGGGCGGCCTGATTATAAATGGGAGAATGGATCAGGTTATCTCCTGTTGCGGAAAAACGGATGGTTTCCACCACAGGCTGCGGTTCGGGCTCCGGCTCCGGGGTCGCAACGGATGAAACAGGGGATAACACCTCCTCCGGCGGCTCGACGCCGCCCACCGGTACATCTTCTCCCGGCAGCCTTGTCCAGATCCCCAGACACAATGCTATCACGCTCACAGCCAGAACCGACAGCACCACCGCTCGGAGCGTTTGTTTTTGGCCGCGCTTACGGGCAGCCGGACGCCGCCGCTTTAAAGGCTCCTGCTTCATCGTTCACCTCTTCTCCCGGCGTATGCCGGGCAGCTCGTTTTTCAAAGTGCAGCGATCAGATCGCCCATATCGTACAGACCCGGCTCTTTTTTTGCCAGATAGACCGCAGCATTTACTGCACCGTTGGCAAAGATGCTGCGGGAATAGGCGGTATGCCGCAGGGTGATCACCTCATCCGGGCCGCAGAACAGCACCTCGTGGTCGCCCACGATGCTGCCGCCGCGCACAGAGCTGATGCCGATCTCCTTCGGGTCACGCTTCTGGCGCACGGAGGAGCGGTCGTACACATAATGGTACGCGCCGTTATTTTCCTCGTTGATGGCGTCGGCCAGCATCAGTGCCGTTCCGCTGGGGGCATCCAGCTTGTTGTGGTGATGCTGCTCCACGATCTCGATATCATAGTTGATACCCAGCACAGCAGAGGCGCGCTTGCACAGCTCTGCCAGTACATTGATGCCCATGGACATATTGGCGCTCTTGAACACCGGAACGCTGCGGGACAGCTGCACTACCTTCAGCTGCAACTCCTCCGAAAGGCCGGTGGTGCACACCACGATGGGCAGCTTGTGGGTCTGGCAGTAGGGCAATGCCTTTTCCACTGCGGCAGGGGAACTGAAGTCGATGATCACATCGCCCTTGCCGTTCAGCTTTTCCAGACTGTCGTAGACCGGAATGCCGTTTTGCTCGCCGTCCTTCATATCAATACCGGCCACCACACAGCAGTCCTCCCGCTGTGCGATCATATCGCACAGCACATGGCCCATGCGGCCGCCAATACCCTGAATCACGATCTCTGTCATTGCTGTTTCCTCATTTCTATAATATGGCAGAATGCCCGGAAGCTGAAGATCCCGGGCATTCTGTACGCTGTTGTTATTCCTTGATCAGACCTGCAGCCAGCAGAGCCTGCTCGATCTTTGCCTTGTGGGCATCGCTGGGCTCTACCAGCGGCAGACGGCATTCGCCTGCGTTCCAGCCCAGCACGTTCATGGCATACTTGACCGGAATGGGGTTCACCTCGCAGAACAGAGCCTCCTCCAGCGGCAGCATTTCCAGCTGCAAAGCGCAGGCCTTGGCGGTATCTCTGTCAAAGAAAGCCTGACAGCAGTTATGCACCAGTTCCGGCGCAACATTGGACACCACGCTGATGACACCCTTGCCGCCCAGTGCCAGCAGGGGAACCACCTGATCGTCGTTACCGGAGTAGATGTTCAGCGCATCACCGCACAGTGCAGCAACTCTGGCCACCTGAGAGATGTTGCCGGAGGCCTCCTTGATGCCGTTGATGAGCGGGTGCTTGCTCAGCTCCAGAGCAGTCTCGGGTGCAATGTTCAGACCCGTGCGGGAGGGTACATTGTACAGGATGACCGGGATGCCGCCGGCCTCAGCCATGGCGGTAAAGTGCGCCACCAGACCGGCCTGCGAGGTCTTGTTGTAGTAGGGGGTGACCATCAGCAGGGCATCGGCACCGCAGGCGGCAGACTTTGCTGCCAGTGCGCAGCCGTGGTCGGTATCGTTCGAACCGGCACCGGCAATGACCGGTACGCGGTGATTGACCGTATCCACGGTGAACTTGATGGCGGCCAGCTGCTCCTCATCGGTCATGGTAGAACACTCGCCGGTGGTGCCGCAGATGATGATGGCATCGGTGTGGCGGGCGATCTGATCCTCGATAATGCGGCCCAACTCGTCAAAGTTGATGCTTCCGTCCTCGTACATCGGGGTGATGATGGCAACACCCGCACCGGTAAAGACAGGCTTCTTCATAGTAAAAAACTCCTTTGCTGCGTGTATCGCGCAAAAATTCAGGCATTAGTCCATATAGCCCTTTGCTGCCAGCAGCTCGGCCAGCAGCACAGCACCGCCGGCAGCACCGCGCAGGGTGTTGTGGCTCATGCAGGCAAACTTGTAATCAAACAGGGTGTCCTCCCGCAGACGGCCGATGCACACTGCCATACCGTTTTCGGTGTTGCGATCCAGCTTGGGCTGCGGACGATCCGGCTCAGTAAAGTAGTGCAGGAACTGCTTGGGAGCGCTGGGCAGGTTCAGTTCCTGTGCAGGGCCGCGGAAGTTCGCCCAAGCTTCCAACATCTGCTCCTTGGTGGGCTTTTTGTCAAAGCTTACGAACACGGCTGCGGTGTGGCCGTCCGAAACAGGCACACGGAAGCACTGTGCAGTGATGACCGGCTTCTCGGCATTGACGATCTGGTCGCCCTCAATGTGGCCCCACAGCTTCAGCGGCTCGCGCTCGCTCTTTTCCTCCTCGCCGCCGATGTAGGGGATCACGTTGTCCACGATCTCAGGCATCCGGTCAAAGGTCTTACCAGCACCGGAAATGGCCTGATAGGTGCACACCAGCGCCTTGCTCACGCCAAAGTCCTTCATCAGGGGATGCAGGGCAGGCACATAGCTCTGCAGGCTGCAATTGGACTTGACGGCGATGAAACCGCGCTTGGTGCCCAGACGCTTACGCTGGGCGGGAATGATCTCGATATGGTCGGCATTGATCTCAGGTACCACCATAGGAACGTCCGAGGTGAAACGATGGGCACTGTTGTTGGAGACCACCGGGCACTCAGCCTTGGCGTATGCTTCCTCCAGTGCTTTGATCTCGTCCTTGGGCATATTGACAGCGCAGAAAACAAAATCCACCTGCGAAGCAACTTCCTCTACCTTGGAAGCGTCCAGAACGGTCATCTTCTTCACGCTCTCCGGCATGGGAGTAGTCATGGCCCAGCGGGAGCCCACTGCATCCTCATAGCTTTTGCCCGCACTGCGGCCGGATGCAGCCAGCACGGTCAGTTTGAACCAGGGATGATTCTCCAGCAGAGTCACAAAACGCTGACCCACCATACCAGTTGCGCCTACGATACCCACTTTATACTGTCTATCCATTTCCAGCACCTTTCCTTTCAAAAAAACAAACAGCAAATCTTATCATTGTGCACAACACGGCTTGCAAACCGGACAGCGATGCAATATAATAGATACTGTTTATACAGATTCTATAATATCATTGATACGTTGTCCGTGTCAATCATCGGAAAGGCAAATGCACAGTATGTTAAAAAAAGATTTTTGGTATGATTTACCCAAAGAGCTCATTGCACAGGAACCTGCGTCCCCTCGGGATGCGGCACGGCTGATGGTTCTGAGCCAAAAGGACGACAGCATCCAGCACAAGGTATTCCGCGACCTGCCGGAATTTCTGGAGCCGGGAGATCTTTTGGTAGTGAATAATTCCAAGGTGCTGCCCGCCCGCATCGTGGGCGTCAAGCAGCCTACCGGTGCCGTGTGCGAGCTGCTGCTGCTGCGGCAGGTGAAGGGAGACCAGTGGGAGTGCCTGGCAAAGCCCGGCAAGCGGATGCAGCCCGGCACGAAGGTAAGCTTTGGTGACGGCAGCCTGACCGCTGTGGTGGACGAGACCATGGAGGACGGCAACAAGTACGTTACATTCTATTATGATACCGAAACGCTTTATGAAAAGCTGGATGAATTTGGCAAGATGCCGCTGCCGCCCTACATCACAAAGCAGCTGGAGGATCAGAGCCAGTACCAGACCGTCTATGCCAAGGAGCTGGGCAGCGCAGCTGCTCCCACCGCCGGGCTGCACTTTACCCCGGAGCTGATGGACACCATCCGCGCCATGGGGGTCGGCATTGCCGAGGTCACCCTGCACGTTGGTCTGGGCACCTTCCGACCTGTGCAGGAGGACGAGATCTCCGACCATAAGATGCACAGCGAGTGGTACTCCATCAGCGAGGAGACCGCCCGGCGCATCCGCGAGACCAAGGCCGCAGGCCACCGGGTCATCGCTGTGGGCACTACCAGCTGCCGCACACTGGAGGCTGCCGCTGCCAAGTACGGCGAGATCAAGGCTTGCAGCGGCAACACCTCCATCTTCCTGTACCCGGGGGTGAAGTTCAACTGCATCGACGGTCTGATCACCAACTTCCATCTGCCGGAGAGCACCCTGATCATGTTGGTGTCCGCCCTGTACGGCTACGAAAAGACCATGCACGCCTATGAGGTAGCTGTGGCAGAGAAGTACCGTTTCTTCTCCTTTGGCGATGCGATGCTGATAGTCTGATGCAAAATTCGCGCTTTTTGCGATATTTGTATGTGAAAGGTAAGGATGCGATCTGCATCCGCCGCTCCCCTTACAATTACGGCAGACCGCTGCTGTGATCATTCTGATAACTTGCAGGCTCGTGGCCTGCATCGAGGCTGCACGGCTGTTTTCCGTGCGCAGAAAGGAACGAATAATCATGCCTTCTTTGACGACTTACACCCTGCTCAAGCAGGAGCACAGCGCCCGGCGGGGCGAGTTCAAAACCGTGCACGGCACGGTTCAGACCCCTGCCTTCCAGAACGTTGCCACCGCTGGTGCCATCAAGGGCGGCCTGTCGGCGCAGGATCTGAAGGATATCGGCGCGCAGGTCATGCTGTGCAACACCTACCATCTGCATCTGCGTCCCGGCGACAAGCTGGTAGCGGATATGGGCGGCCTGCACAAGTTTACCCGCTGGAACGGCCCCATTCTGACCGACAGCGGCGGATTTCAGGTGTTCAGTCTGGCAAAGCTGCGCAAGATCACCGAGGAGGGCGTGACCTTCGCCTCCCATCTGGACGGGCACCGCATCTTTATGGGGCCCGAGGAGAGTATGCAGATTCAGGCAAATCTGGGCTCTACCATCGCCATGGCCTTTGATGAGTGCGTAGAGAACCCCGCCCAGCACGATTACTCCAAGGACAGCTGCGAACGCACCACCCGCTGGCTGAAGCGCTGCAAGGCCGAAATGGCACGCCTGAAGCACGAGGGTATCTCGGTCAACCCGGATCAGCTTCTGTTCGGCATCAATCAGGGCTGTACCTATGCAGACCTGCGCGTGGAGCACATGAAGCAGATTGCAGAGCTGGAGTTGGACGGCTACGCCATCGGCGGTCTGGCTGTGGGCGAGCCCACCGAAGTGATGTATGAGATGATCAGTCAGGTGGAACCGCACATGCCCAAGGACAAGATCCGCTATCTGATGGGTGTCGGCACTCCCGGCAACATCATCGAGGCCGTAGCCCGTGGTGTGGATTTGTTTGACTGCGTTATGCCCAGCCGTAATGCCCGCCACGGCCACCTGAATACATGGAGCGGCATCATTAACATCAAGAATGCCAAGTATGAGCGGGACGAGCGTCCCATTGATCCCGCCTGCGGCTGCCCGGTGTGCCGCAACTATTCCCGCGCCTACATCCGGCACCTGCTCAAGGCAGATGAGATGTTGGGGATGCGCCTGACCGTGATGCACAATCTGTGGTTCTACAATCATCTGATGGAACGTATCCGGGACGAACTGGATGCCGGCACCTTTACCGCCTTCCATGACAGATACGTTAAACTTCTGGATACCCGAATTTAAACTTTAGCCTTGCAACAAGGCTGATAAGAGGGTATAATAGCATTATCTGAATTTTTGAGAGGAGATTTTGCCCCATGCAATTTCTGACTACCACGTCCGAAGGCTATATCAGCCTGTTCTTCACGCTGGCACTGATGCTGGTCCTGCTGTACTTCATGATCTACCGTCCTCAGAAGAAGCAGGAAAAGAAGGATGCCGCTATGCGCAGCAGTCTGGAGATCGGCGATCAGGTCACCACCATCGGTGGTGTCATTGGCCGCGTTGTCGCCATCAAGGATGACACCTTTGTTCTGGAGACCGGCGCTGACCGCGTGAAGATCCGCTTCACCAAGTCTGCGATCTCTTCGGTCGAAAAGCTGAACATGGACAAGGCTCCTGCCGACAAGAAGTAAGCGTTTACACCGTGCATACATGAACCGCCTCCCTGCATAGACTATGTGCAGGGAGGCGGTTTTGTTATGTCTGAGTCTCGAGGTTTCCCGGCGGAGCTTCTTTCGTTTCTGCTTTTCGGGGTGCTGGGGGTAGCTGTAACGGCGGCAGCTTTGGCATGTTTTGCGCAGCTGATGGCCGGGCAGGGCTGCTCCGGCAGTGTAGTGCCGATACTTGCCACAACAGCCGTGTGCATGGGCAGCCTGCTGTGTGCACTGACGGCAGCGTTTCGTAAAAAGGCGCGCGGTCTGCTGACCGGACTGCTCCAAAGTACATTTCTGGCAGTGCCGCTGGCGCTTTCTGCTATATGGAACGGCACAGCCGCTGAGCCTGCTGTGGTATGCCGCCTTCTGGCGGTGCTACTCTGCGGTTGCATTGGTGGGCTTCTTGGAGTCACCCTGCGCAGTCGCAGACACACGCTTCGTTGATCGATCCGGCAAATCGAATCCATCAGAGGGAGAAAACAGCGTATGTGGATCTATGAACAGACAAAATCAGAAGAAAACTTTTCTTTGCTGCCGCAGACGGTCGGCCTACCGGTGCAAACAGCAGAGTCTGCCCTGTCGCCCGCGCCGGCACAGGAAGCTGAACCGGCAGAACAATTGACGCAAAAAGAGCCCTGCACCCCGGCAAAGCGCCACGCCACCCGAGATTGCTGGCTGCTGGCTGCGGCGTTTCTGCTGGGGTGTACGGCAGCCGGTGTATTGCAGGCCGTATGCGATGCCCGGCAGACAGAACTGCTGCAGTATTATCTGGAAGCGTGGCAAAGGCTGTTTGCGCCGGGCAGTATGCAAGGAGCGGTACAGCTTTTCGGCATGGAATACCTGACACTCGGCCTTGTGGTCAGCCTATTTCTGGTATTGGGGCTTTCTGCCCTTGGCCCAGTAATGATCTTTGGCAATATGATGTTGTACGGCTTGGGCAGCGGGTTGCTTATGGTACAGCTTTGCGCCGCAGGCGGATGGAAAACGGTACTTCTGGCGCTGCTGTGGACAGGCCTGCCGGCGGCAGCAGCAAGCGGCTGTCTGTGCTTTTTCGGGGCTTGTGCTTTGCAGGTCAGCAGCCGGATCCACGCCTACTCCTTCCGCAGGCATCCCGGCGGACAAGCCCGCCCCGGGGTACAGGCACTGTTGGGACAATATCTGCTGACCATGGTGGTGCTGCTGCCGCTGTGCGGTGCGGCAGCAGGGCTTTCGTATCTTGGCAGTCGCCTGTGAACAGCATCCTTTTCTTGCGGGTTTTGGCACAGTGTGTTACAATAACAAAAGACCATAATAAATGAGGGACAGACATGAAATTGAAATCCGTCTATGTATGCTCCAATTGCGGAGAGACAAGCCCCCGCTGGATGGGGCGCTGCCCCAGCTGCGGCAGCTGGAATACCATGAACGAGGACGTTGTAGCCGAAGCGCCCAAGGCGGGGACTCCTGCTGCCCGGCAGGCTGCTGCGGCTCGTCAGGAGGGCGTGACCACCCTGACCGCCCGGCGGCTGTCAGAGATCAGCACCACGGAGGAAAAAAGCCGCATCCTGACCGGCATCTCTGAGCTGGACCGCGTATTGGGCGGCGGCATCGTGCTGGGCGGCGTGGTGCTTTTGAGCGGTGAGCCGGGCGTGGGCAAATCTACCATGCTGCTGCAGCTGTGTGGTGCAATCTCCAACCAGCACAGCGTGCTGTATATCACTGGCGAGGAGTCTGTCCGGCAGGTCAAGCTGCGGGCAGCGCGGCTGAAAGTGCCGCAGGATAACATCTTTCTGGCGGCGGAAAACGACGTAGACGAGATATGCGGCCTGATCGAAAAAGAAAAGCCGGATCTTGTGGTCATCGACTCCATCCAGACCATGCGCTGCATGGATATCTCGTCCTCGTCCGGCACGGTCAGTCAGGTGAAGGAGAGTGCCGCCCGGCTGCTGGCGGTAGCTAAAAAGCAGGAGATTCCCATGTTCATTGTGGGTCATGTGAATAAGGACGGTGCAATTGCAGGCCCTAAGGTCATGGAGCATATCGTGGATACGGTGCTCTACTTTGAGGGCGACAAGATGCTGCCGTACCGCATTCTGCGGGCAGCCAAAAACCGCTATGGCTCCACCAATGAGCTGGGAATGTTCGATATGACCGGCACAGGACTTGCCGAGATTGAAAACCCCTCCCAGATGCTGCTGGAAGGACGTCCGCTGGGGGTTTCCGGCAACTGCGTGGCCTGCACCATGGAGGGTAGCCGTCCTATCCTGAGCGAGATACAGGCACTTGCCACCAAGACGAATTTTCCGGCACCCCGTCGCGCCTGCAGCGGATACGACTATAACCGCATGAATCTTTTGATTGCCGTGCTGGAAAAGCGGGCAGGGTACTTCTTTGGAAATCTGGATGTTTACGTCAACATTGTGGGCGGCATTGCACTGCGGGATACCGCCTGCGACCTTGCAGTCTGCCTGAGTATGGTCTCCTCGCTGCTGGACCGCCCGGTCAGTGATAAGCTTATCGCTATCGGAGAGGTAGGTCTGGGCGGGGAAGTGCGCAGTGTGCCCAACCTGGAGCAGCGTCTGCACGAGGCTGAGCGTATCGGCTTTGAGCGGGCGGTCATCCCAAAGCACAGCCTTGCACACCTGAATGCCGCAGATTATCCCGGCATGAAGCTGGTCGGTGCAGCGTATATCGCAGATGCCATCAATGCGCTAAAAAATGACCGCCTGTGATGAAACGAGGAACCTATGTCGATTTATCTGGACGAAAGAAACCCCGGCAAGCACGCACCCTTTGAGGATGCTGCGCCGGATATTGTAGAATATGTGCGGTACCTTGAGGTGATCGCCGGTAAAAGCGCCAATACAGCTTTCAGTTATTACTGCGACCTGCGCTCCTTCAGCCGCTTTATGAAGCGCCGCCGCGGGCTTGTGGCCACGGATGCAGAATTTAAGGAGATCGACCCCAAGGGGCTGGATACGGCCTTCTGGGGCAGCATAACAAAAGAGGATATCTACGAATATCTGTATTTTCTGAACCGGGAGTGCGGCAACAAAAAATCCTCTACCGCCCGGCGGCTGGCCAGTCTGCACGGTTTTTATGATTATCTGGTCAATCAGGTCAACCGCTTATCCGAGGACCCTACGGCGGCCATCCGCCCGCCCAAACAGGATAAGGTCTTGCCCAAGTACCTGACGGCAGAGCAATCCATTTCGCTTTTGGAGAGCACCCAGACCCAGAGTGATTTCCCGGAGCGGGATTATTGCATGGTGGTGCTGTTCCTCAACTGCGGTATGCGTCTTGCAGAGCTGGTAGGCATGGACCTTGGAGACATCGATTTAGAGCAGCGTCAGATCCGCCTGTTCGGCAAAGGCCATAAAGAGCGTATGGTCTACCTGAATGATGCCTGCGTGGAGGCACTGCAACTATATCTGCGCAAGCGCAACACCATGGAGGGGCTTTCACCCAAGGAAAAAGCGGTGTTTATTACCCGTATGCGCAAGGAACGTATTTCGAACCGCAGAGTAGAACAGCTGATCTCCGGTGCAATGAAGGCTGCGGGGCTGAAGGGCTTTTCCACCCATAAGTTGCGTCACACCGCCGCAACGCTGATGTATCAGACCGGCAATGTGGATATCCTTACCCTCAAGCAGCTTCTGGGGCACAGCAGTGTGGGAACAACGCAAATTTATACGCACCTGCAAGAATTTCAGGTGCGCTCTGCCATTGAGGAAAACCCGCTGGGCAAGGTACTACCCATCAAAGCTGCAAAAGCAAACTTGGATACAACAGATGCAGCAGGGGAGACATCTGTTGAAAATGACCCGGCGGGAGAGGACGCTTCTGAGCCGTCCGGCCCTATGGCGGCCTTTGAGGACGCTGCACAGGATGGCTTCCGGGCAGATATCTCGGCAATGTCCAACGATGAAATAGACGATTCATCGCGCGATACTTAAACCTGCACAAAACGTCTGAGACGATTCAAAGACCTATGGCGCGATCCGGCTTGACCGGATAACGTCATGGGTCTTTATAATTTACATTATAAGCAGTCAGCAGCAATACATACAGGAGCATCCATAGAAACGCGCAACGTAATGTCTACACAAAAACAAATAAACAACCACAGCCGCAACATGAAATGCTATAAAGCAAGCACATAGATGCTTACTGGAATAAAATGAATTACAAATGAACTGATGCAGCAGCGCATAACACAGGAAGCATCTGTAAGCATGAGACAAATAAAACCATAAAATATGATAAAAATTGCAGAATGTGCAAAACGGCTGAACTAAGCCCGAAAATGAGCCAGCTGAGGCTGAAACGCCAAAATTCCGGGAAATGGGCATTTTTCACTTCCCTGAGTTTCGCATAACGTGCATTATACGAAATATGTACAATTAAAAAGAGAAGCTGCCCTTCTCTCTTTCTGTCAGATTTTCGGCAGCTTCTGTGGATGCTATTCAGTTTACACATGCCCGCTTCTGCGCCGCTGGACGTATTACCAGCATGTTCAAGCGTTCAACTTATGCCTGCAGTATCGTTTCTTTTCCTTTGGTGGTGCGATGTTCATTTCACCGGTAGCGGTTCTGTGCCGAAGTATGTACAGATGGCTTCGTAATAAATGCGTGCCACTGTCTTGCAGCCCTGTTCACTGCCAAAATGCTCCACATCCTCATCGTTCGTCACAAAACACTGCTCTGCCAACACTGCCGGACAATCCACATCCTCCAGCAGCGTAAAGCTGCGCTCAGGCCGAACCTGCGTGTAGGTATTCTCCACCAGCTGCTTCTGGTCGTTTTCCAGATAATAAATGTAGCGTACTCCCCCTCGCCCGCGCAGCCTTGCGCCGATGCTCTGCATTCCACCGGCCAGCAGTTTTGCAAAATAAAAACTTTCCTGATGCCATGTACGCCCGGGCACTGCCGGATAGCATTCAAAACCGGCTGCCGTAGAGCCATTGGCCGCGGAGTTGCCGTGGATGGACAGCAGCAGCTGCGGGCTTTGAGCGCTGGCTGCTGCTGCACGTTGGGCAGGTGTCGCGGTTTCATCAAAGCTTTCCCGGGTCTGCAGCGGAATGTAATTAGAATCCTCTTCTAACCATTGGAGCAGCGCAGCAGCCGTAGCTGCGGTGACCTGTTTTTCTTCGACCACTCCCCTTGCGCCCGGGTCACTGCCGCCATGTCCGGCGTCTATTGCCACCCGGTACGGCGGGTCGCCCACCACAGGACGAAAGTCCTCCGCTGAGACTGAGACTGCGGATTCTGCGGGTGCGTTCAGTTCCAGCGCCGCCTTCCATAAAAACAGGCCGAAACAGAGCATCAGTGCCGCAAAAACAAACAGCAAACCGTGTAAAAACCGGTTTCTCGTTTTGCAGCGGTGCGTTTTACGTTTGCTATGTTTATTTACTGGTCTGCGCTGACTGGTTGGCATAAAGCTTTACTTCCTGTTCGTTTTACATTCCTATTTATATAATACGAGTATACTCGCCTTTTCCTTACACTGCAACAAAAAAAGACTGCCAATTTTTCAAAAGGCAGTCCTTACTGGGTTATTTCAGTTCTACAACCGTCACGCCGCTTTCGCCTTCGCCGTAACGGCCAAGACGGAAGCTTTTTACCATGCGGTTGCCGCGCAGATGCTTATGGATGGCGGTGCGCAGTGCGCCGGTGCCGTTGCCATGGATTAGATAGACCACCGTTTGTCCGTTCAGGATGGCGCGGTCAATAAAGGAATCCACCTCCGACAGTGCCTCATCCACCGTAAGTCCCAGCAGATTGCACTCCATTTTGGCGGTGCGCTGTACGCGCTCTACCCTGCCGTTGGGACGGTTGGTATCGCCGGTCAGGCGGGAATACCGCTGCTGCGCCTTTGTCTTAGGCGCAGTGGATTCTTTTACCAGCTTTTCCGGCTGCTTCAGGCCCTTGAGGGGCACCTTAGTCTTGATGATACCGGCACGCACCAGAACATCGCCGTTTTTGTCTGGCAGCGCCAGAACGGTGGCCAGCTGGTTCAATTCTGCAATGCAGACCTCCTGTCCCACCTTTACATCCTTCAGCGGTACAAACTCCTTGACGGGGTTATGCACCACCTCCGTACCGGCAAACAGCTTTTCGGTCTCCTTTTTGGCAATTTCGCGGGCACGCTGCGCCTTCTGCTGGGCGCTCATTCGCTCGTCCTTTTGCAGCTGGCGCAGTTCATCGGTCAGTGCGTAGGCCTGCGTTTCCACCTGCTGTGCCAGCGTGCGCGCCTTGGCACGGGCAGCTTCCAATTCATTTTCGCCCTGCTGGATCAGTTCATCCCGCTTTTTGCGGGCTGCTTCCAGCTGATGGGAAGCTTCGTTGCGCAGCTGCTCCACTTCGTTCTGACTTTCCTTCAGCTGCAGCTTCAAGTCGTCCAGCTGACCCAGAACCGCATCCAGACGCTTATCCTCGGCAGACAGATGCTGCTGAGCCGCTTCAATGACGCGGCTGGGGATGCCCAGCTTTTCGCTGATCAGGAATGCGTTGGATTTGCCCGGTACGCCCACACTCAGCTTATAGGTGGGACGCAGGGTCTCCAGATCAAACTCGCAGCTGGCGTTGACCACACCCTTAGTCTCCAGTGCAAAAACCTTCAGTTCCGCATAGTGGGTGGTCGCCATCAGCAGCACACCACGGCGGCGCAGCACCTCAATGATGGCAACTGCCAGCGCGGCGCCCTCGGCGGGATCGGTACCGGCACCCAGCTCGTCCAGCAGCACAAGGGTGTGCGGCATAGCCAGTTCCAGAATACCGGTGATTTTTTTCATGTGGCCGGAGAAGGTGGAAAGGCTCTGCTCAATGCTCTGTTCGTCGCCGATATCCACCAGAAATTCATCAAACACACAGATCTCGCTGCGCTCGTCAGCAGGGATCAAAAAACCGCACTGTGCCATAGCGCACAGCAGACCGGCGGTTTTCAGGGTGACCGTCTTACCGCCGGTGTTCGGGCCGGTGATGATAAGGGAATCGTATTCCCCGCCCAGTGCAATATCCACAGGAACACACTTTTGCGGGTCGATCAGCGGGTGGCGGGCGCGAATCAGGTTGAAGGAAGAATCCGTCCGCACAGCTGGTTTGAAGGCCTTCAGTTCCAGCGCAAGCCGCGCTTTCGCCAGCAGGATGTCAATTTCCAGCATGGCCTTGTAGCTGTACTGGAACTGCGGCTCAATGGCGGCCACCTGTGCGGTAAAGGCCACCAGAATGCGCTCGATCTCCTGCGCTTCCTGTGCGCGGTATTGCAGGATGCGGGCATTGGCTTCCACCACTGCCTGCGGCTCCACGAACACCGTAGCACCCGTAGAGGATACATCGTGGATGATACCGCTCACTTCGCCGCGGTATTCGCTCTTGACCGGCACAACATACCGGCCGTTGCGCATGGAAACCACACTCTCCTGCAGGTATTTGGAGGTATCCATATTGCGCACCATGCTTTCCAGCCGGTCGCGGATGCTGTTTTCGGTGGCGCGGATCTTTTTGCGCAACTCTGCCAGCGTGCGGGAGGCGGTATCCGCCATGGCATCCGGTGCCAGAATGGCACTTGAGATCTGCTGCTCAAGACCCGGTTCCGGTGCAAGTGCGTAAAACAGATCATCGGTCGGCAGCGCGTCGTGCTCGGAGGAGCCATACCAGCTGGTCAGGTGCTGAAAATTGCGCAGCGCACCGGCCACCATCAGCAGTTCGCCCATGGAAAGCACGCCGCCCTTTACGGCACGGGCGGCAAGCTGGCTGACCCCCTCTACCCCGCCAAAGCGCGGCGAGCCGTTTTTAATCAGCAGGGTGTTGATGGCGTCCGTCTGCTCTAGTGCGTAGCGCACCTCGTCCGGGTCGCACTGCGGCTCAATGGCCAGCAGCATAGCACGGGCTTCCTTGCATACGCAGCCCTCCGCTGCACGCGCAATGATCTTATCCAGTTCTAATGTTTTTAAGTAGCTTGTTTCCATACTGTTCCTTTTTGGTCAGGGCAGCACGCTTTTCAAAAAGGCATAGCTTTTCAGCGGCTTATCCAGATGCGTCAGAGCATAGTTTTCAGCCACTGCGGAAAGCTTTTCCAGACTGCCCACAGAGATCTTGAATGCAAATATTTTTTTGTCCTCTACCAAGCAGATGTGGCGCAGTGCAAACAGCGCAGCCTTGTCCAGATTGCAGTTCTTGCCTGCCTTTGCCGCACAGGACGCACAGAGCAGATGCCCTTCCTGTGCGTCCAGATAAAAGGCATCTCCTTCATCGTAGGTGCCACAGTCCCGGCAGCAGACAATCTGCGGCATAAAGCCGCACTCACTCATGGTGCGCAGCTCAAATACTGCCTTGATCACCCGCAGGTCGGTGCGGTGCTCGTTGATCATATACAGACTGTTCAGCACCAGACGCAGCTCCCGGGCTGCTTCCTCTCCGGTAGGCGAAAGCGCAGCGGCCAATTCGGTAAGATACATGGCAAGGCTTACCCCTTCAATGGAGGAGGAAATGCCATGGAAGATGTTCTGCACATCGGCTTCCCGCACGGTATACATATTGCGTCCGGGCACCAGTGTAAACTCCGAATAGCAGAACAGCCCGCAGGCACTGAACAGCTTGCTTTTCAGCCGCAGGCTGTTTGCAGCCATTGCTGTGATCACGCCCAGTTTCGGGGTAAGGATCGTCAAAATGCGGTCTGCTTCTCTATAACGGGTCTCCTTCAGTACCAGACCCATGGTCACGAATGGTTCCATCGTCCGTTTCTCCTGCCGGATGCTCGGCGGGCAGCTGCACCAGTTGTTTGTAATCGAGATAACGGAGAATATTCCCCGTGCAGGCAAAGGCCTGCCAGCTTGCAGCAGCATCCATCTTCAGCGCTCCTTCCCTTTTCTGTGCACAGGCTGCTTTTGTTATAGTGTCAGCCTGATTCTAGCACAGCATACAAGGGAAAACTGTCCTGCTTTGGCATCACTCAGCGGTTGGAAGAATTCTGCTTAAAGCCGAAGTTATTCAGCAAAAATTCGTTATCCCGCCAGTCGGATTTTACCTTGACCCAGCACTGCAGATTAACCCGGCAGCCCAGAAACTCCTCGCAGTCGGCACGGGCAGCGCTGGCGATCTTTTTAAGCATGGCACCGCCCTTACCGATGACCATGCCTTTGTGGCTCTCCCGCTCGCAGTAAATGTTCACATCAATGTCGATCAGGTCTGTGCCCGGGCGCTCCTTGAAGCGCTCCACCACTACCGCAATGCCGTGCGGGATTTCATCCCGCATAAAGAGCAGTGCCTTTTCGCGGATGACCTCAGCCACCAATTCTTTTTCCGGCATATCGGTATAGGCGTCATCGTCAAAGTAATGGGGACCTTCCACAGCGTAGCGGCTCAAAGCATCGAACAGTTCCTCGCTGCCTTCCTTGTTGCGCACACTGATGGTATAGATCTCATCGAACACGCCCAGCGCCTTCAGCTCTGCCTTGCGGGTTTCCAAATCGGCAGGTTCTTTAACAAGGTCGGTCTTATTAATGACGGCAATGGCCGGGCCGCTGCAGTGCAGCGCCTCCACAAGTGCCATCTCAGATTCGTTCAGCGCGCCGTAAGGCTCGAACAGCATCATGGAAACATCCACATCCGCAATGGAATCGCTGGCAGTCTTATCCATGCGCTTGCCCAGCTTGTTGTGCGCCTTGTGTACACCGGGGGTGTCCAGCAGCACATACTGCAGCGGCCCCCGGGTGATCACGCCGGTAATGCGGGTGCGGGTGGTCTGAGGCTTAGAGGTGACGATAGCCACTTTCTCGCCGACCAAGAGGTTCGTCAGGCTGGATTTGCCCACGTTCGGCCGTCCGATGACAGCAACGAATACAGAGGAGGTGTCGTAATGCTCCTGAACGGGTGTTGTAGTACTCAAAGCGAACTCCTGTCTTGTTTTTATGTTCTGGGATATCATTCCGTATAGCTGACCGTGCGGGGCAGACCCAGCTGCAGCAGCACAGCCTCTTCTTTTTCGCGCATACGCATGGCCTCTAGACCGCCGTTTTCGTGGTCGTAGCCCAGCAGATGCAGCATGGAGTGTACGGTCAGAAAGGCTACCTCCCGCTGCAGCGGATGCCCATACAGATTCGCCTGCTCCATGGCGCGCTCCATGCTGATAACGATATCGCCCAGCATCATGCAGCCGTTGTTCTCGTCGATATCATACTTGCCGTTCTCACCCAGAGGAAAGCTCAGCACATCAGTAGGCATGGGCTTATTGCGGTACTGGTTGTTCAGCTCGGCAATGGCAGCGTTGTCCACAAAGGTAACGCTGATCTCGGCGGGACGGTCGAAATGCTCATATTCCAGCACGGCATTGCAGGCACGGCGGATCAGAATGCGGAGCCCGGAGGGCACCTTAACAGCTTTCTGGGAGTTGGTGATCAAAACTTTATTGGACATATCGGTCCACTCCTTTCAGGGATTTATTTAAAATTCTTATTGTTTTCTTTATTTTTCGCATCGGCAGCCGGATGGGCGGCACGTTCGTAAGCCTTTACGATCTCCTGCACCAACCGGTGACGCACAACGTCTTTATCGGTAAAGTAGCATTGTGCAATGCCGTTCACATCCTTCAGCACCTTCAGCGCGTCCACCAGACCGCTGCGGGTGCTGCCCGGTAGATCGATCTGGGTCACATCGCCGGTAACGACCACCTTAGAGCCCACACCCATACGGGTAAGGAACATTTTCATCTGCTCCGGGGTGGTGTTCTGCGCCTCGTCCAGAATGATAAAGGAATCATCCAGTGTGCGCCCGCGCATATAAGCCAGCGGGGCGACCTCAATGATCTGCTTTTCCACCAGACGCTCGTAGGTCTCTGCGCCCAGCATATCAAACAGGCCGTCGTACAGCGGCCGCAGATAGGGGTCTACCTTCTGCTGCAGGTCACCGGGCAGAAAGCCAAGCTTCTCGCCCGCTTCCACCGCCGGGCGGGTCAAGATGATGCGGGATACTTCCTTGGCCTTAAAGGCTTTCACCGCCATGGCAACGGCCAGATAGGTCTTGCCGGTACCCGCCGGGCCGACACCGAAGGTAATGGCATTGGAGCGGATGGCGCTCAGGTATTCCTTCTGTCCCAGCGTTTTGGGGCGGATCGGGCGTCCCTTGACCGTGACGGTAACAAAGTCCTCGGTCAGTTCCTTTACCCGCTTCTCTGCGCCATCGTGTGCCAGACTGATGCAGTAGTGCACAGTCTGATCTTCCAGCGGGGTGCGGTTCTCGATCAGAAGAAGCATTCCCTCCACGGCGCGGTTCGCTGCCGCCACATTGGCAGGCTCGCCGGAAATGCGAAGCTGTGTGCCGCGGCAGACAGCGGTAACAGAAAACTCTTTTTCCAATAAGCGAATATTCCGGTCACAGTTGCCAAAAACAGCCGCTGCGATCTCTACACTATCCAATTCAATACACTTTTCCGCCATGGAGCTCCTCCCGAATTGCAGAATTTGATGACTATATTGTACCACCAAAATCTTCAGAAGAAAACTATGAAAAGTGCACAAAATATTTTCCCGCGTTCCATCGGTTTTTCCATACGAACCGTGTTTTAAAGCTTTTTGATGGCTTTTTTCAGAAAACGCTTGACAAAGTATATCGGGAGACGATATACTTTAAGCGCAATATATCGGCTAACGATATAAAGACGTCCGATAGCATCCATGGAGTGTTTCAGTATGGAAAATCTTGCATTGACCGAATCGACCTATTATATCCTGTTGTCTCTTTACCATCCGCAGCACGGTTATGGCATCATGCAGCAGACGGAGCAGCTTTCCGGGGGCAGAGTTCATCTTGCCGCCGGGACGCTGTACGGCGCATTGACCTCCCTGTGTGAAAAAGGCTGGATCCGTCCCCTGCCCGCTGAGAGCGGCAGCCGCAAAAAGGAATACCAGCTTACCGCAGAGGGCGTACAGATTTTAAAGCACGAGCTTGCCCGCTTGCAGCAGCTTGTGGCAAATGGTGAGAGCATCCTGAAGGAGGAAGCCTTATGAATGAAAAGAAAACCGTTTTCAAGCTTTTCTTTGTGTGGGATTTTGAAAAAGAAGAGCGCTGGCTGAACGAGATGGCACAGGAGGGCTGGGTACTGGACAATACCGGGTTTTCCTTTTATACTTTTGTGCGCTGTGAACCGGGCGAGTATATCATCCGCTTGGAGATGAACCCCAGCAGTGATTACCGCGCCTTTGTAAAGGAACTGGGTGCAGAATATATCGGCGGCTGCGTCAACTGGGTGTACTTCCGTCGGAAAGCGGAGCTTGGCAGCTTTGAGCTGCTCTCAGATATCGACTCCCGTCTGACGCATCTGAGCCGCATCAATCGGATGCTTTCCCTGATCTGTCTGGCAAACCTGATCTTGGGCATAACGAACTCTTTGAATCAGGCTCGCTACGGCTGGCTGAACCTGTTGTGCGCAGCAATGCTCTCCTATGCACTGGGGCGTATCCATGGCATGAAAGCAGCGCTGGAAAAGGAACGCAGTTTGCACGAATGATTTGTCAATCCCTTCTTCGCCACAACTGCAGAGAAAAAAGCGGCGTATCTTTGGACAAAGAGACCATAGCAAACTTTTCTCCATCGTGATACAATAGCAAGCGTTGTGTGCCGTCGCCTGGCGGCCGTTTGGACTGCTTGAACACAAAGGAGAAGGAACCATGAAACAGCTTTTTCTGATGCCCGGTGAAGAACGATACGAGCGCTTCAAGGATGGCAACGGTGTTCCTAAGGTACACTACTCCTACCGCTCTATGCGCGGTGCCTTCTTCGACTGCGAAAGCCGCAGTCTTGAGGAAGCCCAGCGTCTGTGCGAAAACTGGCTTGTGGGGCAGGATCGCTGCTACCGCAATTAACATAAAACCATAACCCCCTGCCGTATTTGCAGCCTTTTTTGCAAAACGGCAGGGGGTATTTTTGTTATATAGGCTTTACTGCCACACCTGCGCACAGACAAGTTCCAATACACTACCGGCGATGCAACGGGATTTATCCGAGATCAGGAAGCAGTTGGAAAGCTCCTCCCGCCGGGGGTCGATATCCGCGATCTTAAAGCCCGGCGTAACCGGATAGCCGCTGCGCAGCAATCCGCGCAGAATACCGGGGATCTGTGCTGTGACCGGGATATCAGCTCCTTCTGGGGTGCGGATAGTGGCGATAGTCTCGCCCTTCTCTACCAAATCGCCGATTTTACGCACATTCATAAAAACACCGGCGGCCTGTGCATGAATCACCCGCTCTGCACCGTACCCGCCAATGACGCCGGGAATGCCGGTATTGGGGATAGCGCTCCCCTCCCGGATGATCCTGCCCAGCCGGTGGCCGCGCTTGGTTTCTACCACGGCGTCCACGTCCTGCCCGGCTACAAAGCCGGGGCCAAGGGCAATGGTCAGCGGTGCCATATCCCGGCGGGTACCAAGGTTGCGCTTAGCCAGAATGGCGTCTACCACGACCTCCGGCTTTGCCCGGGCAATACAGGCTCCCTCTGGGTCAACGAGCACCGGAACAGCGCCCTGCGCCCAGACGGACTGTGCCTGCTCCAACGCTTCAATGCGGACGGCGCGCAGACCCTCAACAGTGGCTTCGCCTTCATACACTGCTTCACACAGAGCTACCTGACGGCGGATGGCTGCGGGCCGTGTTGTTTCCAGCACCAGCACCCGCAGCCCGGCGCTCCACAACCGGTGGATGGTACCGGTGGCAAGGTCGCCGCCGCCGCGCACGATGATCAAAGCGTCCTTTTTCATTTTATTTCCTCCCCGGGGAAAAGTGTCTGCAATAGCACCTCCATGGAGCCGCCACAGGCAGCAACAGCCGCATCCTCGTTTTTGCCGTCAGCCGAAAGCTGCAGGCATTGCAGGGCGGGCACAGCATGTGCCAACAGCTTCTGAGCCGCCTGTACCGTGTAATGCTCCATAATGCCGCCGCCCACACTGCCCACGGTACTGCCATCGGGCAGAACGAGCATTTTTGCGCCAACATCCCGCGGGGTGGAGCCGTGCCGCGCAATAATAGTAGCCAGTACCGCCGGGGTATGGGCTTTTTCTGCCTGCACCATCGCATCCAGCAATGTGACGGGATAGCCCTCGGTCTGGGGGCGGGCATTTTTGACCTGCACGATCTGCGCCAGAATGGAAAGCGCGATCTCCGCAGCCGTCTGTGCACCAATGGCAAGGCCGATGGGTGCGCAGAGTGCATCGATCCGCTGGCTGTCCAGACCGTTCTCCAACAGCTGACGGCGCACCAATGCAGCACGGCCACGGCTGCCCATCATGCCCACATAGGCCGCAGGCTTTTGCAGAATCCGGGTAAGGCAGTCCAGATCAAAGACGTGGGAGCGGGTCAGCACCGCAAAATAGGTCTCCGCCCCGCCGGGCACATCCTGAAGCGCCTGCGCAAAGGGAGCGCAAAGCACGGTATCCGCTCCGGCGGCGCGTAGCTGCTGGGCAAATTCCTCCCGATCATCTATGGCAAGCACTGGCATGCCGAGAAGCTTTGCCTGCTTTACAAGGGCAGCCGCCACATGACCGCCGCCGCAGACCACCAGCTGCGGCACCGCACCAAAGCGCTCAGCAAATACCCGCTGACCTTCCAGTGTAATAAAGCCCGTAGCGGTACAGGCCTGCAGGACGGCAAGCTGACGTTGCAGAAGCCCAGCGCTCTGGGTCTGCCACAGGCCGTCTCCGTCCCGCAGCAGCAGCTGACTGCCTGCCTCTACGCCTTCCAGCACGGTAGCCAGCGTATAGCTGCCGGTCTGGTTTGTACTTTGCAGAACGTCTGCAAGCGTTTGTCTGTTCATTGGTGTTTCTCTCCCTTAATTATTGCTCCACAGGTGTTACCTTATCAAACTGTGTCTGATCCAGTTCTGCCTGCCAGCTTTGCCAGTCCTCCGGCAGCATACGCCATGCAAGTCCGCACCCTGCCGAGATCTCACGCGGCAGCGGGATCAGCCGTCCGGGCACCTGCCGGGCATGGCATTGCTTTTCCCACTCCATAGCCTCTAAGGTAGTACGGAAGGAAAGCACGATATAGCTTCGTTTTACTCGCATAAAATCTCCCGGGCAAGTGCGCAAACTGCCTGCGCTGTCTGCTGTACCTCCTGCTCCGTATTGAAATGGGAAAAGCTGAACCGTACCACGCCCTGCTCGGCCGTGCCAAGGGTCTTGTGCATCAGCGGAGCGCAGTGCGCCCCAGCACGCACGCAGATGCCGTAGTCTTCCCACAAAATATCTGCCACCCGGGCAGAATCCTCCAGTGCGATGTTCAGTGCCACAATGGGTGCGCGGGGCTGCATGGTCATATCACCGTATACTGTTACGCCCGGTGCAGTACGAACCTGCTCATAAAACAGGCGGGCAAGGGCGTTTTCCCGGTCGGCAAGGCTTTCTACGCCCTGCTCCAGCAACCAGCGCACCCCGGCGCAAAGCCCCGCAAGGCCGTGCACGTTCAGCGTGCCGGCCTCCAGTGCGGTGGGCATCTGCAAAGGGTGCGTTTCATCAAAGCTGTGCACGCCACTGCCGCCCACAAGGAGCGGCGCAATTTGTAACCCGGGGCGCACATAAGCTCCGCCGGTGCCCTGCGGCCCCAGAAGTGCCTTGTGGCCGGTAAAGCAGAGGGCATCTATACCCAGCCGCTGCACATCAATGGGCTGCGCACCGGCAGTCTGGGCTGCATCCACGATCAGCAGCAGACCGTGCCGGTGGGCAAAATCCGCTGCGCGGGCAAGGTCGATGCCATTGCCGGTCACGTTGGAAGCCCCTGTCACCACCAGTGCCAGAGTCGTGGGACGCAGCAGCGCTTCCCACTGGTCATAACAAAGCCGTGCAGCGTCATCCACCCCGGTATAGGAAACCTCTACTCCCTGCGCCCGCAACCGGTATAGCGGGCGCAGAACGGAGTTATGCTCGCATACCGTTGTGATGACATGATCCCCCGGATGCAGCACACCGTTCAGCACCGTGTTCAGTGCCATGGTCGCATTGGCGGCAAAAGCAATGCAGGAAGGGTCTGGCGCATGGAAAAGTTCTGCCAGCGCCAGACGGGTGTCCAGCACGATCCGTGCGGCGTGAAGGGTAGGCTCGTGTGCGCCGCGCCCGGGGTTGCCTGCCGTGTGCAACGCCTCCAGAATAGCCTGTTCCACCTGCGGTGGTTTATGCAGAGTGGTGGCCGCGTTGTCTAGATAGATCACGGCTTTACCACGTTTCCGGCCTGCGTCAGCTTTTCGGCAATGGTGTACATATTGGTCACGCTGCCCACAGCCAGCTTCTCGGTAAGGCCGTAAAAGTTCAGGCAGGTACCGCAGGTCAGGATTTCCACGCCCTGTGCCTCCAGTTCCTTGAGATCCTCCAGCATGGCAGAGCCTTCACAGGTCAGCGCCGCGCCGCCGTTATAGAACAGAATGGTCTTGGGCAGCTTGTCCTGCTGGGTCAGTGCAAATACAAAGGCCTTGAGCAGGGTCTTACCCAACTCCTCGCTGCCTTCGCCCATCGTGGCAGAGGCAATCGCAACCACCGTATCGGTGCGGGCATCGGGGGTGCAGACAGAAGCATCTTCTGCTGGGGCGCTTACTACTTCGCCCAGCGTGAACAGCACACGGTATTTGCGCTCTTCCAGCTTTTCAGCGCTGTACTGATATCCCTTCTGCTGTGCCATCTTGGTCAGGTTTTGCACAGCGATCTCGTTGTCCACAAGTACCTCCACCTGTCCTGCGCCCTGCAGCTCGGAAATGGCCTTTTTCGCTTTGACGACAGGCAGCGGGCAGGCATCGCCTAGTGCATCCACTTTGATAAATTCAGCCATGTTGATTACTCCTCTCATTTGTCTGTTACGGTGATCTCAATTTTCTGCTTCGGCAGGATCTCTCCAACGATGCTTGCCGACAGCCCTGCGGCGCGCAACGCCTGTTCTAGTGCCGCGGCATCCGCCGGGTCTACCGCCAGTAGCAGTCCGCCGGAAGTCTGCGGGTCGAACAGGACTTCCTCCATGGCAAAGCTTACGTTTTTAAACCGAACGAACGGCCCGGTATGGTTGCGGTTGCGCTGCCCGGCGGCGGTGTACAAAAACGCATCGGCTGCTTTTTGGGCACCCGGCAGCACTGGCACGGCATTTGCATGGATGACGCAGGAAAGTTTGCCGCCCATCATTTCATGCAGATGGCCGAGAAAGCTGAAGCCGGTCACATCCGTAGCGGCATGGACGCGGTATTTGCGGCTGATCTCTGCCGCTGTTTTGTTCAGAGTGGTCATGGAGCGAATGGCGGCTTCCATCTCCTCCGGGGCGGCTTCGCCCACACGGTTTGCCGTGCACAGCAGCCCCACACCCAAAGCCTTGGTCAATACCAGCTTGTCGCCCGGCATACCGGTGTCGTTCGTATACATCCGGTGCGGATCTACAAGGCCAGTTACAGAAAGACCGTATTTCACCCCGCTGTCCGCAATGGAGTGCCCGCCTGCAAGACTGCCGCCGGCTTCTGCCACCTTTTCAGCACCGCCGCGCAAGATCTCGCCCAGCACGTTCAAATCCATATCCTCCGGGAAGCAGACCAGATTCAGTGCGGTCTTCACCTCGCCGCCCATGGCGTAGACATCGCTCAGGGCGTTTGTGGCAGCGATTTGCCCAAAGGTATAGGGGTCGTCCACCATCGGCGGAAAAAAGTCCACAGTCTGCACCAGTGCAATGTTGTCCGTAATGCGGTAGACTGCGGCATCATCCCGGCTGTCGTAGCCGACCAGAAGATCCGGGTCTTTTTCGCCCCGGGGCAGCTTTTCCAGAATACGGCTCAGCACCCCGGCACCCAGCTTTGCGGTGCAGCCGCCCCCGGTACAGAATACGATCTTATCTTCCATGCTCATGCGCGTTCTTCCTCTTTGAAATGCGTCAGCACGCACGGTATGCCCTGCTGACGCAAAAGCTGTTGTATTTGTATGCCCTGCTGGCGCAATTCTGACGTATCAGCCTGATTGAGCACAGCGTAAAACTGCCGGTCTCCCACCGCCTTGCGTCCGCCCTGCGCACTTGCAAGCAGCTGTGCCAGCACAGGGGGCGTAAGAGGTGCATCCGGCGCAGCCGCTAAAAACTGCGGATGGATGGTATCGTAGCGGAAGCAGACCTCTCGCAGGGGCTTACCCAGCGCCGAAAGTCCTGCTACCGCCAAAACGATATCGCTTTGGGGCAGCAGCACCGGCTCGTGCGCCGCCGGAACCTTGCAGGGGTAGTGCTTTGCCCCGTCTGCTTCTATAAACACCGCATCCGCCTGTGCCATCCGGCGCAAAAGCTGCGGCTGCGGCAAAGTCAGCTTCCCGTTTTCTGCCGGGGTTCCGATCACTGCATAGTGACCCGCTTGCCATAAGGCGGTAAGCGCTGCGTCATCCGGTGCATAGCAGGCTGCCGGTTGCCGGATGTGGGTGGTCGTAGTCACAAGCACCTGCCATCCCTTGCGGGCACAGTGGTCTGCCATGGCATACAGTAGGGTCGTTTTTCCCCCGCCGCCTACCAGAGAAACGATATGCCCTTTCTCTGCCAGAAACGGAAGCTCTTTTTCGTTCAGCATCTGCTTTTAGTGCTTGGCTGCAACTGCCATGGCAATCTGTTCCGGGGTAATGGGCAGCTCGTAGAAGCGGGTGCCGATGGCGTTGTAGATGGCGTCCGAGATGGCGGGCAGCGGCGTATTGATGACCACCTCACCGATGGACTTTGCGCCAAAGGGGCCGTTGGGCTCGTAGCTATTCTCAAACTCCACATGGATATGCCCGATATCGTTGCGGGCAGGGATCTTGTACTGGAACAGAGAGTTCTCCTCCGGGTATCCGTTTCTGTCGTAGGTGATGTTCTCGGTCAGGGTCATACCGATGCCCTGCAAAATACCGCCCTCTGCCTGCACACGGGTCAGGTTGGGGTTGATGGGGGTGCCGCAGTCCACGCAGGCGTCAAATTCCAGCACCTTCACCTCGCCGGTCTCGGTATCCACCTCTACCTCGGCAGCGCCCACCATATACGGCGGCGGCGACAAAGGCGAGGTATGGGTCTCGGTAAATTCCAGCGGGATCTTATGGCCAAACTGAGAAGCAAAGGCGATCTCGGACAGGGTCTTTTGGCGGGTGGGGTCAGCGCTTTCAAACACGACTTTGCCATCAAACTCCACAGCATCCGCCGGGCATTCCAGCAGCTCTGCGCCCAACTTGCAGATCTGTTCCCGCAGCTTCATGGCGCACTTTTCGGTAGCCTTACCGGTGACATAGGTGGTGCTGGAGTACCTTCTCTTGGTGAGAAAATAAATGTAAAAGCTGAATCAAATTTG
>ERZ773147.1180-NODE-1180-length-28114-cov-46.136961_pt1 | contig 28114 bp, 19 predicted proteins | sample MGYA00580851_ERZ773147 | MGnify/ENA primary metagenome ERZ773147 (study PRJEB29015, sample SAMEA2737818) | human gut metagenome | biome: human gut; feature: human-associated habitat; material: faeces | place: China | collected 2012 ... | reverse complement strand
GCATCTGCAGGATGCGGCCCATACGCTCGCGCTTGCCCTTGGTGGCATTGAGGACCGAGGAACCGGTGGTCAGCGTGCCGGAGTAGACACGGAAGAAGCTCAGGCGGCCCACATAGGGGTCGGTCATGATCTTGAACGCCAGGGCTGCAAACGGCTCGTCATCGGAGGACTTGCGCTCCTCTTCCTCGTCGGTCTTGGGGTTGACACCCTTGATGGCCGGCACATCGGTGGGAGCGGGCATATAGTCCACGATGGCGTCCAGCAGCTTCTGTACGCCCTTGTTGCGATAGCTGGAACCGCAGGTCACGGGCACCATCTCCACAGCACAGGTGGCCTGGCGGATGGCGGCGCGGATCTTGGCGGTGGGGATCTCCTTCCCCTCCAGATACAGCTCCATGATCTCATCATCGAACATGGAGACCGCATCCAGCAGCTTCTCGCGGTACTCGTTGGCAAGGTCGACCATATCCTCGGGGATAGGCTCCACGCGCATATCCTTGCCTAACTGATCGTAATAGATATCGGCATCCATCTCCACCAGGTCGATGATACCCTTGAAGGTATCCTCCTTCCCGATGGGCAGCTGGATGGGGACGGCGTTGGCCTTCAGCCGGTCGTGCACCATGTCCAGCACATGATAGAAATCCGCGCCGGTGATGTCCATCTTGTTGACGTAGATCATCCGGGGGACATGGTAGTGATCGGCCTGACGCCACACAGTCTCGGACTGGGGTTCCACACCGCCCTTGGCACACATGACGGTGACAGACCCGTCCAGCACACGCAGAGAACGTTCCACCTCAACAGTGAAGTCCACGTGGCCCGGGGTGTCAATGATGTTGATACGCGTCTGGGGGAACTGATCCTTGGAGCCCTTCCAGTAGCAGGTGGTCGCGGCGGAGGTGATGGTGATACCACGCTCCTGCTCCTGCTCCATCCAGTCCATGGTAGCGGTACCCTCGTGCGTCTCACCCAGCTTGTAGTTCACGCCCGTGTAGTACAGAATACGCTCTGTGGTCGTGGTCTTGCCTGCATCGATGTGTGCCATGATGCCGATATTTCTTGTGTTTTCCAGTGTAACCTTTCTCGGCATACCGTTCTCCTTTTTGTGTCGTTGGTATGATTACCAGCGGAAGTGGGCGAAAGCCTTGTTGGACTCCGCCATCTTGTGGGTGTCCTCGCGCTTCTTCACGGCAGAGCCGGTGTTGTTGGCGGCGTCCATGATCTCGCCGGCCAGGCGCTCGGCCATGGTACGCTCACCGCGGGCGCGGGAGTAGTTGGTCAGCCAGCGCAGACCCAGGGTCTGACGACGGGCGGGACGAACCTCCATGGGGACCTGATAGGTGGCACCGCCCACACGGCGGGCCTTGACTTCCAGGCTGGGCATGATGTTTTCCATCGCCTGGGTGAACACTTCCAGAGGATCCTTCTCGGTCTTGTCCTTGATGATGTCAAAGGCACCGTAAACGACCTTCTGGGCGACGCCCTTTTTACCGTCCAACATGATGCTGTTGACCAGCTTGGTCACCAGCACGGAGTTGTACATAGGATCGGGCAAGATCTCTCTCTTGGGAACATTACCTCTTCTGGGCACTATGCTTCCCTCCTTCATAAAAATATGATTTCACAGGTACTCAACAGCTCGCGAAGGCTGTTGTACGGCCTGCCAAAGAGGTATTTTTATATATGGTATATAAGAAACCTTTTCGGCAAAGCTCATGCTGCAAGTTTTACTTGCTCTTGGGGCGCTTTGCGCCGTACTTGGAACGGGCCTGCATACGGCCGGACACACCCTGGGTATCCAGCGTACCACGGATGATGTGGTAACGGACGCCGGGCAGATCCTTGACACGGCCGCCGCGGATCATCACGACGGAGTGCTCCTGCAGGGAGTGACCCACGCCGGGGATGTAGGCGGTGACTTCGTAGCCGTTGGTCAGACGCACACGGGCGATCTTACGGAGCGCGGAGTTGGGCTTCTTGGGGGTCGCAGTTCTGACGGCGGTGCAGACGCCACGCTTCTGGGGAGAGCTCAGGTCGGTCTCCTTGTTCTTCAGCGTATTCAGGCCCTTCTGCATAGCGGGAGAATTGGACTTGTAGGTGCTCTTCTTCCGGCCCTGCTTGACCAGCTGGTTAAAAGTAGGCATTTGGTTTCTCCTTTCGTAAGATTTGTGGGACGTATGTCCCTTTATTTTTCCACGGAACAGAGGGTATCTATTCCGGATGGAACGTTATTCAGCCGTTCAGGACGGCCACAGCGGCGGCAGGCACGGCGATACCGCAGGCAGTACCCAGCTGCCGCAGCGTCATGCTGCTGTCACAGGGGATGGCCTTTTCCGCGCACAGGGCGCGCAGGGGATCGGTGAGCCGGGGATCGGCGTCACAGGCCAGATAGACGTGGGCGGCGATACCCTGGACAAGGGCACGACGGGTCTGCTTCAAGCCTACGACTTTTCCCCTGGCGGTCAGTTCTCCGGGCACAGGCGCTCTCCTCCTGTCGTCGCATAACAAATCCCGCGGGCAATTCCCGCGCAATTTGAAATTATAGCATAGCTGCGCGGAAGCGTCAAGTGTGTTTCGCGGGAAAGTTTGTGAATTCCACTGAAATTCCACGGATAATTTCAGAAGATATCACGAAAAGCTACCCCGGATGCGCTTCCGGCGTCCGATGAAAAGAGGAGGCCGGAGGGCCTCCTCTTTCAGATGTTCGGTTTCGGCTTACAGCGCGTCGCCGGTGTCCGTCTCGGGACCGTCGCTCTCAGGGAGCTCCGCCTCGTCCATGTCCGCCGGTGCCTCCACAGGTGTGGGGACCTCCGTGTGCATGGCCTCGGCCTCGTCCTTCTTCTCGGCCTCGGTCTCGGGGACCATCTCCTCCGCCAGCTGGCGATAGGCGGTCAGGCCGGCGCCGGCGGGAATGAGCTTGCCGATGATGACGTTCTCCTTCAGGCCGACCAGGTGGTCCACCTTGCCCTTGATGGCGGCCTCGGTCAGGACCTTGGTGGTCTCCTGGAACGAGGCGGCGGACAGGAAGGAGTCTGTTGCCAGAGAGGCCTTGGTGATACCCATCAGCAGCTGGGTGTAGGTGGCCTCCTGCAGCTCCTCGCCGTCCTCACGCTTCTCGCCGGCGGCGATACGGGCGCGGACCGCTGCGTTGGCGTCCTCCACCTCCATCACGTCGGCCATAGCGCCGGAGAGCAGCCCCTCGGCGTCGTTGGCATCCTCCACGCGGACCTTACGCATCATCTGGCGCACGATGACCTCGATGTGCTTATCGTTGATATCCACGCCCTGCTGACGGTAGACCTTCAGGACCTCCTGGATCAGGTAGTTGTGGACCGCGGAGGCGCCGCGGATACGCAGCACATCGTGGGGGTTCAGTGCGCCGTCCTGCAGCTGACGGCCCTTCTCGATGACCTCGCCGTCCTGCACCAGCAGGCCGGTGTGGGGCACCGCGTAGGTGCGGGTATCGCCGTCATCGGCGGTGATGATGATATTCAGCAGGCTGCCCTTGGTAGCCTCCTCGAAGCGGACCTTGCCGCCGATCTCGGCGATGGTGGCCATCTTCTTGGGCTTGCGGGCCTCGAACAGCTCCTCCACTCGGGGAAGACCCTGGGTGATGTCGCCGCCGGCCACGCCGCCGGTGTGGAAGGTACGCATGGTCAGCTGGGTACCGGGCTCGCCGATGGACTGGGCGGCAATGATGCCGACCGCCTCGCCGGGGCCGACAGGCTTACTGGTAGCCAGGTTCATACCGTAGCACTTGGCGCAGATACCGCTGTGGGCACGGCAGGTGAGCACGGTGCGGATCTCGGCGGAGTGGATGTCGAAGGACTCCATCAGCGCGGCGTCGTCCTCGGTCATCATGTGATCCTTGGAGATGAGTACCTCGTCGGTACCGGGCTTGAGGATATCGCGGACCGGGAAGCGGCCCTTGATGCGCTCGGAGAACTTCTCGATGACCTGACCGCCCTCGCTGATCTCAGACACCACGATGCCCTTTTCCACACCGCAGTCGGCCTCGCGGATGATGACATCCTGGCAGACATCCACCATGCGGCGGGTCAGATAGCCGGAATCGGCGGTACGGAGGGCCGTATCGGCCAGGCCCTTACGGGCGCCTCGGCTGGAGGTGAAGTACTCCAGCACGGACAGACCCTCGCGGAAGTTGGCCTTGATGGGGATCTCGATAGTCTTACCAGCGGTGTTGGCCATCAGGCCGCGCATACCGGTCAGCTGACGGATCTGCTTCATGGAACCACGGGCGCCGGAGTCCGCCATCATGAAGATGGGGTTGTACTTGTTCATGTTGGCGGTCAGGGCGTCAGTAACGTCGGCGGTGGTCTTTTCCCACTCGCGGACCACCAGCTTGTAGCGCTCCTCGTCGGTGATGAAGCCCATGTTGTACTGATCCTCGATCTCCACCACGCGCTTTTCGGTCTCGTCGATCAGCTCGTACTTGGCCTTGGGCACCGTCATATCCGCGATGGAGATGGTGATGGAGCCGCGGGTAGAGTACTTGTAGCCGGTGGCCTTGATGTTGTCCAGCACCTCGGCAGCGATGGTGAAGCCATACTGCTTGATGGTCTTGTCGACGATCTTGCCCAGCAGCTTCTTGCCGCAGGTCTCGGTGATCTCGTAGTCAAAGAACTTGTCGGAGGGTGTACCGTCCTCGTTGAAGCGCTTGACAAAGCCCAGGTCCTGGGGGATGTTGCGGTTGAAGATGATGCGGCCTGCGGTGGCGCGGACCACATGACTGACCTTCACACCGTTCAGCTCCTTGGTCACGCGGACCCAGATAGGCTGGTGGATACCGATGATGTGCTCGTTGTAGGCCATCAGCGCCTCGTCCTCATCGCGGTAGATGTTCATGTGGACGGAGGCTTTCTCCTCTTCGGTAAGCTCATCGTAGGTCTTGCCGGCCAGGGCGAAGTCCACGCCCTCGGGCCAGTACTCGTCGTTGGTCATCTGGCAGCAGCCGTTTTCGAAGCGCTCGAAGGTCAGGTAGTAGGAGCCCAGCACCATATCCTGCGTAGGCACGGTGACGGGGCCGCCGTCCTGGGGACGCAGCAGGTTGTTGGCGGACAGCATCAGCAGACGCGCCTCGGCCTGTGCTTCGGCGGACAGAGGAACGTGGATAGCCATCTGGTCGCCGTCGAAGTCGGCGTTGAAGGCCGTGCAGTTCAGGGGATGCAGCTTCAGGGCGCGGCCCTCCACCAGCACCGGCTCAAAGGCCTGAATGCCCAGGCGGTGCAGCGTAGGTGCACGGTTCAGCATGACGGGGTGGTCCTTGATGATCTCGTCCAGCGCGTCCCACACCTCGGTGCGGCCCTTGTCCACCATCTTCTTGGCGGACTTGATGTTGTTGGCGCTGCCATCCTCCACCAGCTTCTTCATAATGAAGGGGCGGAACAGCTCCACAGCCATCTCCTTGGGCACGCCGCACTGATAGATCTTCAGCTCGGGACCGACCACGATAACGCTTCGGCCGGAGTAGTCCACGCGCTTGCCCAGCAGGTTCTGGCGGAAACGGCCCTGCTTGCCCTTGAGCATATCGCTCAGGGACTTGAGGGCGCGGTTGTTGGCGCCGGTGACAGGGCGGCCGCGGCGGCCGTTGTCGATCAGGGCGTCCACCGCCTCCTGAAGCATACGCTTCTCGTTGCGGACGATGATATCGGGGGCCTTCAGCTCCATCAGGCGCTTCAGGCGGTTGTTGCGGTTGATGACCCGGCGGTACAGGTCGTTCAGGTCGCTGGTGGCGAAACGGCCGCCGTCCAGCTGCACCATGGGACGGATCTCCGGCGGGATGACGGGCAGCACATCGATGACCATCCACTCCGGCTTGTTGCCGGACAGGCGGAAAGCGTCCACCACCTCAAGGCGCTTGACGATGCGGGCCTTTTTCTGGCCGGAGGTAGTCTTCAGCTCGGTGTGCAGCTGCTCGCTCAGCTGCTCCAGGTCGATCTGCTGCAGCAGCTCCTTCACGGCCTCGGCGCCCATGCCGGCGCGGAAGTCGTCCTCATACTTCTCGCGCATATCGCGGTATTCCTTCTCGGAGAGGATCTGGTTCTGGGCCAGAGGCGTCTCGCCGGGATCGGTGACGATATAGGCGGCGAAGTACAGCACCTTCTCCAGGATACGGGGGCTGATGTCCAGCAGCAGTCCCATACGGGAGGGGATACCCTTGAAGTACCAGATGTGACTGACGGGGGTAGCCAGCTCAATGTGGCCCATACGCTCGCGGCGGACCTTGGCACGGGTGACTTCCACGCCGCAGCGGTCGCAGATCTTGCCCTTGTAGCGGATCTTCTTATACTTACCGCAGTGGCACTCCCAGTCCTTCGTCGGCCCGAAAATGCGCTCACAGAACAGGCCGTCGCGCTCGGGCTTCAGAGTACGGTAGTTGATGGTCTCAGGCTTCTTTACCTCGCCGTAGGACCACTCGCGGATCATTTCCGGAGAAGCAATGCCGATCTTGATGGCATCAAAGGTTGCGTAACTCATAATTCAGCTCCTCCCTTTCCTTAAAACTCGTCGCCTTCGTCGTCATAGGAAGCGTCCACTTCCTCGTCGGCGACGTAGTCGAAGCCCGCATCCGCCAGCTCATCCTCGTCGGCGTAGCGGTTCTGTCTTTCGTTGTCGGCATCCATACGGGCCAGGTTGAAGGTATCCAGGGCGTCCTCGTCCTCCTTCAGCTCGATCTGGTTGCCGTCGGCATCCAGCACCTGGATATCCAGGCACAGGGACTGCAGCTCCTTGACCAGCACCTTGAAGGACTCCGGCACACCGGGCGTGGGCACGTTGTGGCCCTTGACGATAGACTCGTAGGTGCGGACACGTCCGGTCACATCGTCGGACTTGACGGTCAGGATCTCCTGCAGGGTGTAGCTGGCGCCGTAGGCCTCCAGCGCCCAGACTTCCATCTCGCCGAAGCGCTGGCCGCCGAACTGCGCCTTGCCGCCCAGAGGCTGCTGGGTGACCAGGGAGTAGGGGCCGGTGGAACGGGCGTGGATCTTATCATCCACCAGGTGGTGCAGCTTCAGGAAGTAGACATAGCCCACGGTGACCTTGTTGTCAAAGCGCTCGCCGGTACGGCCGTCATATAGCCAGCTCTTGCCCTCGGGATCCAGGCCGGCCAGCTCCAGAGCCTCCGCAATGTCCTTGTCGGTGGCGCCGTCGAAGATGGGAGTAGCCACCTTCCAACCCAGAGTCTTGGCCGCGTAGCCCAGATGGACCTCCAGCACCTGACCGATATTCATACGGCTGGGCACGCCCAGGGGGTTCAGCACGATATCCAGCGGGGTACCATCGGGCAGGAAGGGCATATCCTCCTGGGGCAGCACGCGGGAAACGACGCCCTTGTTGCCGTGACGGCCGGCCATCTTGTCGCCCACCTGGATCTTGCGGCGCTGGGCGATGTAGACACGGACGACCTCGTTGACGCCCGGGCTCAGCTCGTCGCCGTTCTCGCGGGTGAACACCTTGGCGTCCACCACGATGCCGCTTTCGCCGTGGGGCACCTTCAGGGAGGTATCGCGGACCTCGCGGGCCTTCTCGCCGAAAATGGCGCGCAGCAGGCGCTCCTCGGCGGTCAGATCCGTCTCGCCCTTGGGCGTGACCTTGCCCACCAGGATGTCGCCGGCGTGGACCTCGGCACCGATGCGGATGATACCGCGCTCATCCAGGTCCTTCAGCGCATCCTCGCCCACGTTGGAAATGTCGCGGGTGATCTCCTCCGGCCCCAGCTTGGTATCGCGGGCATCGATCTCGTATTCCTCGATATGAATGGAGGTGTAGACGTCCTCCTTGACAAGGCGCTCGTTCAGCAGGACGGCGTCCTCGTAGTTGTAGCCCTCCCAGGTCATAAAGCCCACCAGGATGTTGCGGCCCAGGGCGATCTCGCCCTGATCGGTAGCGGGACCGTCGGCCAGAACGGTGGGATCGTCGCCGCCATGGACACGCTCGCCCACAGAGACGATAGGCTTCTGATTGATACAGGTGCCGTGGTTGGAGCGCAGGAACTTGATGAGCTTATAGTCCTTCGTCTCGCCGCTGTCATACTTGACGGAGACGTTGGTGGCATCCACCTTGGTGACGACACCGTCGCCCTCGGCCAGCACGGCCACCTCGGAGTCCAGGCAGATCTTGTGCTCCATGCCGGTACCCACGATGGGGGCCTCCGGCTTCAGCAGCGGCACGGCCTGACGCTGCATGTTGGCGCCCATCAGCGCGCGGTTGGCGTCGTCGTTGGGCAGGAAGGGGATCATGGCCGTGGCGATGGACACCATCATGCGGGGAGAGACATCGATGTAGTCCACGCCGCTGCGGGGGACCTCCACGATCTCGTCGCGGTGGCGGCAGGTGATACGCTCGTTGGTCAGGCAGCCGTTCTTGTCCACCGGCTCGGCAGCCTGGCCCACCACAAACTGATCCTCCACGTCGGCGGTCATATAGGTGATGTCGTCGGAAACATGGCCGGTCTCGTGGTCCACGGCGCGGAAGGGCGCCTCGATAAAGCCGTACTCGTTGATACGGGCATACGTGGCCAGATAGGAGATCAGGCCGATGTTGGGACCTTCAGGGGTCTCGATGGGGCACATACGGCCGTAGTGGGAATAGTGGACGTCGCGGACCTCCATGTTGGCGCGCTCACGGCTCAGACCGCCGGGGCCCAGGGCGGACAGACGCCGCTTGTGGGTCAGCTCGGCCAGGGGGTTGGTCTGGTCCATGAACTGGCTCAGGGGGCTGGAGCCGAAGAACTCCTTGATGGCCGCGGTGACGGGCCGGATGTTGATCAGGCTCTGGGGAGTAACGATATCCAGATCCTGGATGGTCATGCGCTCACGGATGACGCGCTCCATGCGGCTGAAGCCGATGCGGAACTGGTTTTGCAGCAGTTCACCCACGCAGCGCAGACGGCGGTTGCCCAGGTGGTCGATATCGTCCTTGGTCACCAGACCGTGGGCCAGGGCGTTCATGTAGTTGATGGACGCGAAGATGTCGTCCACGATGATGTGCTTGGGCACCAGATCGTCGGCGTGGAGGCGGCACTGCTTCACCAGCTCGTCGCCGCTGTACTTGCCCAGCAGCTCCTGCAGCACATCAAAGCGCACGCGCTCCTTGATACCGCAGAGCTCACGGGGATCAAAGTCCACATAGTGGCGCATATCGCACATCTTGTTGGTAAAGATGCGGATGGTGTCGCCGCTGTCCAGCGTGACGCTGACCTCAGGCACACCCACGGTGTCCATCAGGGTGCAGTCGTCGGCGGTGAGCACATGGCCGTCCTCGAACAGGATCTCGCCGGTGGCGGGATCGGCCACGGGCATGGCCAGCTTCTGGCCCTTGGCGCGGGTCCAGAAGGTCAGCTTCTTGTTGAATTTGTACCGGCCCACGGTGCTCAGGTCATAGCGGCGCGGGTCGAAGAACAGGTTTTGCAGCAGCGTCTCGGCGGAGTCCAGCGTGGGGGGCTCGCCGGGGCGGAGCTTGCGGTAGATCTCCAGCATGGCCTCTTCATAGGTCTTGCAGGTATCCTTTTCCAGGGTAGCCACGATGCGGCGGTCATCGCCGAAGCGCTCCAGGATCTCCGCGTCGGTCTTCAGGCCCAGGGCGCGGATCAGGCAGGTAATGGGCAGCTTGCGGTTCTTGTCGATACGGACCCAGAACACCTCGCTGGTGTCGGTCTCGTACTCCAGCCACGCGCCGCGGTAAGGGATGACGGTGCTGGTCAGCAGCGGCAGATCGGTCTTCAGATCGATCTCCTTGCCGTAATAGATGCCGGGGGAACGGACGATCTGGCTGACCACCACGCGCTCGGCGCCGTTGATGACAAAGGTGCCGCCGTGGGTCATCAGGGGGAAGTCGCCCATGAAGATCTCGTTCTCCTTGATCTCGCCGGTCTCCTTGTTGTGCAGGCGCACCAGCACCTTCATGGGGGCGGCATACGTGGCGTCGCGCGCCTTGCACTCCTCCACGTCGTACTTGGGCTTTTCGTCCATGCTGTAATCAATGAAGCTCAGCTCCAGATTACCGGCATAGTCCACGATGGAGGCCACATCGGCAAACACCTCGCGCAGACCGGTATCCAGGAACCACTGATAGGACTTCTTCTGGATCTCCAGCAGGTTGGGCATTGCCATGACTTCCTCGTGGCGGGCAAAGTTCTTTCGCAGGGTCTTGCCGTAGTACTTGTCTTTCGCCATCTCTACGATCACGCCTTTCTGTTCTTATTTCCCTCCCGCAGCCGCTGATCTGAGGGGGCGCGGGGGCGCTCCGTCGCGATACGCACGGGCCTGTTGGTTCATTTTGACCACAACCCCTTGTGCTTTGCCGGCGGAGATGGTATACTGCACATAGATGAAAGTGGGGCTATGCCGCCACTTTCCCAATATAAAGCAAGTCATTATACCAATTTTTTTCCATATTGTCAATGGGTTTTCCACCGGTTTTGCCGGTGAATTTTTGTATTATAACGAAAAACTCGCCCGTGGGAAGACCCCACGGGCGGGTTTTCTTTTGTTATACACAGCGTTCCAGCCGCGCGACCGTCTCCACATTCGCCGTACCGGGGAACATATCCACCGCCGCGGCGCGGACGGCGGCATAGCCCGCCTGGGCAAACCGCTTCACATCCCGGGCCAGGGTCGCCGGGTCACAGGAGACGTAGACAATGCGCTGCGGCGCCATCGATGCCGCTGCGGCGACCACCTCCTGGCTGAGTCCCTTTCGGGGCGGGTCCACGCATATCACGTCCGGGTGCAGGCCCCGGGCGGCGAAGTCCGCCGCGGCCGCCGCCGCGTCGCCGCAGAAGAATTCCACATTCTCTATCCCGTTGCGGCGGGCATTCTCCCTGGCATCGGCAATGGCCTCCGGCACGATCTCCGCGCCGATGACCCTCGCCGCCCGCCGGGCCATCACCTGGGTGATGGTGCCCGCGCCGCAGTACAGGTCCAGCACCGTCTCGTGCCCGGTCAGTCCCGCGAAGTCCACAGCGGTATCGTACAACACCTCCGCCATATCATGGTTCACCTGATAGAAGGACGGCACGCTCAGCCGGAAGGACAGGCCGCACAGGGTATCCTCCAGCACGTCCGCGCCCCACAGGGTGCGGTATTCACTGCCCAGTACAGCCCCGGTGGGCTGGGTGTTCACCCCCAGCACCACGCCCACGGCATTCGGCAGCGCCTGCCGCATAAACGACACCAGCGCGTCCTCGCGGGGCAGCTTCCTCCCGTTGACCAGCACGCAGACCAATGACTGCCCCGCGCTGTTCGTGCGGACATACAGGTGCCGCACCAGACCCCGCCGGGTCCTTTCATCGTAGCAGGGCACGCCGCACTCCCGGATGTACCGCCGCAGGGCCTCCGCTGCCGCGTCGGCCTGGGGCTTCTGTATCCGGCAGCAGTCCACCGGGATCACCTGATGGCTGCGGGCCTTGTAAAAACCCACCTGCCCATCGGCGGATACGGGGTACTGGCTCTTGTTGCGGTAGTGCAGCGGCGCACCGGAGAGGATACCCTCCACTGTCACATCGCTGCCGCCGATGCGGCGCAGGGCGTCCTGCACCCGCTGGCGCTTGGCCTCCAGCTCCTCTTCCCTGTCCATGTGACGGAAGTCGCAGCCGCCGCACCGCCCATAGTACGGGCAGTCCGGCTCCACCCGGTGGGGCGAGGGCGCGTATACCCGCACCGCCTTGCCGAAGGCGGCGTTTTTCAACGCCTTCAGGATGAGCACATCACAGTCCTCGCCCCGCAGCGCCCGGTGGACGAACACCGCCTGCCCGTCGATGCGGGCCACGCCCAGTCCCTCGGAGGTATACCCCTCGATGCGGGCGCGGTAGGTCTTGTTCTTCTCCGGCACGGCTCAGAACTCGAACTTGCTGATGACCTTGCCGATGGCATCGGCAAAGGCGGCCAGCGTCTTGTTGTCCCGGCCCTTGCTGCGGCGGATGAGACCGATGAGCATATCGCCCAGCTGGACCAGCTTCTGGTACGCCGCCGTGGCCTTGGGCGCGCCCTCGTAGGCCCGGGTCTTGCGCTCCGGCAGGTAGCCGGGGGCAAGCTGCTTGTCGGCGATCAGGTCATACTCCTCGGTATACTGGGGCGCGTGGGCTGCAAAGCCCAGCCCCTTTACCGTCTCGGCGTAGACAGGCACCACCTCGCGGTCGCCGTGGACCACGAACACATGGGTAGTCTTCGCCGGATCAAAGTGCTTGATCCAGTCCACCAGATGGTCATGGTCAGCGTGAGAGCTGAGGCCGGGGAAATTGACGATCTTGGCCCGGACGGCCACATCCTCGCCGAAGAGCTTGACGCTGTCGACCCCGTCCAGCAGGTTGCGGCCCAGGGTGCCCGGGGACTGGAAGCCCACGAACACCACGGCGCTGTCGGCGCGCCAGAGGTTATACTTCAAATGGTGGCGGATACGGCCCGCGTCGCACATACCTGATGCGGAGATAATGACCTTGGGGGTCTTGTCCACGTTCAGCAGCTTGGACTCGTCTACCGTCTCGGTCAGGTGCAGGCCGGGGAAGCTGAACATATGGGTGCCGTCCTGCACCAACGCCAGAGCGTCCTCATCCAGATAGCCCCGCAGATCGCCGCAGAAAATCGTGGTGGCCTTCTTGGCCAGCGGGCTGTCCACGTACACCGGGAAGTCCTTGACGGACGTGACCAGATTTTTGTCCTTGATCTCGCGGATAAAGTACAGCAGCTCCTGGGTGCGGCCCACGGCGAAGGAGGGGATGACCACGTTGCCGCCCTTGCCCAGCGTCTCGTCGATGATCTCCGCCAGCTGGCCGGTGTAGCTCCACACCTCGGTGTGGTTGCGGTCGCCATAGGTGGACTCGGTGAGCACATAGTCCGCGCTGTCGAAGAACTGGGGATCGCGGATGATGGGCTGATCCACATTGCCGATATCGCCGGAGAACACCACGGTGCGCGTTTCATCACCCTCATGGCAGGTGAGCTTGATGCTGGCGCTGCCCAGCAGGTGGCCGGCATCGATGAACTGCGCCGTCACGCCCTCCACCACAGGAATGTCCTGGCCGTATTCGCAGGTCTGGATAAACTCCCGCACCCGCAGGGCATCGGCCACGGTGTAGATCGGCTCTACCTCCGGACGTCCGGCGCGCTTGTTCTTGCGGTTCTGGTACTCCGCGTCCTGCTCCTGGATATGGGCGGAGTCCTGGAGCATAATGTCCAGCAGATCGGCGGTCAGGCGGGTGGTAATGATCTTACCCTGAAAGCCGTTTTTGATGAGCATGGGGATGCGGCCGGAGTGGTCGATATGGGCGTGGGTCACCAGCACCACATCAATGCTGCCGGGGTGAAAGGGCAGCGCGGTGTTGTCGATCTCGTCCCGGCCCTGCTGCAGGCCGCAGTCCACCAGGATATGCTTGCCGTTGACCTCCAGACAATGGCAGCTGCCGGTAACGCACCGGTCAGCGCCGTAAAAACGCAGCTTCATGGCGAAAACTCCTTCTCTTTGATAGTACCGTCAGTATACCACACTTTTCCGCGCTGCACAACCGCAAAGCGGCACGACTGACCGATAACTGTTCACAGAAAATCTTTTTGCATTAGACAAAAGAGTGTGGTATACTCTACTGGTATAATTATGTACGATTATCTTTTTACTTAGAAAGGATACAGAATATATGGGACTGTTTACCAAGGTCTTCGGCACCTACAGCCAGCGGGAGCTGAAGAGCATCTACCCCATCGTGGACAAGATCACCGCCCTGGAGGACGAGTACAAGCAGCTGACCGACGCCGAGCTTCAGGCCAAGACCCCGGAGTTCAAGGAGCGTCTGGCCAACGGCGAGACGCTGGACGACATCCTGCCGGAGGCCTTTGCCGCCGTGCGGGAGGCCGCGGACCGCGTGCTGGGTATGCGCCCCTATCCCGTCCAGCTGGTGGGCGGCATCGTGCTGCACCAGGGCCGCATCGCCGAGATGAAGACCGGCGAGGGCAAAACGCTGGTGGCCACCCTGCCTGCCTATCTGAACGCGCTGACCGGTGAGGGCGTTCACATCGTCACCGTCAACGACTACCTGGCCAAGCGTGACTCCGAGTGGATGGGCAAGGTCCACCGCTTCATGGGCCTTACCGTGGGCCTGATCATCCACGACATGAAAAAGGAGGAACGCCAGAAGGCCTATCAGGCGGACATCACCTACGGTACCAATAACGAGATGGGCTTCGACTACCTGCGTGACAACATGGCCCTATACGCCAACGAGCAGGTCCAGCGGGGCCACGCTTTCGCCATCGTGGACGAGGTGGACTCCATTCTGATCGATGAGGCCCGTACCCCCCTGATCATCTCCGGTATGGGCGAAAAGTCCACCCAGCTGTACGACATGGCCGAGATGTTCGCCGCCCGCCTGAAGAAGTTTGTGGTGGTGGAGACAGACGACAAGGAGGAGGAAGCCACCGACATCGACGCCGACTACGTGGTGGACGAGAAGGGCAAGAGCTGCACCCTCACCGCCCGCGGCATCAAAAAGGCGGAGGAGTTCTTCCATCTGGACAACCTGTCCGACCCGGAAAACAGCACCATCGCCCACCACATCAACCAGGCTATCAAGGCCCACGGCATCATGAAGCGCGACGTGGACTATGTGGTCAAGGACGGCGAGGTGGTCATCGTGGACGAGTTCACCGGCCGCCTGATGTTCGGCCGCCGGTACTCCGAGGGTCTGCACCAGGCCATCGAGGCCAAGGAGCACCTGTCCGTCCAGCGCGAGAGCAAGACGCTTGCCACCATCACGTTCCAAAATTACTTCCGCCTCTACCGCAAGCTGTCCGGCATGACCGGTACGGCGCTGACGGAGGAGGAGGAATTCGCCACCATTTACGCGCTGGACATTATCGAGATCCCCACCAACCGCCCCATCGCCCGTATCGACAACGAGGACAGCGTGTACAAGACCGAGAACGGCAAGTACCGCGCCGTCATCCAGCAGGTAAAGGCGTGCCACGCCAAGGGCCAGCCGGTGCTGGTGGGCACCGTGTCCATCGAGAAGAACGAGCTGCTGGGCAAGATGCTGACCCGCGAGGGCATCAAGCATAACCTGCTGAACGCCAAAAACCACGAGCGCGAGGCCGAGATCGTGGCCCAGGCGGGCCAGTTCGGCGCCGTCACCGTGGCCACCAACATGGCCGGTCGTGGTACCGATATCATGCTGGGCGGCAACGCCGAGTATATGGCCAAGAACGACCTCCGCAAGGCCGGGCTCACCGACGAGCTCATCGCCGAGGCCACCGGCTACGCCGAAACGGACAACCAGGAGATCCTGGATGCCCGCAGGCTGTTCGCCGAAAAGCTGGCCCAGCACAAGGCGGAGATCGCCGGCGAGGCCGACAAGGTCCGCGCCGCCGGCGGCCTGTTCATCATCGGCACCGAGCGCCATGACTCCCGCCGTATCGACAACCAGCTCCGCGGCCGTGCCGGCCGTCAGGGCGACCCCGGCGAGACCCGCTTCTACATCTCCCTGGAGGACGACCTCATGCGCCTGTTCGGCGGCGACCGCGTCACCGGTATGATGGAGCGCATGAACATCGATGAGGACACCCCCATCGAGAACAAGATGCTCTCCCGCGCCATCGAGCAGGCCCAGACCACGGTGGAAAGCCGCAACTTCCAGGCCCGTAAGTCCGTGCTGGAGTACGATGACGTGATGAACAAGCAGCGCGAGATCATCTATGGCCAGCGCAAGCAGGTGCTGGACGGCATGGACGTCAAGGGCATCATCATGGGCATGATGGAGAGCGCCATCGGCCACCAGGTCCGCAGCGCCTTCATGGGTCAGGAGCACCTGGACATGGTCCAGTGTAAGGAGCTTCTCCGCGGCTTGGAGGGCGTGTACTTCACCAAGTACACCGTGAAGATCGACGAGAGCCAGCTCCCCACCCTTACCGAGGACGATTTCATCGATATGTTCACCAAGGCCGCCGCCGACTTCTACGAGAAGAAGGAGCAGGAGATCACACCGCCCGTCATGCGTGAGCTGGAGCGTGTGGTGCTGCTGCGGGTGGTGGACGAATACTGGATGGACCACATCGACGCCATGCAGGATCTGCGCCAGGGCATCCGTCTGCGGGCCTACGCCCAGACCAACCCGGTGGACGCCTACAAGAAGGAGTCCCTGGAGATGTTCGAGGAGATGATCGACGCCATGAAGGAGGAGACGGTGCGCCGTCTGTACTCCGTCCGCCTGCGCCAGAACGAGGAAGTCAAGCGCGAGCGCGTGGCCAGCGGCATGACCGAGAACGTGGGCGGCGACGGCACCGTGAAGAAGCGCCCCACCAAGGTGGTCAAGGTCGGCCGCAACGACCTGTGCCCCTGCGGCAGCGGGCTGAAGTGGAAGAAATGCACCTGCAAGGAGTACCACTCCTGAGTAACTTCAAACGACACCCGCTTCGCTGGGCTGTCGTTTGAGCGGGCTGCGGCCTGCTGCAGCGCACGACGTGCGCGTCAAAGTCGCGCACGCGCACGTTTGCAGGCCGAGAAGAATTTTCGGCGACGTACACGCCGCCGCCGAAAATAGATTTGATTTTATTTGCGTCTGCGGACGCAAACTCTGCGAGGCATTGTAAAATGACGGGCGGCGGCATCAGCCGCCGCCCGTCCCATCTTATGCAGGGGGCGGCGTCCCCGACGCCCCGTTCCCCTCCGGAAGGAGACACTATGTTCCACATCCACACAAAAAACGACCTGGTCTATCTGACCTCCGACGTGTTGGAAAACGGCGCCATCGTCCACGGCTTTTCCACCCGAAAGGGCGGTGTCTCCCCCACCCCCTGGGACAGTCTGAACCTGGATGACCGCCGGGGCGATGACCTTGCCAACGTACAGGAGAACTTCCGCCGCCTGTGCACCGCGCTGGACACGGATGTGCAGCGGGCAGTGCTCAGCCGTCAGGTGCACCGCAGCGATGTGCGCCGCGTCACGGCGGTGGACTGCGGCAAGGGCCTGTGGCAGCCGCAGGACTACGACAGCGCCGACGCCCTGGTGACGGACGTGCCGGGCATCCCCCTGATCGTGTTCTCCGCCGACTGCAACGTACTGCTGCTCCACGACCCGGTGCGCCGGGTCATCGGCGCAGCCCACGCCGGCTGGCGGGGCACCGCCGCCGGCATCGCCGCGGAGACGGTACGCGTCATGGCCGAGGATTACGGCTGCGACCCGGCGGACCTCCGCGCCGCCATCGGGCCGGCCATCGGGCCGTGCTGCTTTGAGACAGACGGCGACGTACCGGAGGCCCTCCGGGCCGCACTGGGTGTGGCGGTGGAGCCGTTCATGGCATGGAACGGCAGCAAGTGGCACATCGACCTGAAAGCCGTCAACGCCCTGTGGCTGCGCCGCGAAGGCGTTACGCGCATCGACATCTGCGATCACTGCACCGCCTGCCGCCCGGACCTATACTGGAGCCACCGGAAGATGGGCCTGCGCCGGGGCGAGCAGGCCGCGCTGATCGCTCTGCGGGAGGATACGCTATGAAACGTACACTGCTGTGCCTGCTGCTGGCGCTGACCATGCTGCTGGCCGCCGGCTGCGCCGACTGGGAGGTCACCGAGGATCCCCTGGGAGAGCTGTCCGACTTCTACCAGAATGAAAACGAAGAACCGGAGCCGGAGCCGCTGACCGCCTTTACCCTGCCCTATATCGCCGGCGGCACCCTCGACCCCGTCCGCACCACGGACACTATGCAGCAGACCGTAGAGTCTCTCATGTACCAGGGGCTGTTCGCCTTGGACGAGCAGTTCCGGCCCCAGGCCGTCCTGGCGGACAACTGGACATATGATGCCGCCCAGCGCACCTGGACCATCCGCATCAAGGCCGACGCGGCCTTCTCTGACGGCTCCGCCGTCACGGCGGCGGACGTGGCAGCCACGCTGGAGCGCGCCCGCACCTCTGAGCGCTATGCCGCCCGTCTGCGGGACGTGACCTCCGTGTACGTCCGGGAGGACGCGGTGGTCGTCGCCCTGTCCTCTTCTCTGGCCACCCTTCCCAGCCGCCTGGACATCCCCATCATCAAAGCAGGCACCGAGAACCGCACAGCCCCCACAGGCAGCGGTCCCTATCTGTTTGCCAAGGATGACACGGGCGCCTACCTGACGGCCAACAGCCGCTGGTGGCAGGACAGCAGGGTTCTGCCGCTGTCCACCATCCGCCTGCAGCACTGCAAGGATCAGGACTCCGCCCTGTACGCCTTCACTTCCCGTGAGGTGCAGCTGCTGACGCTGGATCTCACCGGCAGCAACAGCACCGGCGTCTCCGGTGCCGGCGACTACGCTGAAGCGGCCACCCCCGTCATGCAGTTTCTGGGCATGAACACCCGGCGGGAGTCCCTGTCCGACCCGGCCCTGCGCCGGGCCCTCAGCGCCGGCATCGACCGCGAAACGCTGGTGTCCTCCTGCCTGCTGGGGCAGGGCACGGCGGCCCAGCTGCCTGCCTCCCCCGCCTACGCAGGCTACGATACCGCGCTGGAAACGCCTTACGACACCGCGGCCTATAACCGCCTGCTGAACGCCGCCCTTGGCGAACAGGCGGAGGATGAGACACCCCTGACGCTGACGCTTCTGGTCAACGAGGAGAGCAGCTTCAAGGTCTCCGCCGCCCAGGAGATCGCCATGTACCTCAATACCGCACGCCTGACCGTCACCGTGGAGGCTGTCCCCTGGGACACGTTCCTCACCCGGCTGGAAAGCGGCAACTTTGATCTCTATTACGGTGAATGCCGCCTGACCGCCGACTGGGACCTGACGGCCCTGTTGTCCACCGAGGGCAGCCTCAACTACGGCGGCTGGTCCGATGAGACTACCGACCGGCTGCTGCAGGCCTATCGATCCAATGGCGCTGACGCGAACCTGGTGGCCCTGTGGCAGCAGCTGCTGGACACCGCCCCCTTCGCCCCCATCTGCTTTAAGTCCGTATCCGTTGTCACCACCGAGGGCGTGGTGCAGGGTCTGTCCCCCACGGAGACGGCCCCCCTCTCCCCCCTGGGCAGCTGGTCCGTCCGGCTGGACGCATAAAAGGAGCGTATGCCATGTCACAAGTCACCAAGCGGGCGCTGGAGGCGTCGCTGAAAAAGCTGCTGCTGGAAAAGCCCCTGCATAAGATCACTGTCAGTGACATCACCGATGACTGCGGCATCAACCGCATGACGTTTTACTATCACTTCAAGGACATCTATGATCTGGTGGAGTGGAGCTGTCAGGAGGACGCCAGCCGCGCTCTGGCGGGCAAAAAGACCTACGAGACGTGGCAGCAGGGCCTTCTGCAGATCTTCGAGGCCGTGCAGGAGAACAAGCCCTTCATTCTGAACGTCTATCGCTCCGTCAGCCGCGAGCAGGTGGAGAACTATCTCTACAAGCTGACCTACGACCTGCTGGAGGGCGTGGTGGAGGAGCAGGCCCGGGGAATGTCCGTCCGGCCGGAGGACAAGGCCTTCATCGCCACGCTGTACAAGTATATGTTCGTAGGCCTGATGCTGGACTGGATCAGATCTGACATGAAGGGCGATCCCCACCTGATCGTGGAACGGCTGGATCAGGTCATCCACGGCAGCGTCGACGCCGCGCTGGCGCGTCTGCGTACCGACAAGCCCTTATCAAACGAGGCCAAATGATAAAAAACTGAACACCTGCCGCCCCGGTGATAAAAAACTTATCACCGGGGTTTTTCTGCTTATTGAACAAATATTCATTCAGATGTATGCTTTCATCATCAAAGGAAAACATACAGTGGATACTTGAAAGGAGTTTATTTATGTATTATTCCAGCGGTAACTATGAAGCCTTTGCCCGTCCCAAAAAGCCCGAGGGCGTGGACAGCAAATCCGCCTATATCGTGGGCAGCGGTCTGGCGGCCCTGACCGCCGCCTGCTATCTGGTCCGCGACGGCCAGATGAAGGGCGAGCACATCCACATTCTGGAAAAGGGCAGCCTGCCCGGCGGCGCCTGCGACGGCTATAAGTTCGAGAACCTGGGCTACGTCATGCGCGGCGGCCGCGAGATGGACAACCATTTCGAGGTCATGTGGGACCTGTTCCGTTCCATCCCCTCCATCGAAACGGAGGGTGTCAGCGTTCTGGACGAGTACTACTGGCTCAACAAGGAGGACCCCAACTACTCCCTGTGCCGCGCCACCGTTGACCGCGGCCAGGACGCCCACACCGACGGCAAGTTCGACATCTCCGACAAGGGCGCCATGGAGATCATGAAGCTGTTTTTCACCCCCAACGAGGACCTGCAGGACAAGAAGATCACCGACTTCTTCGATGACGAGGTGCTGAACTCCAACTTCTGGCTGTACTGGCGCACCATGTTCGCCTTTGAGAACTGGCACAGCGCGCTGGAGATGAAGCTGTATATCCAGCGCTATATCCACCACATCGGCGGCCTGCCCGACTTCACCGCCCTGCGCTTCACCAAGTACAACCAGTATGAGTCCATGATCCTGCCCATGGTGAAGTATCTGGAGAGCCACAACGTCCGGTTCCATTACGGCGTGCAGGTCACCAACGTGGAGTTCGACTGCTCCGATCCCGCCCACAAGCTGGCCAAGCGCATCGATGTCATTGAGAACAACGAGCCCGGCGCCATCGACCTGACGGAGAACGATCTGGTGTTCATCACCAACGGCGGCTGCGTAGAGAACTCCTCCATGGGCAGTCAGGATAAGCCCGCCGCCTACAACACCGAGCTGAAGCCCGGCGGCGGCTGGGATATGTGGCGCAAGATCGCCGCACAGGACCCTGCCTTTGGCCATCCCGACAAGTTCTGCCATGACCCCGAGCAGACCAACTGGATGAGCGCCACCGTGGAGACTTTGGACCAGAAGATCATCCCCTATATCAAGAACATCTGCAAGCGCGACCCCTTCACCGGCCATGTGGTCACCGGCGGCATCGTCACCGTCAAGGACTCCTCCTGGCTGATGAGCTGGACCATCAACCGCCAGCCCCAGTTCCGCGACCAGCCCAAGGACCACTGCCTGGTGTGGGTGTACTCCCTGTTCACCGACAAGCCCGGCGACTATGTGAAAAAGCCCATGCGGGCGTGCACCGGCAAGGAGATCTGCATGGAGTGGCTGTACCACATCGGCGTGCCCGAGGATCAGATCGAGGATCTGGCGTCCAACAGCGCCAACACCGTACCCGTGATGATGCCCTATATCGATGCGTTCTTCATGCCCCGCGCCTACGGCGACCGGCCCAATGTGGTGCCCGACGGCAGCGTGAACTTCGCCTTCCTCGGTCAGTTTGCCGAGACGCCCCGCGACACCATCTTCACCACCGAGTATTCCATGCGGACCGGCATGGAGGCCGTGTACACCCTGCTGAACGTGGACCGCGGCGTGCCCGAGGTCTGGGGCAGCGTCTATGACGTCCGCGACCTGCTGAACGCCACCGTGAAGCTGCGGGACGGCAAGAAGGCTACCGACATGGAGCTGGGCCTGATGGAAAAGCTGGCCGTCAAGAAGCTGTTGGGCAAGATCGAAAACACCGATATCGAAAAGCTCCTGAAGGAATACCACGTCATCTGACAGCCCCCAGTTCACCCCCAAAAAAAGAAAGACCGGCTCTCGCCGGTCTTTCTTCTTTATTCTCATGCGTCGGCGGGGTAGGACCGCCGCGGGAGAAACTCAGTTCTCGCGCTTTTTAGCGGTCCACGCCATGCCGGTCACGGACAGCACCGCCGTCACGGCGTAGATGCCGATGCCCGCGTCGAAGGTCTTGGGGCTCGCCTTCGCCGTGTCCGTAGTAGTCGTGCTGCCGGGATAGTAGTAATACCCGCCGGACGCCGCCTTGACCGTCACCGTGCAAGCCGCAGACTTTCCACCGGCAGTCGCGGTGATGGTCGCCGTACCCTTAGCCACCGCCGAAACAACACCGTTCTCATTCACCGTGGCCACGGTCGCGTCGCTGGACGTCCATGTTACACCAGGCTCACTTGCGTTCTCCGGCGTGACCGTTGCCGTCAGCGTCTCCGTCTTACCCACCTGCAGCTCCATAGCGCTCTTGTTCAGCGCCACACCGGTCACCGGCATCGACACCGTCCATGTTTTCGCCGTCTCGTCGTAGGCTACCGTCGCGCCTTCTGCCACATAGCTCCGGAATGTATTATCATCCCACTGCACGTTTCCGCTGCCGCTGCGCAGATCAATAAACTTTCCGGCCACAAACTGCAGCCCGTTCCGCATCTCCTCGGCGCAGGTAAAATGATACTCACCGCCGTTGAAAACAGTTGCCGCTCCCTGCTGAGAATGGATGCTGCCAGCCTTCATCACACAATTCAGCGTCGCCGTACCATAATTCTGGAACTGCGCATTGACTCCCCCTTCGCCGCTCTCGCCGATCTGCGCCCCCTTTATGGTCAGCGTACCATAGTTAGTGAGATAGTTTTCGATCTTTCCTGCCGTGATCTCGACCTTTGCGCCCTTGCAAATATACAGTTGCAAATAGCTCTGGTCTGCCAGTGTCACGTCCTCCGCGATCGTCCTGCGGGTATAGCTGCCGGCAAGCGCACCGGTGCTGGTGTTCCCCGTTGCCGCCAGTCCTTCCATATCCGTATGGCCCTGCCCTACGACACCACCGATATTGGCGTGCTCATTGCTTGTTCCGGCAGTCCCGCTGAGTGTTACAGTCCCACTGTTGATGCAGCTGCTGACCGTACCGACAGACCCGGACGCACCGCCGAGAATGCCACCGGCCGCGCCCTTACCGCTCACAGTCGCCGTATTTTCGCAGCCATCGATCTTGAATTGAGCCCCGCTCTGCTCCAGACTGACCCAACCAACGATACCGCCCGCAGCATAAGTGCCGGTCGCTTCCGACGTCACTGCGCCATAGTTCTTACAATTCAGCACCTCTGTAGCGATTTGAACCAGGTTGACAATACCGCCCGCTCTGTCGCCGGTGGACTGTATGGGCCCGTAGTTTTTACAATTTTGAATGGTCGCTTCACCGCTGCCCTTGGTAATGACAACGATACCCGCTGCCTTCCTATTGCCGGTAACCGTCGCCTTGTTGACGCAGTTCTCCACCGTACCGCCGTCCATTCTCGCCACGATACCAGCCACATCCGCGCCGGTAATAGTACCGGCCACCGTCAGGTTCTTGATAGTCGCGTCCTTAACCGCGCCGAAGAAACCGGCGTAGCCGCCGAAAGCGGAATCGAGACCACTTTTGATGCCATTGATGGTGACCGTCTGGCCGTTGCCGTCAAAGGTACCGGCAAACTTGTTGTCGGTGCCCTTTTGTCCGATGGGCGTCCAGTCCGTCACAGTGATGCTCGCGCCCAGTTTGAAATACTTGCCGCTGTACACCGTACCACTATTCACGTCCGTGGCCAGCTTATTCAGCCCCGCCTCGGTCGTGATCACATACGGGTCAGCCTCCGTACCGGAGCCTGTCCAGTCTCCCTCCGCCCACGCCATCGTGGTGACGCTCAGCGCCATGACCAGCGCCAGAATGGTTGCCAGCAATTTCTTCATGTCTCAAACCCCATTTGTTTTAGATTTCCGCAGGACGCATCGTTTTAAGATCGTTAAAACGCAAATGCAGAGGTACCTCTGCGGATAGTCAAATTATAGCACAGTCACACCGTTTGTCCAGCCTTTTTGTGGAAAATTTCCGTTTTTTTGCCATTTCCGGTAATGGAAATCGTGCAAAACACCCCCTGACGCCCAAAAGAGACGGCAGTGCCGTCTCTTTTTGCGTTCAGTTATACTCCCGCACCACGGCGGTGACCTTGCCCAGCAGCGTGGCCTCGCGGCCGTCGATAGGCCGGTAGTTCTCGTTCTCCGGCAGCAGCCACACCTCGCCGTTCCGGCGGCTCAGCCGCTTCACCGTGGCCTCGTCCCCCAGCAGCGCCACCACGATCTCGCCGTTGTGTGCCGTGGGCTGGCGGTGCACCACCACCAGGTCGTCCGGCAGGATGCCCGCGTTCAGCATGGACTCGCCCCGCACCCGCAGGGCAAAGTACTCCCCCTCGCGTCCGCCGGTGTCGAAGGTCAGATAGTCCTCAATGCACTCCTCCGCCAATATGGGGCTGCCCGCGGCCACGCTGCCCACCACGGGGATGCGGTCCGCCGCCGGCGCCGCCTCCTCCTGTACCGGCGCGCCGTCAGGCATCTCCCCCTGCATGGGCTGCGCCAGCGTCAGGGCCCGGCCCTTGCCGGCCCCCTTGGTCAGCACGCCCAGCTCCTCCATGTGCTTCAGGTGGAAATGCACCGTGGACGGCGATTTCAGTCCCACCGCCTCGCCGATCTCCCGCACCGAGGGGGGATACCCCTGCTCCCGCAGTGCCTGGGCGATGTAGTCGTAGATCTTCTGCTGCATTCTGGTCATCTTCGCCATAGCCATGCCCCTTTCATGCGCCCCGTGTCGGCGCAGGTCCGTTTTTTGTATGTGCGCCGCGTCCGCTGTTCTTCCGGCTCTATTATAGCACACCCTTTCGCGCATTGCAACATTTGTTCTATTTCTTTTTGCATTTTTTCTGAGGCTACAGCAAAGACAAGCAACGGTTTACAAGGGGCTACAAACGGTATAAAGAAACAAGTGGTTTGATGGAGTGGAAAATAGGTCATATTTTCCACTCTATCTTTACATAGTCGCTGGTTGCGCTGATTGATGAAATCAGGCCGTCAGCGGCTTTTCTTTTGTCCTCAAAGCTGATGTTCTCCCAATCGTCCAGATAGCCGGACAGCAATTCAATCTGCTGGGAGGACAGCGTTTCAACGGACAGGTCTGCAATCGCCTTGGACAGTGTTTTGCGGCGGTTGTCCATGTCCTCGATTTTCTTGTTGGCGTAGGCAAGCAAGGTGGCGTTGGCCCCGGTCAGCGTATCAAGCAGTTTTTCAATCTCGGCTTCAACCTGTGCAAGTTCCACCTGATATTACAAAGAACAGCTTTTGCTTTGTTCCAATGCAGGACTTTTCTCAGAAGTGGTCGGATAAAAAGCTGTTCAAGAAGTACGGATTGACAGAAGAAGAAATCGAATTCGTTAATTCAATTATAAAACCAATGGGGAATGAAGATGCTGAGAATAATGAAGTGACCTGCATTCACACTAGTAGCTGGGTATTCTACATTGGTGAAGACGCAGCATCTCTTGGGGATAAATGCGGCAAGTGGATGTACTTCTTCAATAACCGGTCCTTTGCGGAGAACATCTGCCGGCAGGCCGTGGAGCAAGGTGTGGTCGCTGAGTCGAAGCATTCCGACGCAGACGATGGAGTGTGCTGCTTCTATATCAACGGTGATGATACAGCGGCGCATCAGCGGCTTCTCCAATTCTTCTTGGATAATGACCTTATTCGCAAGAAGAAAGACGGCGGTCTTTACAACATTTCGTTCAAGTTCGACACACAGACCAGAGCTGGAGAATACGGCGAAGAGCTTGATTCGCACATCAAACTCGACCAGTTCGTTGACTTGAATACGGGCAAGATGCTGGAACATCCCACTTTCCGGCCGGAGGACCTGTGATGCCAAGACCTAAGAAAGATGGCGAGAAGGTCAGCCTGTATCTCGACAAAAAGACGCTGGAACGTATCCGCGCCTATGCGGACGAAAAAGGTCAGACCCTTACGGTCGCCATAGAGCGGGCACTAAATGCCTTTTTGGACGAGTCTGAAAAGACCCACTATCGGCAATGAATTTCTTGATGTTCTCTTTGATGCCTTGCCCTATGTAAAGGAAGGAACGCTCCAAGAGAAATTGGATGAGCTGTTCGGATAAGAACAGGATGCCCCGGGAACCATTGATTCCCGGGGCATCCTATGTAGATGTTTGTAAAGTTAATTTCCACCTTTCAGTTTGTAAGATTAAATTCCAGTGGCACGCTTGACAGGGTGGAATTTAACTTTGCAATTGAGGCAATGAAAGAAATCCCGTTTCAACGGGCATTTCACTCTTGACAAAGACCGGCGGCATATAGTATAATGACTTTCGCTGACACGGTGACATAGCCAAGTGGTAAGGCAAGGGTCTGCAAAACCCTCATTCCCCGGTTCAAATCCGGGTGTCACCTCCAGCCAAAACTCCCGAAACGCCTGTGTTTCGGGAGTTTTTTCATGCCCGAAAGCAGGTTTTAGCCTTGTTTTTAGCCTTATTGGGTCAACCGGCGGAAACTGTGCGGATAAAACGCTCCATGCGGTCGGCACTTTCGTGCTTCATTTGGTCGGTCACATGACCATACACGTCCAGCGTAAAGGCCGCTGTGGCGTGGCCCAGATTACCCTGCACCGTCTTGATGTCGTCGCCAGCGCGGATCGCGGCGACTGCGTAGGAGTGACGCAGGTCATGGAAACGGGCATCGGGACAACCAATGGCCGCAACAATGCGCTTGTACTCGCGGTAGACGGTCGGCTTTGTCAGGTGCGTCCCGAACTCGTTGGTAAAGACCAGACCCTCCGGATTTTGCCAGTCACTGCCCAACAGAAGCTTCTGCTGCATTTGCCATCGGCGCTGCTGCTGCAACCGGGCAAGGACAGTCTGTGCCGCGGCGATGGTACGGCTTCGGCCATTCTTCGGAGATACAAGCTCATAGCCCTTGCTCCCCTTGTCCTGATGCAGCTGCATTTGCTTTTCCACAGAGATGATACCTGTATGAAAGTCAATGCAGTCCCACGTCAGGCCCAGTACCTCGCCCTCACGCATACCGGTGAACAGTGTCAGGATGAACAGCGTTTCAAATCGGTTTCCCTGTATAGCGGTCAGAAATGCGGTGATCTGCGCGTCATCAAAGGGTTTGATCTTCTTGCGTTCTATCCGCGGCAGGATGCAGGCATCGGCAGGGTTATACCGCAGATAGCCGATCAGCACCGCTTGTTGAAGTGCCTTGTGGAGAACGCCATGGACATTCTTCACCGTTTTCGCGGAAAGGCCCTCCGGATTCTGCTCGGACGGATCTCCCATCGCGTTGTAAAAGGCCTGTATCATCGGTGCGTTCAATGCCTCCAACCGCACCGCACCCAACGCTGGCAGAATGTGCAGCCTGATATCGGATTTGTAGATATGTGCCGTTCTGGGCTTCACGCCGCCCAAGTAGGTCTTTGACCATATCTCCAGCCATTGGGCCAATGTCAGCTTGCACGGCGCATGATACACACCGTTATCAATATCCAGCGTTACCTGCTTCAGCTTCTGCGCCACTTCCTTCTGCGTCTTTCCGGTGATGCTGCGCTGGATCTGCTTGCCTGTACCGGGGTCGAAGCCCTCCGTGTAGCGCCCTTGCCAGTAGGTATAGGTTTTTCCGTTCCTTGTTGTTGTGATTTTTCTGATGGAACCGGCGCCGCCGGCTCCTTTTCCTGTTTTTGTACGCGGCATATACGCTCCTTTCCGCCGCGCGGAATGTACCATCTCCATGATATATCCCGCGCGGCTGTTGTGCAAGTTTAATTTCCGCGACGGAGAGATTTACTTCCGCAGGAACTCCAGCAAAGCCTCCCTCGGAATGCGTATCTGCCTGCCGATGCGGACACTCCGTATCTGGCCGCTGCGGATCAGTTCATAGGCGGTGTTGCGGCCGATGCCGAGGAGGGGCATCAAGTCCTCCACCCGCAGTGTCACGGGGAGGTCATGCAGGTCGCGATACTTATTCTCCACGGGCAGTCCCTCCCTTCACGGACGCCAGATAGATGTCCGTCACGTCGGGCCGCTCGTGTCCCAGCAGACGGGACACGGTGAAGTGGGCGTCCAGGGGCGTCATGCCGCCATCGACGAGGGATGTGTACTTTTCGGCGGCGTAGGTGTGCCGCAGTCCATGGAAGGTAATGCGCCTGTCCGGTGCGGTAGGGTCACAGATGGCGTCACGGTGGCGGAGGATGAACTGCTGCATACCGTTGATGGCCCGGTCGGTGGGGACGCCGTCCGGCACCAGCAGCTTGTGGCCGCGTTCGGTTTTCTCCAGCAGCCGTTGCAGCATCATCGTAATACGGTCATCCTCGATGGGAACGATACGCACCTTGCCGCCCTTGCCTTTTACGGTGAGGGTGTTTTCCCGCAGCGCACGCTCCGCCGCGGCGGTGTCCATACGGAAGCACTCATGGATACGCAGGCCGGCGTAACGAGCCAGATACAGGGCGAGGATGTAGTCCTCCC